>Ga0187867_10000233_pt1 | contig 50530 bp, 46 predicted proteins | sample June2016WEW_13_1_FD_132976 | JGI IMG/M metagenome (GOLD analysis project Ga0187867, IMG submission 132976) | Peatland microbial communities from SPRUCE experiment site at the Marcell Experimental Forest, Minnesota, USA - June2016WEW_13_10 | ecosystem: Environmental > Terrestrial > Soil >...
CGATCTCAGCCGCCGCCTCAACATCCCTTCCGAGACCCTGCAACTGACCTTCAGTCCCCAGGATGAAAAGGTGCTTGCGCTTGCCGAGCCCATTTTCAAATTGGACGTGCGTCCCTCGCGCGCCAGGGCGTTGGGCAACGTCTCCTGGGAGGTGACGATCTTCACCGATTCGGCCAGCAAGAGGGTCATTCTCAGCGCCGAGGCCCGCGCCTGGGAGGACCAGGTGATCGCCGCCCGGCCGCTGCGCACGCACAAGGTCCTCGCCGAAAGCGACTTCGCCGTCCATCATCTGCTCGTGGATTCCTTGCCCGGTCGCCCATTGCTTCGCCTGGATCAATGTGTCGGCCAGGAGGCCGCCGAGGACATCAGCCCCGGCGCCGTGATGACGGCCCAACTCGTCAGCGCCGTGCCCCTGGTCAAGCCCGGCCAACTCGTCACCATCACGCTGCGGCGCGGCTCGGTTCAACTCCGGTCCGTCGCCCGCGCCATGGAAGAGGGCTCGCTCGGGCAAACCATTCGGGTCCGCAATGAAAACACGCGCGATATGCTCGACGTCACCGTGACCGGCGCCCAGGAGGCCCGCCTCGGCGACGCTCCCGAACAGGAAAATTGAAAGGCTCGCATTTATGTCCGTCCAACGCCATAACCACAACTTCGTCGCCATCGCCTCCGCCGCGATATTCACCGCCGGCGGCTCGGCCTTGGCACAGAACGTTCCATCGCAATCCAACCCGTCGGCGTATACCACCTCCCCACAGGCCGCCGGAGTCGAACCCGTTTCCTCTCCGCCCGCCCAGTTGCCCATCGGGTTGGTCGCCCAGCGCACCGGCGGCTCGCTTCTCCGCGCCGAATCATTCGCCAAAACCGAGGGCGGTCCGATGACCACCTCCTCCGCCAGCTATTACGACGTCCCCGAGCCCAAGCCCAAGCTGCTTCGCAAACACGACCTGGTCACCATCGTCATCCGCGAAAACAGCCAGTTCGCCTCCAACGACACCACCGATTTGAAGCATTCCAACGACCTGGACGCGATTATCGACAGCTACTTCATGCTCGGTGTTCAAGGCGGCGGTCCCTCCCTCATCGAGCATGCGCCGACCACCCCCATCGAAATGAAAACCAGCGGCCAGCGCGACTTCAAGGGCACCGCCGCCCTCGAACGCGACGACACCTTCACCGGCCGCATCACCGCCGAGGTCATCGACGTCAAGCCCAACGGAACCCTCATTCTTCAAGCCACCGAGGAGATCAAAACCGACGAGGAAGAGCAGAGGGTTACGCTCATCGGCACCTGCCGCGTCGACGACCTCACGCCCGATAACACGGTCCTGAGCAATCAGATCTACAACCTGCATTTGAACAAACAGCACAAGGGCGCCGTCAAGGACACCGGCACCCGCGGCATATTCACGAGATTATTGGACTGGATAAATCCCTTCTGACGATGGTTATAGGGCCTTCTTGACGATGTCGATTCGCTTTTCAATCCCGATCCCCGTGATGATCCCCCTGGTGGTGATCGCCTTTCTGGCCGCGCCCGCCGACGCCGTCAAGATCGCGGACATCACCCGCATCGGCGGCGAGCGAACCAATATTCTCACCGGCCTGGGACTGGTTTACGGACTCAAAGGCACGGGCGACGGCGGCAACTTCACGCCCGCCATCGCGCCCCTGCGGTCTATGCTTTCCAAGTTCGGCGACCCCGCCACTGTCCTGGAGCTCAAAAACGCCGCCAACGTCGCCGTCGTCATGGTCACCGCGACGGTCCCGGCGGCGGGGGCCCGCGACGGCGATCATCTCGACGTCCACATCTCCAGCGTCGGCGCCGCCGCCAGCCTGCACGGTGGACGCCTGTTTGTCACCCCCATGCAAGGCCCATTGCCCGGCGGCCCGCTGCTGGCGCTGGCCGAGGGACCGGTCACCATCGAGGACCCCAGCACGCCCACCGTTGGAGTCATCCGCGCCGCCGCCGGCGGGGCGGTCATGGAAGCCGACCTCCCCGCTCGGGTCATTGACGCCAGCGGCCGTTTCACCCTTATCCTCGACGAGTATTCCACCAGTTGGGGAACCGCCAGCCGAATCGCCAAGATCATCAACGATTCCGAGGCCGCCGATGGTGAAACCCTCGCCACCGCCATCGACGGCAAGAACGTCGTCGTCACCATGCCCGCCAGCGAGCGGGAGCACCCCGACACCTTTATCAGCCGAATCCAGCAATTGCCCGTTCAGATGCTCGCCACCAAGGCCCGAGTTACCATCGACCAGAAGACCGGCACGATCATCATGACCGGCGACGTGGAGATCAGTCCGGTGGTCATCAGCCACAACGGGCTGTCGATTTCCACCGTGGTGCCCCCGCGGCAGCCCACGGCCCGCAATCCGATGGTCACCGATCACGAGGCCATCGCGATTTCCACCACCGACGAGCCCAACGGAAACCTGGAGGATTTGGTCGCGGCCATGGAGCAGCTCAAGGTCCCCGCCCAGGATCGCATCCAGATCATCGAAGAGCTTTACAAGACCGGGAAGCTTCACGCGGAGTTGATCGAGGAGTAACCATGAACAATCCCGCATTCCTTCCCTTCGCCACCCCGCGACGCGGAGCCTCGCAGCCCATCGTGCTTCACACCGGCCGCGGACCGCTCTCCCGACACGACCAACTCGTTCAGCAGACCCGCAAGTGGGTCGCTCTCTCTTTCTTCGAGCCGATCCTCAAGCAGATGCGCGATAGCCCGTTCCACAGCAACCTGTTCGATGGCGGATCGGGCGGCAAGGCGTTCGCTTCCATGTACGACGAGCGGCTCTCCGAGCGCATGGCCAGCAGCGCCTCGGACTCCCTCGTCAAATCCATCGTCCGCCGCATCGAAGGAAGCCAGGCCTATGCCCGCCACGCCCGCCAAACCATGAATGCCCAGCGACAAGACGGCGATCGCGCCAACGCGCATCGCGCCGGCGCGAATCGCGCCAATGCCCAGTCCACCGGAGCCGGTCATGTCTCGACATATTTCTGATCTGGTCTCCATTCTCTCGCAGTCGGTTGCCGAGCATCGCCGGATGCTCGAGCATCTCGAGCTCCAGCACGCCGCCATGAAGAAATTCGACCTCGGCGCCATGGCCGATCTGATGCCGCGCCAGGAACTGACGCGCCTGCGCCTCGGTGATCTGGAAACCAAGCGCCGGGCGCTGATGCGGCAGATCACCGCGACGCTGAAGCTTCCGGAAGAGCCGCGGCTGACCCGCCTCGCCGAGCTTGTCCCCCAATACGCCGCCGCGCTGCTCAAGGCCCGAAACGAGCTGCGCGAACTGGCCGCCAAAATCGCCCAACGCTCCCAAGGCTCGGGCCGCCTGGCGTCCGCGGTCCTCGGCCATTTGAACACCGTCGTTCGACTGCTCGCCGGCGCCGTTCAACGCGCCGGGCTTTACACGCGACAGGGAATTCCACGAGTCGGATCGCGCCTCGGTGTCATGGACGCCGTCGGTTGATGGGTTTGATCTATGTCTCTCAACGGAGCCCTTAACATCGGTGGATCGGCACTGGCCGCCAGTCAGGCCGCCTTGCAGGTCACGGGCAACAACATTGCCAACGTCGGCAATGCCAATTATTCCCGTGAAGTTTCCGTCACCACCGACACCCCCGACCAGGAACTTGCCCCCGGAATCTACATCGGCACGGGCGTCGATCTCACCGCCATCCAAAGGCAGGTGGATGAGTCCCTCAACAGCCGGTTGAATTCCGCCATCAGCGACAACCAGTCCGCCTCAACCACCCAGAACTGGAGCGGGCAGATCGAGACCATTTTCAACGCCCTGGGCAGCCAGAGCCTGGATACCCAGCTCACGAGTTTCATGACCGACTGGTCGCAGCTTGCCAACAACCCCACCGACACCTCGCAGCGCCAAGTCGTCGTCCAGGATGGACAGGCTCTCGCCCAGCAGTTCAACGGATTGGAATCCCAACTCCAAACCGTCCAGGCGAACCTCGGCGGTGAACTGAATTCCCTGGCGTCCAACGCCAGCCAGCTTGCACAACAAATCGCCGGCTTGAATCAGCAGATTTCCACCAGCCAGGCCGCCAACGGATCGGACAATAATCTTCTGGATCAGCGCGACGCCGCCGTCCAGCAACTCGCCCAACTCGTCAACGTCCAGACGGTCAACCAGGGCAACGGCACGGTGAACGTCTACATCGGCTCCGAACCCCTGGTGGTCGGAACCAGTGCCGACAGCCTGACCGTGCAGCAAAGCCAGGTGAACGGACAGCCGACCTATTCGCTGCAATTTGCCTCGAACGGCGGCACCGTTCAGGCCACCAGCGGCCAACTTGGCGCGGACCTGACTTCCCAAAACCAGCTCAACTCCGTGCAGCAGCAGCTTAATTCCCTCGCCGGCGGCCTGATCTTCGGGCTGAACTCCATTTACTCCAGCGGCCAGGGGCTGACAGGATACAGCAGCGTCACCAGCACCAATCAGGTGCTCGATCCAACCACCGCCCTGACCAGTTCCACGGCCGACCTTCCGTTTCAGCCCGTCAACGGCAGCTTCGTCCTCACCACGACCAATTCCCAGACCGGCCTGTCCAGCAGCACGCTTGTCCCCGTGAACCTCACCGGCCAGCCCACCGATACAACTCTGAACAGCCTCGCCGCCAGTTTGAACGCCATCTCCAACGTCCATGCGACCGTCCAGGGCGGCATGTTGACCATCGCCTCAACCGATCCCAACGTGAAGATCACCTTCAGCCAGGACAGCAGCCACGTCCTGGCCGCCCTGGGCATCAACACCTTTTTCCAGGGTTCGGACGCCGGGTCGATCTCGGTCAACTCAACCGTCGCCTCGAATCCAAGCCTCGTGGCCGCGGCCCAGAATGGAGACCCCGGCGACAACTCCAACGCCCTGGCGATCGCCAATTTCCCCTCCACTTCGCAGTCGATCCTCAACAATCAAACCTGGACCGATGCCTACAACGGCATGATCAACGGCATCGCCACCACCAGCGCCGCGGCCAAGAGCAACACCACCTCCACCCAGGACATCGTCCAGACCCTTCAGACCCAGCAGCAGGCCGTCAGCGGCGTCAGCCTCGATCAGGAAACCATCAACATGCTCCAGCAACAGCGAAGTTACCAGGGCGCCGCCATGTTTATCTCCACCGTGAACCAGATGATGGCATCACTCTTGAATATGACGCTTTAGGATCATAAGTCATGGCCGTACTTCCCGTCGGAATTTCCCGTGTGAGCAACCTGATGCAGGCGAACGTCCTGGGTCAGCAGATCGACGGCACCGAGGCCCAGATTCTTCAGGTCGAAAACGAGCTGTCCACCGGCCAGGCCGTCAGCACGCCCAGCGACAATCCCGCCGCCGCCGCCATCATCATGCAGCTTACGCAGACCCTCAATCGCCAGCAGTCCTACAACGACACCATCAACAGCGTCAGCGCCCAGCTTTCCCAGACCGATTCCAGTCTCGGCAATCTCACCACGCTCCTTCAGCAGGCCGAGCAGATCGCCTCCGCCGACGTCGGCTCCGATGTCACCCAAAACCAGCGCACCAGCGATGCCAGCGTCGTTCAATCCCTCTATAGCCAGGCGCTTTCCATCGGCAATCAGCAATACAACGGCCAGTATCTCTTCGGCGGGGCCTCGGCTAACTCCCAGCCCTTCGTCGAGAGCAACGGCGTCGTGGAATTCGTCGGCAGCTCTCAAACCCTCCAAACCAGCATCGACGACGGAATTTCCATCTCCTCGCAAACCAGCGGCGCCCAGGTCTTCGGCGCACTTTCCTCCGGCGTCGCCGGATCGGCCAACCTGTCGCCCGATCTCTCCGCCTCCACGCGCATCTCCGATCTCGGCGGCGCTTCCAACACCGGCCTTCAACTCGGTTCCATCTCCCTCGGCAACGGGGTCGTCACCCAGACCGTCGATCTTTCTTCCGCCGCCAGCGTCGGCGACGTGGTGAATCTCATCAACCAGGCGGCCGTCGGCGGCATCACCGCATCCATCACCGGCCAGGGCCTGACCATCACCGGCGCGCCGGGCGACAACGTCACCATCACCGGCGCCACCGCCCAGGAACTGGGCATCTCCACCCCGGCCGCCGGCGCAGGCGCCGGCGCCCCGGTCGTCGGCAGTTCCCTGAACCCCAAAGTCACCCTCCTGAGCCCGCTCTCTTCCCTGAACGATGGCGCGGGCATCGACAACTCCGGATTGACCATCACCAACGGACAATTCAGCAAGACCATCACCTGGTCCCCCGCGGGAACCGTGCAGGACATGCTCAACGCCATCAACGGCGCGGGGTTGGGCGTCGTCGCCCAGATCAATTCCGCGGGCACCGGCATCAATGTCCTCAACGCCTCCCAGGGCACCAGCCTCAGCATCGGAGAAAACGGCGGAATCACCGCCGCCGACCTCGGCCTGCAAACCATGTCCCTCTCAACGCCCTTGTCTCAACTGAACAACGGCCAGGGCGTGCAAACCGCCGGCGGCGCGACTCCCGATTTCCAGATCACCGCACAGGACGGATCGACCTTCCAGATTTCCGTCAGCGCCGCCCACACCGTCCAGGACGTCATCAACGAAATCAACGCCGCCGCCGGCGGCAAGGTCACCGCTTCCCTGGCCGCCACGGGCAGCGGCATCGTGCTTACCGACAGCTCCGGCGGAGCCGGAACCCTCAGCGTCTCGGAACTGAGCGACTCCAGCGCCGCCGGCGATCTCGGCCTGAACGTCGCCGCATCGGGAAATACCCTGACCGGCTCCGACGTCGGCGCCCCCGCCTCCGCCGGTGTTTTCGGAAATCTCCAGGCTCTCATGTCCGCCTTGCAATCCGGAAATCAGAAGGACATGACCGCCGCCGGCCAGGCCATCCAGACCGACATTAATCGGGTGATCGAATCCCAGGGCCAAACCGGCGCCGCCCAGAAGGAACTGACCAATCGCCAGACCGATCTTTCGCAGCAGAACACCGCGACCCAGTCGTTGCTCTCGCAATTGCAGGACGTGGACATGGCCAAGGCGATCTCGCAATTCCAGACCCTTCAGACGGGGTTGGAGGCGAGCCTGGAGACGGCGGCGAACACGATGCAGATTTCGCTGCTGAATTTCATCGCCTGACCGCGGGCGTGGCACGCGGATTGCCTGTAAGATCAGGCAGCGTAGATTGTGATTGAAAATTAAACATTCAATCGCACGACGCGCGGAAAAAACTGCCGGGAGCGGCAGGAATCGCCGAAGCCCGCGTTGCCTCGGAGGAGCCGATGGCAACGAACGAAACCGCCCGCGGTTCATGCCGCGGAGCGCGGGCCGCGCCGCGGGATGCGGTGCGGTCCTTGACCTCCCCGGCCGTCTTTCCTGGCCGCCGGGGTGATTGCCGCGGTGGACGCCGCGGCGCAAACCGGATGGCATGCGGACAGGGCTTCGCCCTCCGCAGACGCCGCCGGAAAACCTTTTCGCATCCCACGGCCAAATGTCGCCGTCACCGGGGTGCGGGATCGGAGCTTGGATCATGGAGATCGAGACTTCCCGTTTTGGCGCCATTTCGGTCGACGACCAGCGCCTCATGACTTTCCCGCGCGGATTGCTCGGGTTCCCCAATCATCAGCGCTTTGCCCTCATCCAGACCGGACAGGGGAATTATTTCTTCTGGCTGCAAAGCGTCGACGATCCGAACCTCGCCTTCGTCGTGACGGACCCCACCATCTTCTTCAAGGATTACGAGGTCCCCATGCGCGAGGAAACCCTCGGAGACCTCGCCTTCTCCGATCTGAAGTTCGCGCAGGTCTTCGTCATCTGCAACAAGATCGGGGATTGGCTCACCGGCAATCTCCTCGGGCCGATCATCGTCAACAGCGAAAATCGCATCGCCCAGCAGGTCGTGCTCACCGAGAAGAAGTGGACCACGCGCCAGCCGCTTTTGAGGCTGACCGCCGAAGTGCCTCTGGCCAAGTCGGCTTAAGCCGCGCTGGCCGATTCGCCGGTCCGTCGAGGGTGGGGGAATACAGTGGGCCCGGAACAGGGATGTTTCGGGTGACGTTCGTCGCGCCGCGGCGAAACCAAGAAGCCCGCGCGGTCGAACAGAGCAGGAAGGAGCCTGAACATGTTGGTCCTGTCCCGTCAACGTGATGAGACGATCATGATCGGTGACAACGTCGAGGTCACCGTGGTCGACATCCGCGGCGACAAAGTACGCCTGGGGATCAACGCCCCAAAGGAGATCAGCGTCCACCGCAAGGAAGTCTACGACGCCATCCGCCGCGAGAACAAAGCCGCGGCCCAGGTCAAACCCGAGGATCTTTCGGGATTCGGAAAGATCGGTTCCAAAGCGGACGGGGCTTCGCCCTCCGCAGATGATGACAAACAGAAGAAATAACTCTCGCCCTGTCCGGTAGGCTTCGCCTCCGGCTTCGCCATGACCGGTAGGCTTCGCCTCCGGCTCAGTCATGGAGGATTGATATGGCACGCATTGAAACGAACGTCGCGTCGCTGATTGCCCAGAACGCTCTGGCCAATTCGCAGGCAGCCCTCAACACGTCGTTGCAGCGGCTGAGCACCGGTCTCCGCATTAACAGCGGCGCCGACGACCCCGCAGGTCTGATCGCCAGCCAGGACCTCCAGAGTGAAATCACCGGGATCCAGCAGGCGGTCAACAACAGCTCCCAGGCCACCAACGTCATCACCACCGCCGATGGCGCCCTGACCGAGGTGAACTCGCTCCTGGACGACATCAACGGCCTGGTCGTCGAATCCGCCAACTCCGGCGCCCTCTCCTCACAGGAGCTTCAGGCCAACCAACTCCAGATCGATTCCGATGTCCAAAGCATCACCCGCATCGCCGGCACCACCAGCTTCGCCGGCCTGAACCTGTTGGATGGCAGCCTGAACTACATCACCAGCGGCGTCGCGACCAGCGCCATCAGCTCGTTGAGTATTTCACAGGCCAATCTCGGCACCCAAACGTCGATGCCCGTCGACGTGAACGTGATCAGCAGCGCCAAGCTCGCCGATCTCCAGTTCCGCACCAGCGCCATCACCAAGAGCGTCACGCTGGAAATCGGCGGCAACAACGGCGTGCAGACGCTCTCGTTTGTCAGCGGCACGACCGCGTCGGCGATCGGCTTCGCCATCAACGGAATCTCCGACAGCACCGGCGTCACCGCCAGTCTGATTAACAAGGCCAACGCCGCTTCAGGCATCAATTTCCAGAGCAGTGGGTACGGTTCCAGCAGCTACGTCTCGATTCAGGCGCAGACCGGCGTCTTCCAGACCACCGACACCACCGGCGCCGACAAGGAGCGCGCCGTCGGCGCCGATGTCGTTGCCACCATCAACGGCGCCCTGACCGTCGGTAACGGTCTTGAGTTGCAGCTCAACACCTCCTCGCTCGATTTGGATATGACCCTGAGCGACACCTTCGGCATCGGGAAAGCCAATTTCGCCATCACCGGCGGCGGGGCCCTCTTCCAGCTTGGTGGCCAGGTCAATAGCCAGCAGCAAGTCAGCATCGGCATCGGTTCGGTCGCCGCCAGTGCCCTGGGAAACAACGCCGTCGGTTTCCTCAACGACATTGTGACCGGTGGAAACGCATCGATCGTCGGCGGAAAGGCTGAGAAGGCCAGCCAAATCGTTCAGGTGGCCATTCAGCAGGTCGCCGAGTTGCAGGGACGCCTCGGCGCCTTCGAGAAGAACACCCTCCAGACCAATTCGGCGAGCCTTCAGGTCACCTTGGAAAACGTGACCTCCAGCGAAGCCGATATTCAGGACGCCGATTTTGCCGCCGAGACCGCCAATCTTACGCGGAACCAGATTCTGGTGCAGGCGGGGACCAGCGTGCTGGCCACCGCCAACAACACCCCGCAGGCTGTGCTTACGCTGCTTCAGGGTCATTGATCCTGAAGCATGGACAAAGTGAAATTTTCGCGGACGGCCCGGCTTAGCCGGACCGTCCGTTTTTGCGCAGTCGCGCCGAATCGGCGTTATCGCACCCTCACGTCATATAATCGCCCAGTCGGCGCATAGCCGTCGTGGCGGCCTCACCGCCCCCATTTTTTAGGAAATCTTTTCCCAGTCCCGTTAAAGTGCCCCGTTCTCTCCGTCGATACGCCGCCTATGCCGCGTGGAGTTTCGTGATGTGCCTCACACTCGGCGGACTTGCGGGAAAGGAGGCATTGATGGCGGAAGGGCCATGCCCATCCGCCGATGAATTCGCGTCGCTCCCGTGACACGGCGGCGACGCGTGCCTTGTGGTTTTGGCGGGATTACCCTGACCTGCCAGCGAAGTACATTCAGGGATTGGTCCTTTAGTCACGGAGAGACAGGTTATGAGCGTCATTAATACCAACGTCAACTCGCTGATCGCCCAGCGATCCTTGGCGCAAAACAATACCGCTTTGAATACGAGCCTCGAACGGCTCAGTACGGGTTTCCAGATCAACAGTGGTGCCGATAATCCCGCAGGTTTGATCGCGGGATTGAGCCTCCAGCAGGAACAGACCGGCATTCAGACCGCCATCAGCAACGCCAGCCTTGCCGGCAACGTTATTGGAACTGCCGAAGGCGGCTTGAACGAGGTCAGCTCGCTTCTGACTCAGGTGCAGGGTCTGGTCGGCCAGGCCGCCAACTCCGGTGCTCTCAGCTCCGACGAGGTTGCGGCCAATCAGTTGCAGGTGGACTCCATTCTTTCCACCATCAACCGCATTTCCCAATCCACGTCGTTCGAGGGCTCGCAGCTTCTCAACGGCAGCTTGGCCTACACGACCAGCAGCGTGGGATCCGCGGTGACCAACCTCCAGATCAACAGCGCCCTGGTGCCGGACGGCGGCAACGTTGCCGTGGCCGTGCAGGTGATTTCTTCCGCCAAGACCGCCAAGCTCACCTACCAGGGCGGCGCCGTCAGCGGAAACACCGTCACCCTTCAGGTCGCCGGCAACCTCGGCAGCACCCAGTTGTCCTTCGCTTCCGGCACCACCGTCAGCTCGATCGCCACCGCGATCAACGGCGTGAAAACCTCGACGGGCCTGTCCGCCCAAGTCAGCGGCACCGCCCTGCGAGTGAACTCCACGCAGTACGGTTCGGCCCAGTTCGCCAGCATTCAGGTCATCGCTGGAAAGCTGAAATCAAATTTCAGCGCGACCAAGAACTCGGGAACCGATGCCGGCGTGACCATCAACGGCGCCACGGCGGAGGCCAACGGTCTGGCCATCAGCTACCGCAACGCCAACCTCGACGTCAGCCTCAACCTGGCGACCAATTACGACAAGCCCACCTCCACGACGTTCTACGTCACCGGCGGCGGCGCCACGTTCCAATTGGGTTCCGAGGTGTCCGAGAACGGCAAGGCCTCGATCGGCATCTCGTCGGTTTCCACCGGCGATCTCGGCGATTCCTTCAACGGGTACTTGAGCTCCATCGGCAGCGGCGGAGCCAACAGCCTGTCCAGCAACAACCTCTCGACCGCGCAGAACATTCTCAATAGCGCGATCGGACAGGTGAGCAATCTGCGAGGCCGGCTCGGCGCTTTCCAGACCTTCACCATCGGCTCGACGGTGAGCAGTCTGGGTGTGGCCTATGAGAACGTGTCGGCTGCGGAATCGGCCATCATGGACACCGACTTTGCCGCTGAAACGTCGAACCTGACCCGCGACCAGATTCTGTCGCAGGCAGCCACGACGGTGCTTTCCCAGGCCAACGCTCAACCGGACAACGTCCTGAAGCTTCTGGGCTGATGATGATCCGGTGATCACCGCGGCGGAGCCACGGGGTCCTTTTCTCGCAAGTCAAGCGTCCCCCGGCCCTAAAAGGCCGGGGGATTTCTTTTAGCCTCCGGCGTCCCATAAAAAACCAGTTAAACAAAGCACGACCGTCGGCCCAACGCCTTTTTCGCCGCCCACGCCGTCCACTGGCACTGTGCCCTATAACTCGGCTCCGACGAATAATGTGCGGGAAACTGAAAGATTGCTCACCAAGAACGTCGATTATTGAACCCGTGCGTCGGCGGTGCTTCGGACCTCGGGAGCAGGCGAGCAAGCGCCGCCAAGAATGGTTCGTGAGAAAGGAGCGCAGCGACTTCACATGCGGGAGCGACGACTCTCGAAACTAGCCACGGAACGGCGGCCGGCTAACCGTCCCCCATATTGCCGGCTCAATTGTCAAGGGGATGACATAAAAACTTTGCTCGCTCACTTACGGAGCGGCACGTGGGTCGCACGGATGCGAATCCTGCTCCACGTAAACCGCGGAGGCTTTGCCTTCCGCACATTGTCACGGAGAGACATTCATGAGCGTAATCAACACCAACGTCAGTTCGCTGATTGCCCAGCGATCCCTATCTCAAAACAATACAAGTCTGAACACCAGCCTCGAACGGCTCAGTACCGGCTTGCAAATCAACAGTGGTGCCGATAATCCCGCAGGTTTGATCGCGGGATTGAGCCTCCAGCAGGAACAGACCGGCATTGAGACCGCCATCAGCAACGCCAGCCTTGCCGGCAACGTCATCGGGACCGCCGAAGGCGGTTTGAACGAGGTTAGTTCCCTTTTGATCCAGTTGCAGGGCCTGATCGGCCAGGCCGCCAACTCCGGGGCTCTCAGCTCCGACGAGGTTGCGGCCAATCAGTTGCAGGTGGACTCCATCCTTTCCACCATCAACCGCATCTCCCAATCCACGTCGTTCGAGGGCTCGCAGCTCCTCAACGGCAACCTGGCCTACACCACCAGCAGCGTGGGATCCGCGGTGACCAACCTCCAGGTCAACAGCGCCCTGGTGCCGGACGGCGGCAACGTGGCCGTGGCCGTCCAGGTCATTTCTTCCGCCAAGACCGCCAAGCTCACCTATCAGGGCGGCTCGATCAGCGGAAACACCGTCACCCTGCAAATCGCCGGCAACCTCGGCAGCACCCAGTTGTCCTTCGCTTCCGGCACCACCGTCAGCTCGATCGCCACCGCGGTCAACGGCGTGAGGAACTCGACGGGCTTGTCCGCCCAGGTCAGCGGCGCCGCCCTGCGTGTGAACTCCACCCAGTACGGTTCGGCCCAGTTCGCCAGCATTCAGGTCATCGCCGGAAAACTGAAATCAAGTTTCAGCGGCACCAAGACCTCCGGCGCCGATGCCGGCGTGACCATCAACGGCGCCACCGCGGAGGCCAACGGCCTGGCCATCAGCTACCGCAACGCCAGCCTCGACGTCAGCCTCGACCTGGCAACCAATTACGACAAGCCCACCTCCACGACCTTCTACGTCACCGGCGGCGGCGCCACGTTCCAATTGGGCTCTGAGGTCAATGCCACCAACAAGGCCTCGATCGGCGTCTCGTCGGTTTCCACCGGCGATCTGGGCGATTCCTTCAACGGGTACTTGAGCTCCATCGGCAGCGGCGGCGCCAACAGCCTGTCCAGCAACAACCTCTCCACCGCGCAGAACATTCTCAACAGCGCCATCGGACAGGTCAGCAGCCTGCGCGGCCGCCTGGGTGCTTTCCAAACCTTCACCATCGGCTCCACCGTCAGCAGTCTGGGCGTCTCCTACGAGAACGTCTCGGCCGCCGAGTCCGCCATCATGAACACCGACTTCGCCTCCGAAACCTCCAACCTCACCCGCGACCAGATTCTGTCCCAGGCAGCCACCACGGTGTTGGCCCAGGCCAACGCTCAACCCGACAACGTTCTCAAGCTCCTCGGTGGTGCTTGATCCAACCTCGCCGCGGCTAAGCCACGGCGTCCTATCTCGCGAATCAAGCGTCCCCCGGCCCCTAACTAAAGGGCCGGGGGCGTTTTTTCCCTTCGCCCGATCATCGGGTATCCTCCGTCGATGCCTCGGGTCGCGCTATTCATCACCTGCCTGACCGACCAGTTTTATCCCCACGTCGGCGTCGCCGTCACGAAAATCCTCGAGCGTTTCGGCTGCCAGGTGCTTTTCCCCCAGGCCCAGACCTGTTGCGGCCAGCCGTTTTTCAACAACGGATTTCCCGCCGAATCCCGCCAGCTTGCCAAGCGCATGATCCGCATCTTCCAGCCCTATCCCTACGTCGTCACCCCTTCCGCCTCCTGCTGCGCCATGGTGCGCCAGCAGTATCCCGAGCTTCTGCACGATGACCCCGACTGGCAGAAGCCGATGAACGAACTCCGCGTCAAAACCTACGAATTCGTCGAATTTCTCGACAAAGTCCTCAGCGTCGATCTCCGCGAGTTCTCCTTATCCGACCCCCAGGAGATCACCTATCACTACACCTGCCATCTTCGCGCCCTCGGCGTGAAGGACGCTGCCGTCCATCTGCTTCGCCAAATTGGTAACGTCCAATTCAAGCCGATGGAAAAGGCCGATGAATGCTGCGGCTTCGGCGGCTCCTTCGCGATCAAATATCCCGCCATCAGCGGCGCCATCGTCGAGGACAAGATCACCTGCATCGCCCAGACCGGCGTCAAAACGGTCATCTGCAACGACGCCGGTTGCTCGATGAACATCTCCGGAATGTGCCATCGCCGCGGCATGAACACGGATGTCAAGCACCTTGCCGAACTGATGGCCGATGCCATGGGGATCCGAACGGATGGGTGGTGATTGCCGATTGGAACATTGGAATCCGGTCACATTCGCAATCCAAAGCCCTGGGAGCTTGCTCCCCGGGGTCAATTCACCCCCGAAAGCCCGCGGATCGCCATCCGCGGGTCCTCATGCTGAAGTGCAATCAGCAATGCAATGGGATAGATCAAAGCCAGGATGCTCGGGATGATCAGAATCAAACCCTCCATTTCGAAGTTCGCGAAAATCGCAATTGTGCCCAGGACCGCGGTAATCAATTTCACCACCGCGTAGACCCGATGAGTCGCGATCCCGCGCGGCTTTGATTTCAGGATCCGATACGCGCCGATAAGCAATAACAAGGCCGGCGCGAGGTCCGCCCCGAAGGCGATGGCCGCGAATTCCGCCGACTGAGATTCGCGACTATCCAGCGACATAACGACCAAGGCCCCGACCTCATAGAATCCGCCCACCAGCAGGTTCATACAGGCGACACAGATGCTGATCATGCCGATGGCCGTGAATAGGGCGGGGCGCGAATCGCCGAACCCGAAGGTGTACGAACCTGTCGCCGCGTCGGATGCTCGCCGGCGAAATGTCCCGCTGCAAAGGACAATCAGCAGCGAGATTGGATAAAGGCATCCCACGAACGCCAGCGGCGTGCCCAGCGGAAACCGCAGCGGCATTTGTGTTGCAAAATATGTCGAAAGCAGGGAGGTCCCCATCGCGATGCTCAGGGGGAGCTTGATGGCGGCGTACGCCCAATGGAGCCGAATGCCCCGGGGATCCGACTTCAAAAAATACACCCCCGCCGCCAACAGCAGGATCGCCAAAAGTGCGCTAATTCCGAAAACGATCGCCGATAGAAACGCCGACACGTACTGGTCATGCTGGATTTTCTGGTTCTGTTGCGTGACCGCCATCGGCGGGGGAATGGGGCTTGGGGCAAAGCTCGGGCGTCTGATGGTTGGGTACGCCGATTCCCGCCCGTCCGCCTCCAGACGCGTTCGATACATGTTATATGGACTCCCATGATTCGCGGCCAGCAGCACCGAGTGATTGCCGCTGGCCCAGGCCCGAACCATTTGCAGTTTGCCGGGCGTTTGCGATCCCAGCGGCACGTCCGGATCGATGAGCCCTTGCCCGTCTTTAGAGAGTATTTTGGCCAGAGCCTTTTTTTGTGCTTCATTGAGCGAATCCCGGCTTCGCGAATCCAGTTCCTTATTGATGTAATCAATCGTGCTGGAAATCTCGGCCGGCGCGAGGGCGCGAAACGCCGTTGGCTGAGACGCCGCGGCGCTCATGGCGGCCTTCATGGCGGCCAAGCTCTGGGCGCGCCGCGCGGCCATCTGCTGCAACTGCGCCGGCGCCTGGATTACTCGCCGCATTTCGCCGACGGCCGAGCGTTCAGAAATGCAATCGAACAGCAAACCGAGACTCGCGACGCAGATGCTGACGATCCCCACGACCGTCACCAGCGGAGGCCGCCGATAAAGGCCGGCGCTGGCATAGCCAAGCGGCTCGATCCCGCGCGAATCGCCTGTGGTCCATTCCATCATGTCTTGGCAAAGTCCCGGCGCTCACCGCCTCCCTCATTTTCCACTGTCCATTATCCACTGTCCATTGCTCTACTTTCTCGCGCATCGCCCGCTACAATCGCCCCATGCCGCCGGCCACCGAGGCGTTCAATTTCCAAGCCCTGAGCGCCAAAGCCGTCGCCGATGAACGCCTGAAAAAAGCCCTCGGCGCCAACACCATGCGGCAATACCAGGGCCGCCGGCAAGTCATGCTCCAACTGCCCGATGCCGACGGCCTGCGGTCCCTGGCCGGCCAGATCAAGCAGCACGCCCTGGACCATCTCGATTTCTACCTCGAACAACTGCAATCTGCCGTCCAGCGCAACGGCGGGCACGTGCACTTTGCCGACGACGGCGAGGCCGCCAAACGCATCATTGCCGACATCGCCAAAAAATCCCGCCGCACGCGCGTCATCAAGAGCAAGTCGATGGCCAGCGAGGAAATCGAGCTGTCGCATTTTCTCCAAAGCACGGGACTCGATCTGGTCGAGACGGACCTGGGCGAGTTCATCATCCAGCTCAGCCACGACAAGCCGAGCCATCTGGTTGCTCCGATCATGCACAAGGATCGGGCGTCGATCGCCAGGCTTTTCAGCGAGTATTTCAGGACTCCGTATAATGAAGATCCGCCGACGCTCACCGCCCAGGCCAGGGCTTTTCTGCGTGACAAATTCCGCCATGCCGATCTGGGGATCACCGGCGGAAATTTCCTGGTCGCCGAAACGGGACAGGTCTGCGTTGTGGAGAACGAGGGCAACGTCCGGCAATCCCTGACCACTCCGCGCGTCCTGATCAGCCTCGTCGGGATCGAAAAGCTCGTTCCCCGCCTGGCCGATTTGGCAGTCATGCTAAAACTCCTCGCCCGCAGCGCCACCGGCCAGCCGATGACCGTTTACACCAGCCTTTTCGGCGGCCCGCGCTGGGCCGGCGAGAAGGACGGACCCGAGGAATTCCATCTGGTTTTGCTCGACAACGGCCGGACCGAAATCCTCGCCGATCCCGAATATCGCCAAACCCTCCGCTGCATCCGCTGCGGCGCGTGTTTGAACGCCTGCCCCATCTATCGCAAGATCGGCGGGCACGCCTACGGCAGCGTTTATCCCGGCCCCATCGGCGCACTGATCACGCCGCTGTTTCAGGGCCTCGCCAAATTCAAGGATTTGCCCCAGGCCAGCAGCCTGTGCGGCGCCTGTTATGAAGCCTGCCCCGTGAAGATCGACATACCCAAACTTCTCATCAGTCTCCGGCGAGACATCCACACCCGGCGCCTCAGCGGCGCTTTCGAGCGGCTGATCTACAAGACCTCGGCGCGGGGAATGAAAAACCCGTCGATATACCGCCTGATCGGCGCGGCCCAGAGATTCGAGCTTCGGCGGCGGGCTGGCAATACCGGTTGGATTCGTGACCTGCCCACGTTCCTCGCCGGTTGGACCCGCGTTCGCGACCTGCCCGCCCCCGCACGGCGATCGTTTCATCAAGTCTGGAAGGATCGAGCGTGAATTCCCGGCTCTCGCCCGCTGTTCTCATCTTGATCCTGGCCGGATCGTTCGTCCTCAAACTCCACCATCTCGACCACGCCGCCGTCAAACCGCTCGATGAAGTCTTCCACGCCATCGTCGCCAGAAACTTCTTGAAGCATCCCTTCACCCCCACCCTGGTCGATCGTCCGTTCCTGGCCTACGACCGCGACGATTGGCTCAACAACCACGTCTGGCTTCACAAACCCCCCATGGCCCTGTGGCAGATTTCACTTTCCTTTCTCCTGCTCGGCGTAAACACCCTGGCCCTGCGCCTCCCCTCGGCGATTCTTTCCACCCTGGCCGCCTGGCTCACCTATCTGATCGGATGCCGGCTGCTGGATCGCACCGCCGCCCTCGTCGCCGCCGCGCTCCAGGCCTTCAATCCCGTCATTCTGATGCTGGTTCACGGCTACGTCTTCAGCGATCACGTCGATATTTCCCTCCTCTTCTGGACCGAGTTGTCGATCTATTTCCTCATCCGCGCCCTGGCCCCATCCGGCGGCGTTGAAGATCACCGCCGGCTTTTCCTCATCCTCTGCGGCATCGCGCAAGGCCTGGCGTTCCTCTCAAAAACCTACCCCGCCCTCATCACCACCGTCCTGGCCCTCGTTGCCATCCGGTCCCTTCCCCGCAAGGGAATCCTCACCCTGCTTCTTTCGACTTTCGTGACGATCGCACCCTGGCTCATCTGGACCGCCATCCGCTTCCCGCATGAATTCGCCCGCGAAAACCTCCAAATCCTGCACCACTTGAACGAGAACGTCGAGAACTGGGCCGCTCCCTGGGACCAGTTGGTCTTTTACTATTGGATCAGCATTTTCCACGTCTTCTATCCCGCCATCATCGCCGCCGCCGCGGTTTTCCTCCTCCGCGCCTGCCGGGAAAATCGCCTGCCCTTGTGGTTGATCCTTGCCTGGGCCGCCGCCGTCTCGGTCCCCCATCTTCTGGCTACGTCCAAACCCATGACCGCCACCCTGATCGGCTGGCCCGCCGCCTGGCTCATGTTCGGCAACCTCGTCTCCCGCGCCCTCCGCGGCCACCGCCTCGCACTGGGAACCTGGCTCGCCTCCATGCTCCTGGCAATCCTCTTTCTTCATCACGACTCAATCCCCGTCGGCGGCGAAAATTGGGGCCGCGTCCCCGCCGGCTTCGCCGTCATCATGCGACAACATGTATGGGTTCTCTGGCACGTCCTGGCTGCACTGGCCGCCGGCGCGATCCTCGGCAGGATCGCGCTTTCCCCCAAGCTCCGCCGCTTCGCCGCTGGATTTGCCGCCGCCGCCGCCGTCTTCCTCGCCGCGATCTGGTGGAAGGGCGATCACCCGCCCGGCTATCTCAAGGTCGCCGTCGAAGTCACTCAGATCAACGCCAACGCCCCCGACTTTGCCGACGTCGGCCAGTTCGCCGCCCGCCTGCCGGCCAATGCCGCTTTCCTGGTTGACGAACATTCCCGCCTGGAAAACAAGCTCGTCGAATTTGCCGCCGACCGCTCCTGCTATCCCGCGACGGAAAAGGATTGGCCCGACCTTGCCCGCCAACTGGAACAAGCCGGCGCGCTGCCGTATCTGTTCACCCCGGCTATCCTGCCGTTGCCGGTCGTCCACGTCGATCTTCAAAACGCGCGCACCGTTTACGCCTGCACGCCGGCCGCCAAGTTGGCCGCGGGGGCGAGATGAGAAATGCAATGCCCGATCCCATGCTCGAAAAAGTTCGCAAAGCCTTGGGCCGATCGCGGCCCCTGGCAAATCCGCCAACGCCGCCGCAGATTCCCGATTCCGTTGCCCGGCTGGCGGCCAAGGACGCCAACCTGGTCGAGCTCTTCGCCAAATCCGCCGTCCAGGCGAATTTTCTATTCGAGGAAGTCCCAGCCGATCAAATCCGCTCCCGCCTCATCGAGTTTCTCCGCCTGCACCAATGTACCAAGATTGGCATTCCCAACTCGCCGCTGCTGGATCGTTTGGGAATCCCCAAATCTCTCGAAGACGCCGGCCTGACCGTTCATCGCTGGGACCTCTCCACACTGGACGCCTCCTACGATTTGGATTGCGGCCTCACGGACGTTTACGCCGCCGTCGCCGAAACCGGCTCGCTGGTCATTCGCCCCAATCCCCATCACGGCCTGGCGATTTCACTGGTTCCCCCGATCCACATTGCGCTCGTCGAGCCGGCGACAATCGGTCCCGACCTGATCGATCTCCTGGAAAAAATCCGCCTCGAGCCTCATCCGCCGAACGTCACGGTCATTACCGGCCCCTCCAAGACCGCCGACATCGAAGGCGCCCTGGTCACCGGCGTCCACGGCCCGGGCTTGGTGCAGGTGTTTCTGGTGAGAGCAGTGGACAGTGGATAATGGATAGTGGACAGTGGAAAAGGAGGGGGAGCGGGTCCATGGCGCGGCATGGCTGGGCGATGAGACAGAATGAGACACTTTGAGACACTTTAGAGTGTATTGTTAGTGCATACAAGCTTTATGAATGGGCGTAACCAATTTCCATCAATGTGATTATGATTGTTTTGCGGATGGGCATCGATGAGAAAGCAACGAAAGTGTCTCAGGCGAGCTCAACAACGAGGCCATCGTAGATTTGGGGGTGTCTCGGCAAACGGAACAGGAGCGAACCGTTTTTGGGGAATAACTTAGTGCTTGCTAGTTGATGTTTTGACCGAGTTTGCAATGTCTTTGAGATTTGGGATGATTACTCCAACCTTTTCCGCGCCTTTTGCTTGCGTTAACCCCTGGGGGATCGCAAATGGGCAAATCCAAGATGCCTTCTGCCTTGGAAGTGGCTGCCGCCGTGCGGCTTGCCTGGGAGGCTGCGGAACTGCGTTCCAATCCCCAGGCGCAGGGGCGGCACTTGGTAGATGGCATGGCCAAGCTGATCGGGGGCGACATCGGCTTCTATTCCGCAATCGCCGACTTTGTTCCCTCGAAACTGCCACGATGGCTATTTGCCGCCACCGGTTCCGAGGTTCCCAGGCCGGTTTTGCAGTATTTCGCCTGCACGGAAAACTCCATTCTCGACGACCCGGTGATGGATTTGGGCAGGACTTCGACCGGCGTTTCGGTCTTGCAAATGTGCGAACTCCTGGCCGGACGCGATCCAACACCCTATTCGAATGTCGTCGACCTCCTGCATCGTGTGGGCCATCGGGATGCCCTGATTGGAATGTTCCGCCGGAAAGACGCATCGGCAGTCACCGCGTTGAGCGTGCATCGCACAGACCTGAAGCGCGTGCACAATGCGCGCGAGCGTTCAATTGTGCTATGGATTACACGGGAACTACGGCACCTCTACGAAACCGGGCGGCTTGACCCGACGTCCGCGGGGCCATTTGACGTTCTCTCGCCTCGCCTCCGGCAAGTTGCGGAAATGCTGCTCACGTCGGAATCGCAGAAACAGATCGCCCGAACGCTGCGCCTGAGCCAGTACACGGTGCGTGATTACGTCAAGCAAGTCTATCGCCGACTCGGCGTCGAGAGTCGCGCCGAAATAATGTCCCGCTACGCGGCAAGCATTTCAAAATGACCATCTCAGCCGGACTCCGTGTTGTCGCCGCTGGGCCGCCTGCCGCGGACACCCCCACATTTGTGGGTGATTGATGCCGACCCGATTCAGTGATAAAAGCCTTTCCCATGAGTCGACAACGAATACCCGCCAGAAGCAAACGGAGCGACGCGCCGGTCCTGGATATCGAGGAGTGGCGTCCGATTATTCGTTCCCTCGGCCTTTCGGGAAGACAGGGCCGAATTGTGGAACTGATCCTTCAAGGCATGCGAGACAAACAGATAGCCGTTGAGTTGAATTTGAGCATTTACACGATCCGAACGTATCTGAATCGAATCTTTGACAAACTTGGAGTAGATGATCGTTTTGAACTGCTTTTGCGGATTTTGGCAAGCCGCAAGTCCAACTGCGGGCACGAGAGGTGTCCCTATAAATAGTGACACAGTAAATAGCGGCTTGTTGCGATGAAATGAATCGCTATAGTTCGCCGGGCCGCAAGTCTTGGGCTCTTTTTTTGGCTCCGGCCTGTCGTAAACAGAGAATCGCAAGTCGCCTTTGGCGACGGAACGGTTGGGAAGTTGGAATTAATCGAAAATGTTTGCACCCACAAAAGGGAGCGGGAGTAAAATGAAAAGCAATGGTACTCTTCTGAGGTTTGCGGCTGGCACGTTCAGGCCAGTGGCCATGTCCGTCATGGCACTCTTTGTTTTTTTGCCGGGGATGGAATCCGCTCGAGGCGATATCTCCATTCCATCCGATGGAGTTTCGGGCGGGGGTGGCTTAAGCACATACGAACAAATTAGCTACGATTATCCTCCCTACAACCCACCCGTTAGCAATGCGGCCCAGAGTTTTTATGACAGCCCTACAGGTTCAAATTCCTATTCCGGGGGCGCGACACTCGGAAAGTATGTCGACAGCAACAGTGTGCCGGAGGAGTACTCGTCCGCCAATATGGCTTTCGGCCTCACGCAAACTCCTGGGTCCGGGTGGGAAATGAACGGTAGCGAAAATGCTGAAGCTTTCGCCAATTCACCGGAGGGAGGGGCGGACTTACCGACGGATTTTCGACAGGTCCAGTCAGGAGGTTCGCTTGGAGTTTCGTTCACCGTGGAGCCGGGAACCTCAGAGTATTTCACGATCTCCGGTACCTTGTCTTTCACGGGTACAGGGGGCGTCCCTAACCCCATAAGCGGCTTTCCCGATTTTTCAGGAGGCTATGGGGAGGGGAGTGGCGACAATAGCGTTAGTATATCCGGTACTACCCTCGGCGGGGTTGCTGGCACGGCTGCAAACGTAGGTGCATTCGAACCAGCCGCAAACGCAACCTATCAGTTAGTTAAACCGCAATGGTGGGCGCCATCCGTTTCATTGGACGGAACCGTGATGCAGGTCATGCTGCCGGAACTGAATGTGTTGCGTAAGGTATCGTCGGCGTTGTGCGTCCGCGCCTTGCTGCGGGCACAACAGGGCGACTTCGACGGGTTCCTGGCGGACGTGGTGACGGCGAAACGGCTCGACCGCCGGGCATTCGGTTGGACGGCCATTGGTCATTTGGTGGCCAACCACATCGACGAATTGGCCGACCAAGCCGTCGGCGTCACCGCCGGAGCGGGCATATTCTCCAGCGATCAGTGCGCGAATTTGGCCAGGGCTCTGGATGGCATGGAGCCGATGCCCCCGCTTTGGGAAGTTTCGGATGTCGGCGAGCGATAGTCCGTGTTGAATTGTGCCCAAGTCATTGCGACGGGGAAGATAGGACTGTTGGCCAACGATGGCGACTGGACAAGGCCGTTCCAGGCGGTGGACCGGGATTCGGTGGATTGGAACGTCGTGCTCCAGCAGATCAACGGCGTGAGCGACGAAATCACCGCGATCATGAAAACGCCCTGCTTCAAGGACGAGCAAATTGCCCGCCAGATTTTCGATTGGAAAATGGAGAAGAAAGGAGCGAACCTGCGATCGCACCCAAGCCTGGCGAAGAAACCGGAAGAAACCAACCAAGACTATACCCAGCGCGTGGCCGATGCGATGCTGGCGAGCTATTCGCCGAGTTTCTGGCGGGCCGAGGACACCTGCCGTAGCGGATTGCTGCGAGAGAAAATGGCTCGGGCGCTGGTGGCGGCGGCGGAGTATCGCGCCGACAAAGGCAATTGGCCGAACACGCTCCAGGATTTGGTTTCGGCCTATTTGCCTCAAGTACCCGTGGAAATGTTTTCAGCCACCGGGACGGAACCGATCCGGTATCAGCGGACGGACCAGGGCATACTCCTGCGTGCGCGCGGGCCGAAGCTTAGCGATACACCGCTTGATATCACCGAGGGAACGGGGCCGGACGCTGGCGCCGAGGGACCGTAGAGCGGGCCGGCATCGCACAACTCGCTGTTCGAGTTCACTTCTTGCAATTTGGTGCTAATGGACGCCCGCAGGGCAGCCGATGATCAGAGGGAATTCTTGGACTTCGACGCAGGGACTGCTTATGGAACTCTCCGCGGAACTCTTCGAGCAAACCATCCGCTCGTTCAAGGGCGATGGATCATCGGTCAAAAAGCAGCGCCGTCGCCACCCTCGCGTTGGCATTAGTTGCCGCCTCAAAATCGTTCCCGTTGAATCAGGCGTCGCTGGCGCGGAGATCGAAGTGCGGACGCGGGACATATCCCGGAAGGGCATCGGAATTATCTCCTCTCAATCGATGACCATCGGCAGCCGATTCGTTGTCCGATTCCCGCGCGCCGACGGTACACCCTCTCTGGCCGTGGTTTGCACCATCCGGTGTTGCACTCGATTGTCCCAGGGAGTGTTTGCGATCGGTGCGGACTTCGAAGGCATAGACAAGGCCAAATCCGCGGCCGCGTAGCGGGTGGGATTTATCAAGAACGTTGCGACGTAACGTAAACCGCTCTGGGGGTTATGCCGAGAATCTGAGCTGTGTACCCGAACGCGGTCGGAAAACGGTTAGCCCGCTCGCGACAATGGACGGACGTTGAAGATTCCATCTGCGGTGAGTGGCTGGATGTCGGTTTCGGGAACGGTGACGACCGCGATGCTCTCGCCCACGGCGTTAAACACCTCAAGGATCACGCCTCGCGGACCGCCGGTTGGATGCGGAAGGACCTCCACCACCGTCCCCACGTCGCCGGCGCGCAGGTTATGCTCGGGTACGTCGCGCCGCAACGCGACCTCCTTAAACATTTCGATGTTCATGCGCGTTTCCCCGTGTCCGGCGGCACCGACCGCTTCTGGATCCCACCTTGATCGGTCCCCTATCCAGCCCGTCTGGCGATGAGTTTCTGGACCTTGGGAACCAGTTCGACCGGAACGGGCATCATTGCGATCGTGATATTGTTGTACGCGGCCTCGGCCTCGGCGATGGCTTCCTCATCCGATTGATGGTCGTAGTAATCGATAACGGCCTGGACTCGCTTGCGATTCCAACCTTTGGGATATGGACTCGGGTCTTTGCCGGAACGAGATCGAATCGGCCTGGGTGATTTTTCCCTCATGGATGTCTCCGTTTCAGGCGGTGTTTCAGCGCCCGAAGCTGCCTGCCGGCCAACTCGTAGGCCGTGATGATAAAGATACCATCTCCACCATGGGCTGGGGAATAGATCATTCTCAGATATCGGCCGGCCCGCGTCTGGCCCGCCGCGACAAAGCTGCCATCGCGCCCGCGTACTGTTTCCAGCGGCCGCGCCAGCGCCTCAACGACCTCGAACGTCTGCACGCCATGGCTGTAAATATGCGGCGTGCCATCAATGTCCGTATGAAATCGAATCCTCACGCGAACAATTCTCCCTTATGGCCGGCGATCAACTGGCCGCGCGCTTGTCTCGTTGGCACAGTCAACGCCGCAATTCTCCCCAAATGGCTAAACGAGGCAAGGAAACACATGGGGAGAACTGAAAGTGGGATGTGACCTTCGTTTGTGGTCCTGCTGGCACCCCATCGTCAGCATGTTCCGCTTCGCCGTGCAAACGACGGGCCATCCGCGACTCGGTTGAGTCACACCAATTGCCTTCGCCGTTGGCGCAGGAGCAGGCTCGCACCGGCGATCAGCACCAGCGAACCCGTCGCCGGCTCAGGTACGACTACGGCAATGCCCACCGGGCCAACCAACCCCGATATTAGAGAAGTATTCACTGTTGTTCCCGACATGTCGTATTCGCCAACAGTGTCGCCATCGTAGTTTGTAACGAAAAGGTCCGATCCAGACAGGGCAATGCGTGATGGCCAATTCAAGCCCGAGATCAAGGATGCATTCACCACTGCTCCCGAAGTCATATATTCGCCAATCGTGTCGGCCGTTGTGCTCGTGACGAACACGTCAGATCCAGACACAGCGACGCCGGACGGATTATTTAATGAGATAAGGGAGGCGTTCACGGTGCCTCCCGACGAGCTGTACTCGCCGACAGTGCCGTTGTTGAAGTTCGCGACGAAAAGGTCTGTTCCGGACACGGCGATGCCGCCAGGCTCATGCAACCCCGAGACTAGCGCGGCGTTTACAGTGCCTCCCGACGTGGTGTACTCGCCGATTGTGCCGCCATTCTCGTTTGTGACAAACACGTCGGATCCGGATATGGCAATGTCATCCGGTCCAATTAACCCCGTGACAAGAGAGGCGTTCACCGTGGCCCCCGAGGTAGTGTATTCCCCAATCGTGCCGCTCCCGAAATTGGTGACAAACAAATCCTGCCCAGACAGGGCAATGCCATCTGGATTATTCAACCCCGCGATGAGGGTTGCATTCACCGTCGCTCCCGATGTGGTGTATTCGCCGACCGTGCCGCCGTTTTGGTTTACGGCAAAGATTTGCCCTCGCACGGTCGCGGGCGTGAGTACCGCTCCCGCCGAGAGGACCAATGCCATGACGGACATGGTGCCTAACCTGAATTTCCGCGCCGCCACCATCGGAATAATTTTGTGATTCATGTTCATTCCTTCTCTTTGTGCTTCCAAATTTGTTGTTTGAATGTGAGACGTGATTGGAATCGGCAACTGCGGGGGCGTCAGCGGGTATTTCCGCGCCGACGGCGGGCGAGCAAGCCCAGGCTGGCCATTCCAATCAGCGAGGGAGTTGCTGGTTCGGGTACCACGACCGCCACATCTTGTGGGTCATCGTACAATCCCGAGACAAGCGAAGCGTTAATTGTGGCCCCGGACGTAGTATACTCGCCGATCCGATTGGCTGTGTTGGCAACAAATAGGTCTGAACTCGAGGAAGCGATGCCCGCAGGATCATCCAGCCCAGAAACTAAGGAGGCGTTTACAATTGCTCCGGATGTTGTGTACTCGCCAACGTCGCCAAATCCAGCGTACCCATTGCCGTACGTAACAAACAGGTCGGGTCCAGACACGGCAAGATGTTGCGGAGTAACCAATCCTGAGACCAAGGACGCAATCGAGGAAATTACCGATCCGGGCGTTGGCCCTAACGTGTACTCGCCGATGCTCCCGTCATTAACGTAAGGGGAACCGCTAGGACCCTGGTTCACAACAAATAGGTTTGATCCAGAAATCGCCAAGCCTAACGGGTAATGCAATCCTGACACAAGCGCGGAATTAACAACCGCGCCCGATGTGGTGTATTCGCTGATTGTTCCGAACTCAAAGTTCGTGAAGAACAGATCGGAACCAGACACGGCAATACCACCTTCAGGGTCCAGTAGTCCGGCCTCAAACGCAACGAAGGAGCTATTCACAGCGGCTCCAGAAGTGGTGTATTCACCAATTGTGCCAGCATTGGCATTCGCGACGTAAATATCGGATCCAGACAGGGCAATGGCGTCTGGACCATTTAAATTCGAGACTAGATTGGCGTTGACCGTCCCGCCGGTTGTGGTGTATTCGCCGATCGTGCCGGCGTCGTAGTTTGTTTCAAAAATTTGCCCCTGGACGGTCGTCGGCAGAAGCGTCGCCTTTGACAACAAAATCAATGCCAGGAGGGGGATTGCACGTGGCTTGAACGTGCTCGCCTTGAGCAGCCGATTGATCTTTGAATTCATATTCTTCCCTTTGCCTTTTTTGGTTGGAGACTTTGTCGATCAATCAATTTGAGACGCGATTTGATTCGAGTGGTCAGCTATGGCGCTGTTGGATCACACCAACAGCATTTTCTCTTCGCAGCATCATGATTTCCGCGTCGCTGGCGGGCGAGCAAACCGAGGCTGGCCAAGCCAAGTAGCGATGCGGAGGCGGGTTCGGGGACGGATACCGCGAGCACAAATGGCGAGAATTGACCTACCTCCACGGAAATGGTGTCGTTCGTCAAATCGACCTGAGCGTTTTCCTCATGCCAAGCGCCATCGTAGAAATGTTCAACAATTAGCGAGCTCGGATCGAATCCATCCCCCAGCAATGCCGGGTCAAATGCGAATGTCAATGTGGCATCCCCGGAAAAAGTGCCCGTAAAGCCAACGTCCCAACCCTGTGCCGTCTGGCCAGCCAACTCAAATCCCAAGGTTGGGGGGGGATCGAGATTAAGCTCGTCGCCTGTTTGATAGGTGCTGCTAAGCGTCCCGCCGCCCGTTACCTGACCGAATACCACATCGGTCCCGCCGACCCTCGAACTGCCTCCCCCATCGATGGCCTCCTGAAGACCCCCGGTAGTTACAACATTCGATACAGGCGCGCCGCTTGTTAGATTAAGCGTAATATTTGAATTTGCGGCCGCGCTTAATAGAACCGGCGACAGCAGGTCGTACGAAATTGCTTCGGCACTAGACGCGACAGAAAACGTGTAGGTTCCAGGATATAATCGGCCACTTTGATTAACTGGAATGGATTGTGAATAACTAAAGACACTCCCATTGGCGGCTGCTTGCGCGGCGATGGCAAGGATGTCTTGCTGACGTGTCAGATACGCCGCATACGCCGGATATTCTTCCGCCTTCCACATCCGCGCCGGCTGTTCGTCCAGCGGCGTCGTGCCCGTGTAATCATTCCATCCCGGACCCAGATTCGTTTGCTCTGGAACCCCGCACAACGCCAGCGTCTGTTTCCGAATGCCTTGGGCCTCACGCGATCCCATCACGCGCAGCCAGAGGACGAATCCGTTATTCTCAGGCGTGACGCCTTGGCCGTAGCGCTGGTTCAGCGCCGCCACATAGTCCACGCTGCCGTCATCGCGCAGCGGCCCGGTGATCGCCGTGGTCTGCTTGGAAATCGTAAACGGAAGATTTTCCGCGTCGTTGGCGCCAACTGCGACCGAGGAATTGAGCACAATCGCCGCGAGTATGATTCCGCAATTCAGTTTCCTCACCATGGAATTCGCTCCTTTGCGCGGGTGCTAAAGCGACGCCCCCGCACGGGTATGACGTATTGGCCAAGGGGAACTTTCGTCCTATCCATCGAATGAGCCTTCGATTGCGGCATTCATATTCGCGTTATACGACACAAACATATTTTTTACTTGACTTGATTCGATGAACCTGGTGATAATCAATGGGAGATTGGGTTGATTTTACGGCATCGTCCGCGTGAAGCTTCCCCCATTCGGCGGACGATTTAATGACCGGGATTTCACATTGCTGACAAGGGGATTGATTAAATAATCTATCGTGAAACTATTGTGGAGTGGATGGGATGTGGTAAACCCATAAAAGGAGAAGAGTTATGCATGGGACTAAGGGCAATTTCGGCATTTTTTTCGGTGGAATTGCGGCTGCGCTGCTTTTGCCGGGCGCTGCCCGGGCGATGGGGCCTCAGTACCAGATCGTTACCGACCCGGTTGCCGGCACGCTCAATGACGTGGTCGCGCTGACCAGCAACAATACACTAGGAAGCGGAAGCGTTATTGGCGTGAGCCCGGCCGCGCCGAATGGAACGGTGACGCTTTCCATCCTGACCAATCAGCACGTCGCCAGCGGCGGAATTACCCTCGTGGATTTCGGCCAGGGCAATGGCGTGCCCGCCGTCGGAGCTCCCTGGGGCACATTTGCGCTGACCGCGCCTCTCACTGGGGGCGTGCAATTCTTCACGCTCAACGATGGGGTGAACAATCCAAACAATTTGTCCGAGGATTTGGCCATCGTACAGGCACAGATCAATCCAGCCACTCTCGCGGGAGCGGCGCTGGCCGAATGGAATCTCGTTGCCGCCAATCCGATTCATCTGACCGCTTTCGTGCCGGCTCCCCCGGCGGCCACGCCACCGGCGACCGTTCCGCCCAACAGCGCGGCGGCCAATGTGGCGTACACGCAGGTCGGCTATGGTTTGGGGGCCGTATACGACACGGCGAGCAACGCCTATATCGCCAGCGCGCCCGCGGGGATCCGTCGATTCCAAAACAACTCTTCCAATACCGTTTTTGGCGCGTCGGTGAACAATGAGGGAGGCTATTTTGAGCCGATGGTTACCGCGCTGGCTCAAGCCCCGTCGGCCAACGGAGGCGGATTGGCCCTTTCGGGAGATTCAGGCAGTCCGTTCCTCACCCAAACCGGCGGACCGGATCAGGAAGTTGTTCCGAGCTTCAACGATCCAACCGATCCGGAAAACCCAGACATTCCCGAAGACACCGTGAACGTCAACTACACGGATTATGAGTCGGCGGTTTACTGGGGAAGGCCCAACGGCGGGCTGGCCGTCGGCACGGTCCAAGGATATATCCCGCTGATCTCGACGGGAAATGTGGCAACGGGCTCGCTGAATTGGGCGCAGTATTATGCGGCGAATCCGACGCTCGTTCCCGAACCGACGTCGTTTTCTCTGCTCGGATTAGGCGGCCTGGCGTTGCTGCGCCGCCGACGGCGGTAATCTGAGTTTCGGCGCGAGTTGAAAAAATCCGTTCATGGCCAATCGCATTGCGCCAAGCGCCGGCCATAGCCGGCAAAAGGCGATTATGGTTATAATCCGCGCCCATGGAAACCGAAAACCTCTTCAAACTATTGGATCAATTCAACATCGAAACGCCAAGCTGGGGATATGCCGATACGGGCACGAGGTTTGGCAAGTTCCTTCAGCCGGCCGCCGCTTCGACCATCGAGGAAAAGCTCGCCGACGCGGGTACGGTGCATCGCTACACCGGGTGTTGCCCCACCGTGGCGGTGCACGTGCTGTGGGATTTTTCGATGGGCGTCGACGCCACCGCCACCGCTTCCGTCGCCGCCAAGCACGGCGTCCGCATCGGGTCCATCAATCCAAACCTGTTTCAGGACCAGGTCTACAAATTCGGCTCGGTTTGCAATCCCGATGAATCCGTGCGCGATCATGCCCATCGCCATCTCATGGACTGCATCGCCATCGCCAAGGCCGTCAAGAGCGATCTGCTCAGCCTCTGGTTTGCCGACGGCACGAATTACCCCGGCCAGGACGACATCGTCGAGCGCAAGCAGCGCATGCATGGCGCCCTGCGGCAATGGCACGATGCCATGCCCCGCGGAATGACCATGCTCGTCGAGTACAAGCCGTTCGAGCCGGCGTTCTATCACACCGACGTCGCCGATTGGGGAATGAGCTACGTCTTCGCCAAGGACGCCGGCCCCAATGCCCGCGTCCTGGTCGATACCGGCCATCATCTACAGGGCCAGAACGTCGAGCACATCGTTGCGTTTCTCCTCGCTGAAAACATGCTCGGCGGCTTCCATTTCAACGACCGCAAATACGCCGACGACGATCTGACGCTCGGCAGCATCGACCCCTACGCGGTCTTCCGCATTTTCCACGAAATCCGCAACGCCGCCGACCTCCGCAACCGCGACGTTTCCGAAATCGCCTACATGATCGATCAAAGCCATAACCTTAAACCGAAAATCGAAGCGATGATCCAGACCGCCGTCACCGCCCAGGAGCTCTACGCCAAGGCCTGCCTGGTGGATCGAAAGAAGCTGCGCGACGCCCAGACCCGGATGAACATCGTGGACGGCGAGCAATGTCTGCGCGACGCGTTCTTCACGGACGTGCGCCCGATGCTGGCCGAATGGCGGAAAAAGAAAAATCTCGATCCGAATCCGCTGGCCGCTTACCGCGCCAGCGGATACGAAGCCAAGGCCGGCAAGGAGCGCGAAGCCTCGCGAGCGGCGCGCGGGATAAAGGCTTCGGGGTCGTATGCGTGAGGGTTTGAATTTCGACGCTTTCCAATTGCACTGGCGCCTGCCGGCAAGGGGGCTGTCTATTTACCCGGTCGGCTTGGCTGCGCCTGTCTTATTCGCGCTGATATTGGCTGTGGCGCCGCCGCGCGCCGATGCCGCGCCCACTGTGGCCAAGTCCGATGTCAATGCGCCCGTGACGGTCACCGACGACGGCAGGGCCTGGGTTTTGAACAACGGCATAGTCAAGGCGACCATCGACAAGCGCAGCAGCAACATGACGTCTCTCATTTATCACGGCATCAACACCATGGGCCCAGGCGGGCGATGGGAACAAACGCCATCCGGTCAGGTGAGCCAGTCCCTGACCATCGACCCCGCGAAAAACGGGGGCGAACGTGCCGAGGTTGACATCAGGGGCGTGAACGGGCGGATGGACATTGAAGTGCGCTACGCCATGGAGCGTGGCGTCAGCGGCATTTACACCTACGCCGAATACTCACACAAGGCCGGTTATCCAGCCGCGGGGGAAGGCGAAAGCCGGTTCATCACCCAAATGAGCCCGACCTTTGATTGGCTGTCGGTGGACGCGGACCGCAACATGCTCATGTGCGACAACCGGGACATTCGCGACGGGGTCGTCATCCACGCCAAGGAGCAGAGCATCCTCAGCACCGGCATTTATAAGAACTCGGTCGAACACAAATACAGCTACTGCGCCGTGATGTACAAGCTTCCCGCCTACGGCTGGTCAAGCACCAGGGACCATATCGGGATCTATTTCATCAATCCATCGACGGAATACCTGGGCGGCGGCGCCTGCAAGCTGGATTTGGTGTGCCACATGTCGGCGACGCTGCTGGATTACTGGTGCTCGGGCCACTATGCCGGCGGGACGTGCTGCGCCATCCCCGCCGGCGAAAACTGGAAAAAGGTGGTCGGCCCGATCTTCGTCTATTGCAACGCGCTGGCCGATCCGAAACAACCGTCAAGAGCCGATTTGGACGCTTTGGCGGCGACCGCGGGCAATCCGATCGTGCCGGCCGTCTGGCATGACAACGCCATCGCCCTCTGGCAGGACGCGCTGGCCTACGCCAAGATCGAAAGGCCAAAGTGGCCCTATGACTGGGTCAGCGGCGTGGACTACCCGCATCGAAATGAACGCGGGATCGTAACCGGCCGGCTGGTGCTCAACGACCCGCAGGCCGCCTCGACTCAACTGCCGCATCTGACGGTTGGCCTGGCCCACCCTGATTACAACGGCAATGGCAGCGCGTTCGCCCTGAGGTCGGGCAACGGCAGACTGGTCACGTGGGATCATGACGGGAATTATTACCAGTTCTGGACCGATGGCGCCGAGGACGGGACCTTCAAGATCGCCAACGTCCGTCCGGGCACCTACACGCTCCATGCCTTTGCCGATGGCGTGCTGGGTGAATTCTCGCAAGCCAACGTCACCGTGCAGGCCGGCAAGACCCTGGACCTGGGCCCAATCAACTGGCAACCCGTGCGCTATGGCAAGCAGGTCTGGGAAATCGGGTATCCCGATCGCACCGGCGGCAAGTTCTTCAAGGGCGACGGCAACAACTACTGGCGCTGGGGCTGGTGCGTGCGCTATCCCCTGTTGTTCCCCAACGACATCACCTACACCATTGGCAAGAGCGATTACCACAAGGACTGGTTTTTCGAGGAGGTTCCGCATGGCCTGTCCACGGCATGGCTCAACCCCGAGGCGAAAGATCCCGCCAACCAGCCGTTCGGTTGGGTGAAAGCCCCAACGCGCGGCGAGGATATGTGGCGAGCCATCGGCCGGGGCCGGGCGACCACCTGGACAATCAAGTTCAACATGGACAGAACTCCGCAAGGCCAGGCGACGCTGCGCGTGGCGCTGGCCGGCGCCGACGGCGGCGCCGGTCTGATAGTGGGGGTCAATGGCAAGACCGTCGGAACGATCCGCACCGTCGCCACCAACGCGCTGCGCTACAACACCGACACCGGCGTATGGCGCCAGTACGCGCAGGCGTTCGACGCCACGCTGCTGAGGGCCGGCGAAAACCAGATGCAACTCACCGTTCCTGCCGGCGAGCTTACCTCCGGTGTGGTTTACGATTACCTGCGTCTTGAACTCAACGAAGATTACAGACCGCGATGAAATGTCCAAAGTCGTATGCTTGAAGATTTGGGAGCGTGCGAATGATTATCATCACACCGATTCGCCGTGTTGCCGCCGCCGCGGTGATGGCCATTGCCGCCTGGCAGTTACCGCCGGCCCCTTCCGCGGCACAGCCCGTCACTCCTTCCCCGGCACCGGCAAGCCGGTCAAACTGGATTTTGGAATGTGATGGCCTGCGATGCGGGGTCCCTCATCGCTACTGGCGATAAATGAGGTTGCCATGGGGCTGGTACTCCAGAATGTTGTGTTCGAGAGTACGGCGCCTTCGCTTTCGCGGATTGTCGAAAAGATAGTCGAGATCGGCGGATTGCCGTTGGACGTGCGGGAATCAACTTCTGAAATTCGAGGGCAGCTATACGAAGTACACGCACGCATCGGCTTCGCGTGCTTGCCGAGGCACGGCATCAAGATCTACACCTATCGGACAGGGGCGGTGAAAGAGCGCCTTGAGCAGACCGGCACGAGCGAGCAGACCGTCGCGAAAGCCGTGGAGGGAGTTGGCGAGCGCACCGGCAGGCAGACCGTGTACCTCCAGGGCTACCTGGGCCAGGATTTGACGATTATGGAGGTAACGACTCTGGCTCTTGAGTCGCTGGGCGGCCGTCCTCGAAACTCTGTTTCGCCCAAGGTGCGGGAGAAATACGCCAAACCCGTTTCCGCAACGCAACTTTTTTTTCGGAAACAATCGCTGCGTTTACGGGGCGTCCTATCAGCGGTCTGCGCGGTATTGGTTATGCCAGTTGCTTTGATATATGTGGCCTGTTGCGTTGTCATTTATGCACTGTGGCATGGGCATCGCGGCCAGATAAAAAAGCGTTAACGTTACAGAAATTGGTCCACAACCGTACACGCCGCGGCCCCATGTGAGACTGTGCTCGGATCGTGGAAGGAATAGCTTCAATGAAACATCGCGTGACCGGAATCGGCGGCGTGTTTTTCAGGGCGAAGAATCCGGGAAAACTTAGCGCCTGGTACAAACGGCATCTTGGCCTGCCGATCGAGGATCAGTGGGTCGGATGTTCGTTTCACTGGCGGGAACTCAAGAACCCAAAGAAGACCGGCTCCACCGTGTGGAGCCCTTTCGATTCCGATACAAAATACTTCGGACGCGGCAAGCAGGGCCACATGATCAATTATCGTGTCGCCGATCTGAAAAAGATGCTGGCCCAGTTGAAAAAGGAAGGGGTGTGGGTGGATCCGAAAACCGAGGAATCGGAGTTTGGCAAGTTTGGCTGGATCAAAGACGGCGAGGGCAACCGGGTTGAACTCTGGGAACCGCCGAAGACGAACTAAAAAGTCCGACGAATACGTCCCGCCGTTTTGCGTCCCAACCAGTTTCCCGTCGCCGCAAGACGACAGCATTTGCGTTCGGCAATTAAGATTGCTTGAGCAGCGCCGTGAATCCCGCCTGCTCGAAATGGCGGTCGGCGGTCAGGGCGTCCTGGATTGCATGGTCCTTCATGATGACAAAGGAAATGCAATCGGTCAGGGACCACGTTTTGTCCAGGCGGGCTTCATAAAATTCCGATCCGCGCGCCAGCAGATTGCTCGAAGCTGGAACCACGGTCATGCGGCTATCGGAACGGATGGCGCGCAGAAATTGGCCGAACAAACGTCGTGCCGGCACGGGCGAAAGATAATTCCCGACTTCAAGGAGAACGTATTCGGATGTAATCAGCGGAACACGATGGGTTTCAGACCACTGCCGCGCGATAGAGTGGTTGACGTCGGCTGGTATCAGCAAGGCCAGGAAATACGAGGTGTCCGCGAAGCCGGTGTTCACTTCTTGGCAGCCCCGTAGAGGTAATGGTCATGGTTGACCGAGGAATCAGCGGGTAATCCGTCCGCTTGGCCGATGACATCGCGGAAAACCTCCGCCCAGGTGCCGTCGGCGGAGATTTGTCCGGGGGCATGAACTTCCACCTCCGCGCCTTCAGGTAACTGGACCGGGGGATCCAAAACGATGACGCCCTTCTTTACATGTCCGCGATACGTCATGGCCGGACTCCTTACAGAGGGATTGTAGCACGATCCGCGATGGGCGTCACGATGGACGATATACGAGGCCTACAATCCTCAGTTCCTCCGAGCAAACAACGCGGAGCTGTTTGTCCACTTTCACCCTTCCGTTAACGAGATCAATGCTTACAATAACTGCTGCGGTTCAGCACAGTCTACGGAAATTCGCCGATTGTCGGCGCAGACCTGGTGAGATGCGCTCCAGTGCGGCATCCTGCAACTGTTCGCGTTACGGCATGGCGCTATGCACAATACTCCGCCTCCACCTCCAGTATGCGAGCAAGACACGGCCACGCTGATCGATGATCTGTGCGTTGCTCTTCGAGATGTCGGGGTTTTTGACGCAGAACTTCCGGGTGGGCCGCGAGTGTTACGTGCGATCAATGGCGTCCGCTCGATCAAGCAAGTGCTGGACGAGCGAGGCGTTCAGGTCGCTGATCGTTTAGCAACACTATCAGGGCAAACGGGCTGGCGGATGGCCGAACTGCTCTGCGACTGCCTGTCTTTTCCGGCGGTGGTGCCATATGTGAAGGAGGCGGATGGGATTCGCCGGAGGCTACGGTGCCGGCTTTGTCGAAAAGCCGAGTGTCCCCCGGATGCGCGATATTTCTGCTGGATGTGCGACGGATGTCTCACGAGAGTCGTCGAGTCAATCAGGACTCGAACTCCGATCGACGGGATCTTCTTATTTCGCACCTACAATCCCACCGCTCGATGCAAACATGCGGATTCGGATACGGTCTTGGCACAGGCCATTTGGATCGAGACCATCAATGGCAATTGTGAACAATGTTTTCAAGGGGAACTTGATCGGCGCGCGCAGTCGGCATCCACACACCCCCTCAACAGCTGGTTTTGAGTCAAGTTGTGAAACCGCACACCTGCGCCCTGTCCAATCAAAAATAAATCGTGAACTCAATTTCTTCCGGATGAATCTGTCCCGTCTTGGGGTCTTTCAGCGGCTCGAACCACCAGGTGTACGCGGCGCGTTGGCAGGGGAGATCGACGTTGTCGCTGCCGCTGGAACGCTCGATCTTCACGTCCGTCACGTTTCCGGTCACGTCGATTCTCAGAATCAGCACGACGTAGGGATCGTCCATGGTTTGCAAATCCGCGTGGGCGGCCAGGCCAAGCTTGGGCAACTCGCGGGTGCGCAATTTCCGGCCGGTGCGGGCCTCGATTTTCCCCGCGATAAACCGGCTGGCGACGCGCGTGACCGGATACGATTCGAAATCGCTGGTGGGGATGGGATTGCCGGCCCCAGGTTCTGGCGCGCCGGCTTTGCCGCCCGCGCCGCCGCTGGCCGACGAGGCCCCGCTTTGCTCGGAGCCGGTTTGCTGATTCGACGCCTGGCTATCGGCGGTGGGATTCGTCTGCGATTGCTCGCCGGCCGAATTCTGCTTGGGCGGTTTCACCATCGTCAGCGGCCCGCGCGACAGGGGATCGATCGTGTTGCCCGGTCCGTTGGATTCGGCGCTCGGTTTGGCTCTTTCGGGCAGGGGGGCGGAGATTTTGGGCGACAGCTCGGCCAGGCTCGATTCGCGCGAACCGAAGACGGAAGCGGCGGACTGCGCGCCGGAATTGGTTCCGCGCGGCGCGTTGTCGCCGTTGTCGCCGCGGAGGGTTTGATCCAGTCGCTGGTTCGTTCCCTTGCCGCCGAACCCCGCCGGATCGCGCTGGAGCGCCGCCTGTTCCTGCCGGGCGTCGGCCAGCGCCGATTCCATCGGCTGCTCGCCGGGGGCGCTGTTGATCGACGTGCCGTTGGTGTCGTGATCGCCCAGACGCTGCATGGGATCGTTCGGCGGCGGCTCGATGACCGGCGTCGCCGGAAGAGGATTCGCCCGGGCCGCCGGAGCTTTCAGCCACCACCCCAGATCGCGGCGCGCGGTCCGGACTCCCAAGCCAAGTAAAGCAAGGTGTGCCCCCAAGGCCAGCAACAGGGCGATGAGAATCGTCGGATCCCGCCGCGTCATGGTTTACCGGGCTCGGGTGATTGCCAATTGCCGATTGAAGGGCAGCAGTCCTTAATTGCCCTGCTTTCAATTGGCAATCGGCAATCCACCAAGCCCCGCCTTCAATCATAGCCGGCTAACAAATCATTTAATATATCGCTTTTCCCGGAAGAATTCGATTGCCTCATCCTTGCGGCGACCGGCATGCCGCCTCTTGCAACTTTCGCATTCCTGCCGATAACGTGATAATAACGCAATGGCACGGAGGACCCGACGCATGCAGTATTTGCGCCACGCACCCAGACGTGAATCCCTCGAACGCGAGACCGATGACCTGTTCGATGCCAAACCGGTAGCCACCACCGTGGAACCGCCGAAGAAGCCGACAGTTGCGGAGGCAAAGCCTGCCGCTGCGGAGGCAGAGCCTGCCGCCGAGCCTGCCAAGCGCCGGTCGAACCCGCCTCGGCGCGAGACGGCCGAAACCCTCGCCGCCAAGCAGAAGGACATCGCGGTCAGCGAGTTTTTCGCCAAGAACCGGCATCTGCTCGGTTTCGACAACCCGCGCAAAGCCCTGCTGACGACCGTGAAGGAAGCGGTGGACAATTCGCTGGACGCCTGCGAAGAAGCCGGCATTTTGGCCAACGTCGCGGTGATCATCGAGGATTTGCAGCCCGATCGCCCGCCGACCGTCAAGCAGTCGCGTTATCGCGTCACCGTCATCGACAACGGGCCGGGCATCGTCCGAAAGCAGGTGGAAAACGTCTTCGGACGATTACTCTACGGCAGCAAGTTTCATCGCCTGAAGATGAGCCGTGGGCAGCAGGGAATCGGCATCAGCGCGGCGGGAATGTACGGCCTGATCACCACCGGCAAACCGATGGTGATTCACACCCGGCCTCACGCCAGGAAGAACGCCCATCACATTGAGTTGGCGATGAACACCAAAACCAACCGGGCCGAAGTCGCCGTCGACAAGGAGACCGACGATTTCCCGCCGCAGCGATTCCGTGCCCTGTGCGCCGGCACCCGCGATCCGGGGTTTTTGAATCCGGAAGATTTCATCACCGGCACCAGCGTGAGCATCGAACTCGAGGGAAGATATCAAAAGGGCCGCGGAAGTGTGGATGAGTTTTTGGAGTTGTGCGCCATCGCCAATCCCCATGCGCGGATCACGTTCGTTCCGCCGACGCGCGTCAGCGCCGACGACCAGGAAGAATTGCCGCTGGGCAAAGCGGCAAGGGGTGCGGTTCCGGATCAGTCGTCCGTCACGGCGCCGGCCGGAGTCGATCCGACGTTGGCGACGAGCGAAAGGGACGGCGTGATCTTTTTCCCGCGCGGGACCGATCAGCTCCCGCCGGAAACCAAGGAAATTCAGCCGCATCCCAAGGGGATCGAACTGGGCATTCTGATTCAGATGTTGAAGGATTTCGAGGATGCCAATCGCGGCGGCGGGACGCTTTACAATTTTCTCCAGGAAAAATTCTGCCGGGTCAGTTCGGGCAAGGCCAGCGAATTTTGCAAGGCGATCGGCGTCCACAGCCGCACGAAAGTGGGCGATCTTGAGCCGCACCAGGTTGAAAAACTGTTCAAGCAATTTCAGGAATCGAAATTGCCGTCGCCGCCCACCGATTGCCTCGCCCCCATCGGAGTTCGCCAGCTTTTGGCGGGGATGCTCAAGGGCGTCAAGGCGGAGTTTTATGCCGCCAGCAGCCGCGAGGCGGATGTCTATCGCGGCCGGCCGTTCCAGATCGAAGCGGCCATCGCCTTCGGCGGCGAACTGCCGGCGGACGATCCGGCTCGGGTCATCCGCTTCGCCAATCGCGTGCCCCTGCTCTTCCAGCAGAGCGCGTGCAGCAGCTTCAAGGCGGTGGCGGAAACCGGCTGGCGAAATTACAACCTCACCCAACCCCGCGGCAGCGTGCCCGTCGGGCCGCTGGTCATCCTCATCCACATGGCCAGCGTCTGGGTCCCGTTCACCAGCGAATCCAAGGAAGCCATCGCCGACTACGATGAAATCCGCAAGGAGATGAAGCTCGCGTTGATGGAATGTGGCCGGAAGCTTGGGACCTATCTCCGCAAACGCCAGAAGATGCAGCGCCAGGCCGCTCGCCGCGACGTCTTCGAGCGCTACATCGGCGAGATCAGCAAGGCCATTCACGCCATCAACGGCGCCGATGCCAAAAAGCTTTACGACAAGCTGCTGGCCGAGGCCCGCAAGCGCACCGCGATCGCCGATGCACAGCTCGACGAGGAAGGCAAGACGGTCGACAAGGATGATGCGGAGGACTTGAAAGACGACGAGGGAGTAGTGATGGTGCAAAGCCGAGCCGGCCAGCTCGACGAAACAAGTTCTGATTCATTGGTATCCAACGACAATAAATCTACGAAATCAAAGAAAAAGCCGTCCCAGAACGACGGAGAGTTGTTCTGACTTCTATGTGAAGGACGTGTTTGGCTCCGACCGTGTTGGTCGGTCCAAAGGACTCGTGGAGGTCGTGCTATGAGGCTCAAAAACGACAGAGAGTTCAATAATTCGCAGCGAAAGCTCAACGAATTGCTCAGACTGATCGAAAGTAAGGAGCGGTCGTCAATCCGCTCGGCGGCATACGAAATATCGCTGGAGTCCATGAAGCTCATGGCAAACCGACTGCGCGCGGAAGTCGAAGAGTACGAACGAGCGCATCAGACCAGTTAACAGGGGCGTTCTCACAACGTCGTACGGTTCAACGAGGCTTAGATTATGGCCAAAAGGAATTCAAAATCCGAGAAAAGGGGGCGGACCGAAACTCGCGGGAAAGAGGATTTCAAGCCTTCGATCGTGTCGAGTGATTTGACGGCCCTTTGCCATCGCTACGGCGTGCGCCGGTTGTGGTTGTACGGTTCAATTCTTCGCCCGGATTTTCGTCCCGATAGCGATATCGATGTCCTGGTCGAAACAGATCGTAAACGTCCGATGGGCCTATTCAAACTCGGCGGGCTACAAAGCGATTTGGTGTCGATGATGGGCCGACCCGTTCATCTGACGACTCTCGGCAGTGTGCCGGAGAAGCTTCGTCCCGGGCTGTTGTCATCGGCACTGCTGCAATATGTCGCATGAAACGCAGATATCTCCTGAAGACCACCGTCGGCTTGAGCATATGCGAAAAGCCGCTTCGGACGCCATTCGTGTATTGGGAAAACGCGACGCGAGCCAACTCGATTCTGACATGGTGCGATCCAGGGCGCTCGTGAATTGCTTTACCGAAATCGGTGAGGCCGCGGCTCGTGTAACTCAAGCAGGCAGGCGTCAGGCGGCAGCGATTCCGTGGACGGAAATCATCGGCATGAGAAATATCGTGGTTCACGTCTATTGGGGAATTGATCTGTCGGAATTGGTCAAAACCGTTCGCAACGACCTGCCGAAACTTCTTTCCGTTTTGGACGGACTCTTGAAAAAACGATCGTCGTAGTTTTTATGGAAGCGGCTCATTAAACCCGCAAGAAAATCATGGCCAAGAAAAAATCCAAATCCACCGCCGGAATCAGCAAGCGAATCAAGGATCGCGACAAGGTGACGCTCAACAAGATCGTCGGCCTTGCCGACGACGTGACCGCCGCGGCGTTCAAGGGCCGCGACATTGTTGTCGCCATTCCAACCCGCACGCGCTCCAATACCGTCTGGAACAGGCGGCGGCGAATCCTGGAAATGGGCGATGCCAAGGCCAACCGCGAGCTTTTCAACCTGAACCAGGCCAAGCAATTCATGCAGACCGTGCTGCACGGCAACAGCATCAAGGAACTGATCGGCGCGGAGAAAACGCTCAGCCTTCGAGGAATGTTTTACAAGGGCCTTCACACCATCCAGGGCGCCAAGGGGGAAAAGACGTTCGCCGCCCAGGACGAATCCGACGGGATTCTGGAGGATTTGGAGGTCGCCCTGGGTTCGCTGCGCGAGGAGCTTCACATCTTCGCGGAAAACCGGGGCGCGATGGTCGGCAACGTCACCGTCGTCGACAAGGGCGACGAGATCGATTGCCGCCGGATGGGCAGCGGCGGTTACGCGATCCCCAGCATCACCGAATCGGACGTCATTCAATTCAAGAAGATCGACGCCGATTTCGTTTTGCACGTCGAAAAGGGAACGGTCTGGAATCGCTTCAACGAAGACCGGTTCTGGGAGAAGCACAACTGTATTCTGACCCACGGCGGCGGGCAGCCGCCGCGCGGCGTGCGCCGGCTTCTCCAGCGCTTCAGCGCCGAAGCGAAGCTGCCGATCATCTGCCTGCTCGACTGCGATCCCTGGGGGCATTACATCTACAGCGTCATCAAGCAGGGCTCCATCAGCCTGGCGTTCGAAAGCCAGCGATTGGCCATTCCCGACGCCAAATTCCTGGGCATCCGCGCCAAGGATTACGTTCAATGCAAGCTCACGGACGACGTGCAGATCGAGTTGAACGAAAACGACAAAAAGCGTGCCGGCGAAATCGCCAACTATCCGTGGTTCAAGGAGAACAAGGCCTGGCAAAAGGAAATCCAGCAGATGGTTTCCAACGGGTTCAAGATGGAAGTCGAATCGCTCATCACCAAGGACATCAGCTACGTCACCGAGCAATACGTTCCCGAGCGGCTGAAGAAGAAGGATTGGCTGGATTGACGGATTGGATCAATGACCGGATGGCGCATAAGATGCGGGCCGGATGTTCGTGCGTCTCAGCAAATCCTTCCATTTCGAGGCCGCCCACGATCTGCCGTCGTTTCCCGACGGGCACAAATGCCGCCGGCTCCATGGGCATTCGTATCACTTCGACGTGCTCGTCGAAGGCGAGGTCGATCCGGACAAGGGGTATCTCATCGACTTTGGCGACATTCAAAAGGCGGCCGAGCCGATCGTCAAACGGCTCGATCACTATTATCTGAACGAAATCGAAGGCCTGGGCAATCCGACCAGCGAGGTCCTGGCGGTTTGGATTTACGATCGTTTGAAGCGGGCATTGCCCGAGTTGTCGGCCGTCATCGTGCGCGAGACCTGCACGTCGTCCTGCGAATATCGCGGGCCGGTTCCGCAAAGTTGAGGTGGCCATGGCCAAGACGCCCCCATTCGCATCGCTGGCAAACGATCCGGAGCACAAGCGGACCCGCTGGGAGACCATCCTGGTTTCCACGCCGATCATCCTGACGGTCGTGGCCACTGTGTTGGCCGGCCTGTCTTCCAGCGAAATGAGCAGCGCCCAATACTTCCGCTCGCTGGCGGCGCAGATGCAATCCAAGGCGTCGGACCAATGGGGCTATTTCCAGGCCAAAAAACTTCGGGCGGAGCAGTGCGGCAACACGGCCCAGATTCTTCGCGGCATCTCTCAACCGACGCCCATGGACGCGACAGATTTGCGGGATACCGCCAATCGCCTAACGGATGAAATGCTTCGCGTGTCGGCGCGGATATATCTTTTGCACCGTTCGATGCCCTTGGTTTTGACAGAGCTGAGCGAACATTGGAAGGCGGCCGCCGCATTTGTTTCGCAGCTCAATACCGGCACGACCCGGCCCGATGGAACGGACGCCTTGGGAAGTTTCATGAGCGGAGAAATTTCCGATATCCCCGAGCAGCCGATTGGCAATCAGCAGATCATTGACGCCGTTCGGGCCGTGGATTCGCACGTTCCGGAGTCCGATCTCGAACGCCAGGCGGGGCAAATCTCCCAAGGCGATCTCGACCGGGCGAATACGATCGCCAACGAAAACGCGGACGCTTTCGACAAGGCGCTGGAGCAGATCAACCCAGGCCGTATGCGGATCGAGCAGGTGTGCACAGGAATTTCGCATGAGGCCGTCGCATTTGAGCGGGCAGCGCGCCAGGCGTCCGATCAAGTCGTCGCAACGGAGCCGGCGAATTCCATCGCGGCGATGCATGAACCGACTTCGCAATTTTCCAGCGCCGTCGCCATCGCGGGTTTGAATTTCAATTCGAATCGTTACCAGCGCGAGGCCCACTACAACCAGGTCCTGGCCCAGTTATTGGAGGTCCAGGTTCGGCGGCAAAGCTTCATCTCCGATCGCCACCGCGTGCGCAGCAGGCAATTCTTCTACGGAATGCTAGGGGCCCAGGCCGGCGTGACGATTGCCACTTTCTCGCTCGCCGTCCGGCGTGGAAGCTGGCTGTGGGGTCTGGCCGCCAGCGCCGGCCTGGCCGCGGTCACGTTTGCCGCCTACGTCTACCTATTCGTCTAGTCCGCCAACCTCGTCGGCAAGACATTGGAGCGGCGGGAAATCGCCCAGCAAAGCGCGCTGGCGAGGTACGCGGCCACAACGATCACCAGCAGATGGCGCGTTCCGATTGCCATTGCCAGGTATTCCAAGAATCCGCCGATTGTCGCTCCGATCAGATTGGCGGCAAGCAACGTGGACGGGTCGCCGCCGTCGCGAAAGGTGGTCGAGAAGATCAGCCCGGCGAAGAAAATAGGCAGCGGCACGATGAAAATCGTCCAGAGCAGCCTGGCCGCCAGCGGCAGGCCCAGAATGGCGTCGCGGGGAACAACGTACAGAAAAACCAGCGAGAGCAGCAGCGGAACGTACAACCAGGGGGACGTTTGCCGCAGCCGCATCGCAATGGAATTGGCCAGAAGGACCATCAGCAGCACGCCGCAAACCACAACCATCGTCACAAACCACGTCGTGCCGAAATAAAGCGAACAGTCCCCGATGCTCTTGGTTTCCAGGAGGAGAAATCCGAGGCCGAGGAAGAGAAAGTGCGCGGCCGCGAATCCGTCTTTTGCGCCCTGTCGAACCTCCCGATCGGTCAGCCACAGCGTGACCACCACCCCGGCCGACAGCGCCAGCAACGCACCGGCGACGATGAGATAGTCGCTGGGAATCGTGCGGCGGGAGAGATACAAATAGGGCCAATCGTCGGTCGGTAAATCCATCACGGGCATGGGGCGGACATCGACGGCGCGAAGATAGCCCCATTTCTGAGCCGGTGCGTTGGCCCCCGTCAGGTCGCGGGCTGCGCCAAGGATGCATCTGCCGTTCCCGACGTAAACGACCGGGTCCCGCCCGGTTGCCTCGCGAATCATTTCAGCCAATTTGAAGACGAGCCACTCGCGCGGGATCACGAACGAAATGCACAGCATTCCACCCGGATTCAGCAGACTGTAGGCCTTGCGAATGCTCTGAACGGTGTAGATGTAGCCGTCGAGGCGGATGTTGTTGGAATAGCTGAACAGGGCTTGCGAATCGAGCAACCCGAAGATGACCATGTCGTACCCGCCGCGCGCGGATTGAAAGAACGCGCGAGCGTCGTTGACGTGGATTTGCACTCTCGGATCGTCGTAAACGCCGGAGGCGTTGAAACGGCGGGAGATGTCGATCAACGTGGGGTCGATCTCGACCGCGTCCACGTGCTCGGCGCCGGACATCAACGCCGCCTGCACGTCCAGCCCTCCGCCGGCGCCGACGACGCAAATTCGTTTGGCGCCGGGGTGAAGCTGGTAGGGAAGCAGATATTCGGCGTCCAGGATGTCGCGCACGTAGTCGGCGTATCCAAAGCCCGGCGTGTACCGCCGCAAGTCGAGCGTCGCGTCCCACTGATAGAAGTCCGTGTTCACGCTGACGATGTAAAGAGTCGGATCCCGCACGGTCCGGAGGTTGGGGGTCGGCTCGGAAACTGCCGGCGCCTTCGGGTCGAACGGATGAATCGCCACGTAATAGTAAGGCGACCAGATCGCGGCGGGCTCGACGGAAAGCGGCATGACTATCACCGCGACGACCAACAGAAGTGAATTCAACAGAAAGTGACGCCGGTTGATCGCCAGATAGATCGCGGCAACCGCCGTCACGCCGAGCGACGGGGAAAAATGGTACAGGGAAAAGAGCCCAAACACGACGGTGCCGCAAAGACTTCCCCCCAGGTCGAACGCATAGGCTCGTAGCGGCGGCAACTGACGAAACAAACGTCCAATCTGCTGGCCCAGGGGAAGGAATATCGCCGCATTCAGCACAAAAATCGCGACGAGAACGACGTAGGCGAAACGGAAGACGGCCTCCTGGCCGAACCGGGCCTCGGAGTTCGGCACGGGCATGTGGACGTTTTGGCGGCACAAATACAACGTTCCCACGTTCAACAGGAGCAAAGCGGGAAACCAGGCGGACCAATTCCATCGTCGCCGGGCCGTCATCGCCCCCAATCCCAGGCCCAGGAACGAACTGATGAGCATCAGATTGCTGTAGTACGCCACGAACCGCACGACCGCGGGCACCCAACGAATCACCATCAATTCCAGAAACAGCGCGACAAAGGAAAGCGCGAAAAGGCGAAGTCCGTCATAACGGGCCGATTGAAATGCCGATCCCGCGCCGAGGTTGTCAGTGGGCTGATCGATCCCGCCGTTCGCGATGTTTCCCATTCATCCGCCAACACTAACATCGCACCCGCCGCCAGGCAAAAGCGCCCACGGTATTGGCCGAGCCGGCAGCGCAACCCCGCGATCGAGCGCCGCCGCGCGATCCGGCACTTACCGGACGCTGTGTAAGGGAAACTACAGTCGGCGCACCATTTGGCCGATTGAATCCAAAGGCCGGATTTGGAGAAACAAAAATGTCATCTTGGGTGGCGCCGTCGGTTGCATCGGAAATTTGGGGGATCAGCATCGAGCAGATTTTAGCGGGTGTCGCCGACGGATCATTTCAGTCGTACGTTGACGGGCAATTTCTGTTTGTGGATTTGGAGGGCCGCGGGTTTTCCAAGTCGCCGCGTCCGCCGGCGGCCGAAAACGCCGTCACCGACCAGGAACTGGCCGCTCTGACCTTTCGGCCCATCGACCGGCAACCGGGGATCTTGCCCGAGGAAGGGGAGGCGTTGCGGGACGCCGAAGACCCCGCGTGGACGCCGGAAGGCTCCACCTGGATGCCGGAAGAGGAATCCCCCGATGTCGCGCTCTGGCGCACCGCCCGTCAGCAGTCCGCGCGTTTGCGCCGACCGCCGTCGGCATTGGCGGCGTGAAGGGGTTCATTCAACGAATCTTGATCTTGTCCAGCCCCTCCGCCGGCTGGGGATATTTCAGGTCCAGCTTCTCCATCGCCTTGACGATGGTGGCCGACAGCACCCAGTTTCTGAACCACTTGTGATCCGACGGCACGACGTACCAGGGCGCCTCTTCGGTTGAACAATACCGCAGGGCATCCTCGAAGGCTTTGGTATATTCGTCCCAGTATTTGCGCTCGGCGAGGTCGGCGGGGCTGAACTTCCAGCGTTTGGTTTTGTCATCCAGCCGCGCTTCCAGCCGCCTTTTTTGCTCTTGCTTGGAAATGTGAAGGAAAAATTTGAGGATGAGCGTATTCTCCGCGATCAGGGTTCGCTCGAACGCGTTGATCTGCTCGAATCGTTGCGACCACACGTCTTCGGTGACGATTTCGTGGACGCGTTCGACCAGCACGCTTTCGTAATGCGATCGATTGAAAATCTCCATCATCCCCCGTTTTGGACACGCCTGGTGATATCTCCACAGATAATCGTGCGCCAGTTCATCGTGTGACGGGGCCTTGAAGCTGGTGACGTTGCACCCCTGCGGGTTGACTCCGCTGAACACGTGGCTGATCGCCCCGTCCTTGCCGCCGGTATCCATCGCCTGAAGCACGATCAGCACCGAATGGCTCGCCGAGGCATAGAGCAGCTCCTGAAGCTCGATCAGCCGATTGACGTGCTTCTTGATCTCGTCCTTGGCCTGGGACTTGTCTTTGAACGGCCCGGTATCGTCCGTGGGCCATTTCGGCAGATCGACTTTCTTTCCCGGCTCGACGCGAAAGGGTGAATGTGCCATGGGCGATTCCTCATAATCAACGACCGTCGCCGCGCGCGAGGCATCGTCAATTGTCAATTATCCATTTTTTACGAACGGAATCTCGACCACCGTCCCTCGGCGGAACGCCCCCTCGGTGGCGATTTGCAATTCCGTGCCGACCGCGGCGAACGGACTTTTGACCAATCCCAGGCAAATTGCGGCATTGGACAGCACCGGCGAGATCGTGCTGCTGGTGATTCCGCCGATCTGGTTTTTCGCATCGTCGACGACCGGCGCCCCAGCGATCGGCAGGGCGTCTTCGCGCATTCGGATTCCGACGATTTGCCGGGCCACCTGGTCGCGCGCGTGCATTCGGGCGACGATTTCCTGGCCCAGGTAGCAACCCTTGGTGAAGCTGACGGCGCGATCGAGTTGTCCGGTTTCCGCCGGCACGGCCGAATCGTCGAAGTCGATTCCGAACAGCGGCCGGCCCGCCTCTATCCGCGCCGTGTTGAACACCGCCCACCCCGCCGGGCGCACCTGCCGTTTTCCCGGCTCCCCGCCCCCGAATGCCGACAGGATGCCCATCCACAACTTCCCCGCCGATTCGGTTGGAACGATCAGAAAATATCCCGGCACCCCGCAAGGATCGTCGCGCCAAATGACCGCCTCGGCCCCATCAAGCCTGGCAACCGTCGAATTCAGCGGTTCCAGCCCCTCGCAATTCCCGCCAATTTGCCGCAAAACTTCCCCAGCCCCCGGACCATGCAGCGCCACCTGATGGCTTGTGCCGATCAGGCTCGAAAACGCCACCTTCTCCGAAAAAACGTGCTTCTCCAGCATCTCCTTCACCCTGGCGACGTTTCGCGCATCCGTTTCCAGCAGCGTGCAATCGCCTCTTTCAAGCACGTTCACGTCCGCGACGATTCGCCCCTTGTTATTCAGCAGAAACGAATAGACGCCCCGCCCGGCCGTCAGAGGGCTTTTCCCGTCCTTCGACGCCAATTGATTGCTCAGCAGCCGATTCAGAAAACCGATCCGATCCGGCCCCGTTGCCCGCAAAATCCCGCGCTGCGGCAGGTCCATCAGGGCGCAACCCTTGCGTATCGCGGCGTACTCCGCCTGCGGCTCGCCGAACGTGGAGACGATTTCCACGTCCCCATAAGGCTGAAATTCCGCCTCGGCCTGTGCCTGTAGTTCTCGTAGCGGGTTCACTTCATCTCCCGGCTTTCCAGCCACGATACGACCGTTTTGCTCAGGATATCGGTCTCCAAATTGAACGGCCAGCCCTTGGATTTCCTTCCCAGCGTGGTCAACCGCAACGTCGTGGGAATCAGAGCCACCTCAAAAACGCTGCCCCTCACGGCCGCGACCGTCAGGCTGACCCCATCAACCGCCACCGAGCCTTTCGGAACAATATACTTGGCCAGTTCGGCGGGGGCCTGGAGCGTCAGCCTGGTTTCCTCGGGACCGGCAACGATATCGATCAGCATGGCCCGGCCATCGACGTGTCCCTGCACGAAATGGCCGTCAATCCGGTCGCCCGCCTTGAGCGACCGCTCGATGTTCACGCCGTCGCCCGCTTTAAGCAGCCCCAGGTTGGTCCTATCCAACGATTCCTTAATAACGTCGAAACCAGCCCCTTGCGGCGATATTTGGGCGATGGTCAGGCAGCAGCCGTTGACCGCAATGCTTTGTCCCGGCTGGAGATTGTGAAAATCCGTCGCCAGGGTCAGCCGCCTCAAACCCGGACCGTCGGTCACTTCCGCCACCGTCGCGATTCTTTCGACAATCCCGCTAAACATGACTGATTGGTCCAGGAATTCCCATCCTCGTGGATTTTTGAAAAAACGGCAATCCCTTCCAACCGCATTTGGCGTTACAATGCACATCCGTACTATAATCCCGCACTATGCGTCGCCCCATTCAGGACATGGTCGTGGTGATTACCGGAGCCAGCTCCGGCATCGGACGGGCCTTGGCGATCGATCTGGCCGCCCGCGGCAGCCGGTTGGTTCTTGGCGCCCGCCGTCTCGATCGACTTCAGGAATTGGCCGGTGGATTGCCCGGTGAACATTATTGTCTGCCGACCGATGTCTCCTGCCCCCAAGACTGCGACCGCATCATCGCCGCCGCCGTGGAAAAGTTTGGCCGCCTCGACACGGTCGTGTGCAACGCCGGCTACGGCCTGGCCCGCGCTTTTGACGCCATGAGCGAACAAGACATCCGCCAGATTTTCGATACCAATCTTTTCGGGACCATCGAATGTTGCCGCAGGGCCGTTCCCATCATGAAACGCCAGGAGTGCCGCGATGGCTATCGCGGACAACTCATGATCGTTTCCAGCGCCTGCGCCCGACGCGGATTGCCCTATTTCACCACCTACGCCGCAACCAAGGCGGCCCAGCTCAGCCTGGCCGAGGGTCTTCGCATCGAATTGAAGCCGCTCGGCATCGCCGTCACCAGCGTTCACCCCGTGCTGTGCGAAACGGAATTCTTCTCGACGGCAACCCACCGCAGCGGCATGAGTCCCGCCGCCCTCGCCCAGGGCTCCAAGCAGGCTCCCCAGGTGGTGGCTGCCCGGATGGTCCGCGCCATTGAGCGGCCCTGCCGCGAATTGTGGCCAAAACCCTTTTCCCGACTTTCCCTGACCATCGCCACCGCCATCCCCGCGGTTGTGGACAAGGTCATGTGCCGAATCCGCGACCGCATGCTCCGCGACCCCCAGAACAACGGCCAGACCACCTGCCCCGAATCGGAATCTTCCCTCTCCCAAGCCGATGCCGAACGGGCATCCAGCGTTTCCTGATTCCTAGAACCCGGCCAGAATCGCGCAGTCCTTCTCATCCCTCTGAACCCGGCGATACAGGGTATCCCGCTCCACGGGAATTCTTCCCGCTTCGCGAATGAGCCGCTTGATTGCCTCGACGTTCAATTCCTGGTGAACGCCGTCCCCTTCGCGCTTGGTGATGTCGTACCAGACGACGGTTCCGTCCAGATCGTCGCACCCCCAACTCAGCGCCAACTGCGAAAGCCCCACGCTTTGCATGATCCAAAACGCCTTGATGTGCGCGATGTTGTCGATCATGAGCCGGGCGATCGCCAGGGTTTTGAGGTCGGTCAGCCCCGTCGGTCCCGGCAAAAATCCCAGCTCGCTGTTTTCCGGAATGAAGCTCAGCGGGATCACGCAGTTGAACGATGCTGGGTGAGCCCCCAGCGATTGGTCCTGAAGCTGCCGCAATTTCACCATGTGGCCGATGCGTTGCGCTGGCGTTTCCACGTGTCCATACAACATCGTCGCGTTGGTATAAATCCCCAGTTCGTGAGCGGTGCGATGCACGTCGAACCACCGGTCTTCGCGGACTTTGCCCTTGAAGACCTCGTCGTGGACGCGATCGTCGAAAATCTCGGCCCCGCCGCCCGGCAGGCTGCCCAGGCCGGCGTCGATCATCTGCTCGAGCACCCAGCGGACCGGTTTCTTGGTCATGTGAC
>Ga0187867_10000234_pt1 | contig 50324 bp, 39 predicted proteins | sample June2016WEW_13_1_FD_132976 | JGI IMG/M metagenome (GOLD analysis project Ga0187867, IMG submission 132976) | Peatland microbial communities from SPRUCE experiment site at the Marcell Experimental Forest, Minnesota, USA - June2016WEW_13_10 | ecosystem: Environmental > Terrestrial > Soil >...
AGCCGAGCCTGACGGCGAGCAGCATTTATAGCCGCGACGAAATCTCATATACCGAAGGCGGCGCGCCCAGCTATGAAGCCGGTGTTGCCGGCGGGACCCCGCTCGTTGACGGTGTGCTCGGCATCCGCGTCAGCGCCTGGTATCGCTACGACGGCGGATGGATCGATCGCATCGATCCCTATTCGCTGCAATTGCAACAGAAAAACGCGAACTTCGATCAGACCAAAGTGCTGCGCGTCGCGCTCGTTTGGGCGCCCGTCGACCAGTTGAAGGTCAGCCCGAGCTTTTACTACCAGGATCGCTATCGCAACGATGTCGAGAATTATTGGGGAATTTATTCGAACCCCGGCAATAACCAATTCGTCGACGCCAACCCGACGCAGCGCACCGATCCGGACACCTATTGGATCTCCGCGCTCAAGATCGAGGGCGATCTCGGCGCGGCGAAGTTGATTTCGAATACCGCCTATTTCCGCCGGCGCGAAGAAACCGGCTACGACGGTACGCTCTACAACCTCGGGTTCTATCAAACCTTCTTCAACGGTACGCCGTTGACCGGACCGGCGCTGATCGACGGCACGGGCCTGCATCTGCCGACGGGCTTGTCGAGCTATTACTCGCCGGCATCGATCGACAACGGCCAGGACAATTTCGCACAGGAAATCCGCTTGCAGAATTCGGATCCGAATTCGCAGCTGATCTGGACCACGGGCCTGTTCTTCGGCTTGAATCACCAGACCTATTTGGAACAGATTCACGACCCCGAGCTCAACGCGCTGACCCAAGCGGTCGCGGGCGTGCCCTACACGTCTATCTTTACGGACCTGAACGGGAATCCGGTTCTGTACGATCCGCGCTTCCCCAACGACTCGTATTTTTTGCAGACCTTTTCGGAGGACAAGCAACTCGCCTGGTTCGCCGAGGGCACGTATTCGTTTACCGATCAGTGGAAGGCAACGGTCGGCGTGCGTTTCTCGAGAACCGAGTTCTCGTTCAATACGCTGACCGGCGGTCCGCAGCTGTTCCTTGCCGACCAGGCCAACAGCGGCGACAAGAAAGAAAATTCGTTCACGCCGAAATTGAGCCTCTCGTATCAATACGATCCGCACAATCTCTATTACTTCACCTACGCGAAAGGGTTTCGCCCCGGCGGCGCCAATAATCCCGTTCCGCAGGCCGCCTGCTCTCAAGACTTCGCGAATTTCGGCATCAAGGAGTCCCCGGCGACGTTCAACTCCGATACCGTCAACAGCTTCGAGATCGGCGCGAAGAATAACTTCAATAATCGCGTCAAGATCGCGAGCAGCATTTATTACATCCGCTGGAACAACATTCAGCAAACCGTCGTGCCGCCGATTTGCGAGATCTCGTTCATCGATAACTTGGGTCAGGCGGTCGCGAAAGGCGCCGACATCCAAGCCGACATCGCGCTGACCGATGATTTCACGATGGAAATCGCCGCGGGCTACACCGATGCGCGCTACACGCAAAACTCCACGCTTTCGTCGGTCGAAGTCCAACCGGTCGTCTCGAGCGGCGATGCGATCACGGGGCAGAGCGGACAGCCGGCGTCGCCGATTACCGCATCGGTGGGTTTGGAGTACAAATTTACCGCCTTTACGCGCGAGTCATTCGTGCGCGTCGACGATGAATACGAAAGCCGCCCGAAGTGGGCGTCGCCGGGCCAGGATCCGAGCACGCTGCAGTACGACCCGGCGAACTACACGCTGTCGTCGACGAATTTCGCGTCGTTTCGCACGGGCATGAATTTCGGCGATATGCAGCTTGCCGCATTCATCGACAATCTGACCGACTCGCATACGATCACGAACTATGAGTGGTCGATCAATCCGAATCCCAACGGAGGCACCGAGCCGTATAGCCGTCTGCAGCGCGAATTCACGTTCCGGCCGCGCACCTTCGGCTTGACGTTCACCTGGCGCAGCAAATAGCGGCGGTCGCGGCCACGTGAGCGCCGCTGCGCCGCCGGCGGCCGTTACTCGATGAGCCGGTAGACACGCTCGAAGCGCGCGCGCGCGACGATGCCATGATCGCCGGGCGCATATTGGAGCAGCCAGTCGCCGGCGTCGCCTTGCAGCAGATCGCCGCCCGCAGAGCGCGCGACGCAGAACGCGACGGGCATGCACTTGGCGAGCACCGGCGATGGCAGATTGCGATAGCGACCCGGCTCTCCGAGGCGGGTCGGCGGTTCGGGGCGATATTTGGCATCGAATCGATCGCGGGACACGCACCAGCGGTCCCCGGTCGACCCGGTCAGCAAGGCATCGCCGACCGCGTAGTGGTTGTCGCCGACCGCGCTCATGAGGCGGCCGGCCTGCGCCGCGAATTGCGCCTCGACGACCTCGTCTTTGACGACGCGGCGCGCGCTCGGGTCCTTGGCGAGGTCTAGGTCATCCAATCGGAGAATGTCCGCCATGCGCCATGATGCCAAAAAGCCACAAAAAAAGCCCTTATCGGCGAGCGGTTGCGCGAGCAGGGCGGGCGGTGTTAGTGTCGCCATATAAGAATTTATATGAGCATATAAACGCGGGGGAAGTGATGCCTACCATCGATTACAGGCCGCTCGTCCGGCTCTCCCTATGGAATGCGATGGCTAGCGCCGTCGCCATCGGCGCATCCATCGCTCACGTATCCCTCGCGAGCGCGGCGGAGGAGACTTCGGCAAACAGCGGCGCCCTCGAAGAAATCGTCGTCACGGCGACGCGCCGCGAGGAGAGCATCAGCAAGGTGCCGATCAGCATCACGGCGATGACCCAGGACGCCCTGGATCAAAAGGGCATCCGGGATTTTACGGAAATGGTGCGCTTTACGCCCGGCGTATCGATCGATACCTCGGGCACGAATGCGATCTCGATCCGCGGTATTTCTTCTTCGGGCGGCGCCGGCACGACCGGTATTTACATCGACGACACACCGATCCAGATGCGCGCGCTCGGTTTCAACCCCGATGACACGCTACCCAAGACCTTCGATCTCGACCGCGTCGAGGTATTGCGCGGCCCGCAGGGCACGCTGTTCGGCGCGGGCTCGGAGGGCGGCACCGTGCGTTACATCATGACGCAACCGAGCGTCACGGCGGATTCGACCTACGCGCGCGCTGAAGTCTCGTACACCCAGTTTGGCGAACCGAGCTATGAGGGCGGCGTCGCTCACGGCGGACCGATCATCGACGGCATCCTCGGCTTTCGAGCGAGCGCCTGGTATCGCTACGACGGCGGATGGATCAACCGCGTCGACGACGCGACCGGCGCGATCACGGAAAAAAACGCGAACTACACAAATGCGGTCGCGCTGCGGCTGGCGCTGCTCTACCAGCCGGCGGAGAACGTCAAGATCACACCGAGCATCATGTATCAGGACAAGCAGCAGCATGACCTGTCGACCTATTGGCCCGCCTATTCGAACCCCGGCGCCGGTGAGTTCAACAACGCGACGCCGGAGCGGATCCCGATACCGGATCAGTACTACTTGCCGGCGCTGAAGATCCAGGCCGACTTTGCGCACGTCACGCTGATATCGAACACCTCGTACTATCATCGCAACGAGCTCGACGCCTACCAAGGAACGGCCTACGATCTCGCCTACTATCAGGCCCTGGGATGGCCCAACGCGTTGTATCCGGGCGCACCCCCGCTCGGCTGCGGCCCCGCGTCGACGACGCCGACACAGCCCTGTTCGTGGTATCCGTTGATCGATGCGAACGGCATCCATATGCCGCCGGGCTTCGCCGGCTACTCGACACCGAATACGATGACGAACCAGCAGCGCACGCTGACCCAAGAATTCCGGCTGCAATCGAACAACGACGATAGCCGCTGGAAATGGACCGTCGGCGCATTCTTCTCGTATGCGCAAGAACTCAGCATCGAGAATTTGAACGATCCCCAAATCAATCAATTGTTCACGCAACTCTATGGAGTCACGGCCGACAGTCTGTTCGGCTCCTACTATGCGTGTCCCGGCTTTGCCTCGACGGGCGAAACGGAGCCGATTCCCGCCTGCTCCGTCTATTACAACAACAACAAGAGCGTCGATCGCCAAGTCGCGGGTTTCGGCGAGGTCAGCTACAAGCTGACCGATCAACTGTCGCTGACGGCGGGCGGCCGGTATGCCGATCTGGGCTTTTCGCTGACGCATTTTGCGGATGGCTACGAAAACTACGGACCGAGCAATGCAGGCGGCTCGGAGCACGAGACGGCGTTCACGCCGAAGCTTGGTCTCAATTTCCAGGCCGATGACCACAACCTCTATTACTTCACCTACGCCAAGGGCTTCCGGCCGGGCGGCTACAATCCGCCGTTGATCCCCGCGTGCGGTCCGGGCTTGATCGCCGACGGGTTTGCGAACGGCGAGGCCCCGCAGACCTATGGCTCGGACACCACGCAAAGCTTCGAGATCGGATCGAAGAACAACTTCGCGGACCGCCTCAAGATCGCCGCGAGCGTTTATTACATCGAGTGGGACGGGATTCAGCAGAACGTCTATGTCGGCGGCAACTGCGGATTGCAGTTCACCGACAACCTGGGAACCGCCGTGGCGAAGGGCTTCGATCTTCAAGCCGATGCCGTCGTCGGCGGCGGCCTGTCGATCGAAGCATCGGTCGGATACACCGATGCGCGATTCACCAAGACCTCTCAATCCGACCTTGCGATCAAAGGCGATGCGATCTCGGGCGAAGCCGCGATCAATTACAGCCCCGGCACCAACGCCCCCTGGACGATCGCGGTCGGCCCGAATTTTGCGTTCAAGGCATTTGACCGTGACGCATTCGTGCGGCTCGACTGGGAATACACGAGCCGCAATCCGTGGCTCGCGCCGGTCCAAGATACGCGCAGCACGCAATACAATCCGAATGCCTACACGCTGCCCTCGACGAGCTTCGCCTCGCTGCGCTCCGGCATCCGACTCGGCGGATGGGAAGTATCGGCCTTTATCGACAATCTATTCGACTCGCATACGCTGCTCAACTATGCGCAAGTGCAGGAAGATAGCTTCAATCCGGTGAACATCGCCAACCCCACGACGCCGAACTCCGTGCAGCAGAACGACTTTACGTGGCGTCCGCGCACGATCGGAATCACCGCGACGTTCCGGCAATAATTCTCAGGGCCACCGCGCGTTAGGCGAGCACGCGATAGGCGGGCGCGTTAGGCCACCGCGCGCGCCGACTCCCGCCCATAGGCCGCTCTCAAGGCTTCGGAGAGAATATTGAGGCCCTCCTCGAGCACGGCATCGGGAATCGTCAACGGCGAGAGCAAGCGCACGACGTTGGCCGAGGTGCCGCAGCTCAGCAGGATCAAGCCGCGCTGCTCGGCCTGCGCGACGACCGCGCTCGTCAATGCGGCATCGGGTTCCTTGGTTTTGCGATCCTTGACGAGCTCCATCGCGACCATCGCGCCCAGACCGCGCACCTCACCGATGCACGGCAGCTCGAGCGCCAACGCATCGAGCCGTGCGCGCATGCGCTGGCCGACGCGGGTCGCACGCGCGAACAGCTGCTCGGACTCGATGACATCGAGCACCGCATGCGCCGCCGCGATCGAGATCGGATTACCGCCGTAGGTGCCGCCGAGGCCGCCCGGGTGCGCCGCGTCCATGATCGTCGCGCGGCCGATGACGCCCGACAGCGGGAAGCCGCCGCCCAGGCCTTTGGCCACCGTGATGAGGTCGGGTACGACCCCCGCATGTTCGATCGAGAACATCTTGCCGGTGCGTGCGATCCCGCCCTGCACTTCATCGGCGATCAGCACGATGCCGTGTTCGTCGCAGAGGCGTCGCAGCGCGCGCAAGAAATCGGGCGGCGCAATGTTGAAGCCGCCCTCGCCCTGAACCGGCTCGATGAGAATCGCGGCAACCGCTTTCGGATCGACGTCGCCATGAAACAGCCGATCGATGTCGCCGAGCGCCTGTTCGCTCGTCACGCCATGGTAGGGGTGCGGGAATTCGGCGTGATAAACCTCGGCGGGGAACGGGCCGAAGCCGCGCTTATAGGGCATGACTTTGCCGGTCAGACCCATCGTCAGCAGGGTGCGCCCGTGAAAGCCGCCCGAGAATGCGATGACCGCCGAGCGTTTGGTGTAAATGCGCGCGATCTTGATCGCGTTCTCGACCGCCTCGGCGCCCGAATTCAAAAAGATCGTCTTCTTGGCGAAGTCGCCCGGCGCCGCCGCGTTGAGACGCTCGGCGAGGTGAATATAGGACTCGTAGGAGAGCACGTGAAAACAGGTGTGCGCGAACAGCTCGCACTGTTTGGCGACGGCCTCCATGACGCGCGGATGCCGGTGGCCCGTGTTGAGCACGGCGATGCCGGCCGCGAAATCGATGAATCGCCGGCCGTCGACGTCCCAAAATTCAGAATTTTCGGCCTTGGCGACGAAGATGCCCTTGGAACCGACGCCAGTCGGTACGGCGGCCGCTTGGCGGGCTTTGAGATCGGTCGAATTCGACATATGGGTCCCCTTTAATGGCATACGCTGTCGCGAGAACGGTATCATTGAGATCGATTTTGAGCAAAATCTCCGCGCAACAACTTGAATATGTCCGAGTCAGTCATACCGTCCGCCCCGGATGCCGCCGGGCTCGCCGAGCCGGCCCGGCCGGCGCCACCGGCGCAGAGCGGTACGCTCGCGGTACGTATCACGCGCCTCACGCTGGGCCGTAGCCTCGCCGCCGACGATCGCGTCGCCGTCGAGGCGCCGTTGGAGTTCCAATTGCATCACCCGGCCTTGGGCGGCGAGGCCGTCTCCTTCGGCACCACGATGCGCACGCCCGGCGACGACGAATCGCTCGCCGCCGGCCTGCTCTATGGCGAGGGAATCATCAATCGTGCCGAGGACATCGCGGCGATCGAGACCAGCACGCGCAGGCCCAATGTCGTCAACGTGCGCCTGCATTCGCATCTGCCGATCGACGTACAAATTTCGCCGCGGCGATTCTCCGCCGGTTCGAGTTGCGGTGTCTGCGGAACCACGAGCCTCGATGCGGCAATCGCGCGCGCAGCGGCGACCCGCATCGAGAGCCCCGTTCGCGTCGAACTCGCGGTGTTGCTGAGCCTGCCGGCGCGCATGCGCGAATCGCAATCGAAATTCGGCGATACCGGCGGCATTCATGCGGCCGCGTGCTTCGATGCGCGCGGCGACTTGCTCGGGCTCGCGGAGGATGTCGGGCGGCACAATGCGTTCGACAAATTGGTCGGCGAGAATTTGTTGGCGGGCCGGCTGCCGCTCTCGAACCACGTCGTGCTATTGAGCGGAAGAGCGAGCTTCGAATTGGTCCAGAAGGCGCTGCGCGCGGGCGTCGCGGTGCTCGCCGCGATCGGCGCGCCGTCGAGCCTCGCGGTCCATCTCGCCGCGGCATCGGGATTGACGCTGGTCGGCTTTCTGCGCGATACGCAGTGCAATGTCTACGCCAATGCGCAGCGGCTCATCAGTGCCGGCGCACCTCGAAGCGCCTGACGTGCGGCGCAGGCTGCCGGCCGGCAGCTTGCGGGCCGGGATCCGGCACATCGTGCGGGGTTTGATCCGGAAACGGATTTGGGTCCGGCCGTTCAGGACTCGGAATTTCCGGCACACTTTCATTGACGACGAGCATCATGACAGAACCCTCGAACGCATCGATGAGTGCGCGATCGATCAATTGACTTGATATCCGCGCGCCTGCAAGCACGCCGACATCGCGCGGTTGTAATTAGCGCGATTCTGATCCCCGCCCGGCCCACCGCCCGCCTGCGTCGGATCGAAGCCCGTTTGACCTTTCGCCCAGCTATGGCATTCATAACGATCCGCGGCCTGCTGATCGGTCGTCTGCCCGTTCTTCGGGTAAATGATCAAATCGCCCTGCGCGGCCATCGGAGGTGGCGCATCCGCAGGCTGATCCGCACCCGCCGGCGGCGCGACGACTTCGTAGCCGTTCTGCGCGGGATCCCAGGTGTAATACACATTGTTCGCGTAATAATAGGGCAAGCCGCCGATCCACACCGTGGAGTAATAGGGCGGCAAGACGGTCAGCACCAAGCCGAACGGCGGCCTCACGACGACGAAACCGCCGGGACCCGGCCCATACCAGATGCCGCCCCAGAAATAGTAGGGACTGCCGTGAAAGTAAAATGGCCGATAGCCGCCGGGCAGTACCCCGATGTGCGTGCCGAAGGCCGGATAATAACGGCCGTGGTTATAGCGGCTGTCGAGCACCTGGCCGTGGCCAGGCCCTCGCTCCATGTGTGCGCCGCCACCGTGCTCTTCCGCGGCACCGGCCTGGCTCGTGTAGAGCCCCAAGAGCCCAAGACCTGCCAGCGACAGGAACGCGATCTTCGATAAACTTTTCATTGCCGAACCCCTTCTATTTGTCCGAATCGGCCGCATGGCCCTGACCGCCCGTTAGCTGACCGTGTAACCGCGCGCCGTGAGGCACGTGCTGATCGCACGCCGATAGGCATTCGCGTTCGCCCGATCGGCCGCCTGCTGCTGGTAGATCTGCGCCTGCGTCTGCTGCGCCTGTGCCTGCGCCTGTTGATCGGCCGAGGATCCAATGATCGCGCCGGTCGCGCCTCCGACCAGAGCACCAAACCCGGATGCCCGCGGCCCCGCAAGAATCGAGCCTACGATCGCGCCGCCGACGAGGCCGGTCGCTGTGCCTGATCCCGGCACCGGTGCGGGTGCGACGACGACCCGTTCATATGGCCCCGCGCCCGGCCGAGTCGGATCGATGCCGGTTTGCTGCACGGCCCAGGTATGACATTCATAGCGATCGCGCGCCAATTGGTCTTCACTCTGACCATTGGCCGGATAAACGAACAATCGCGGCGGCGGTGGCGGTGGCGGCACCGCGACCGTGCGCACCGGCTGTTGGACGCAGGCGCCCAACATCGCCATCAGCACGACGGGACCCGCAAACTGCAGCATCCGTCCAGCATTTGACGGCTTGACTTCAACGTTCATGACAAACTCCTCCAACCTCATTTAACATCCGCAAAAACCCCGGCACCACCGGAGAACGCCTCCGCGCTACTTAGGTTGACAGCCAAACGCGCCAGGAGTTCGTCCCTATCCGCTCTGCGGTGCCCTAGCGCCCCTTGGCCGGTTTCCGGAACTTCAGTATAAATTGATCCGTTTTGCCGCGAATCAAGGGGTCAAAGACCTTCGCGGTATGCGGATCGTCGCTGCGATGTAATAAATCGCTGCTGCCGTCGAATACGAAGCCTGCGGCGAGGACCTCCTTTTTGACCGTCTCCGCATCAATGCGGTGCAGCGTCGCGGTATCGCGATCCGCCGACCCGGGCGCCGCCGCATGGTCGAGCACGATATAAATGCCGCCGGGCTTTAAGGCATCGAAAATCTGCTTATCGAGCACCGACACGTCGAGACCCGGAACGTTGTGAAAATCGTGATAATTTTGTGACGTCCAGACCAGATCGAGAGGCGCCGGAAAGGCGATCTGGGTCAGTGGCGTGACCACGACTTGCACATTCGAATAGGCCGGGTCCGCGGCGATGGCCTTGACGCGAGCCGCAGGCTCGGGCTTGTCCGGGGCCGCATCGGCGGCGCGCGGCGCCGATAAGGCATAGACCTTGCCGCCGCTGCCGACGACTTTGCTCAAGATGCGCGTGAAGTAGCCGCCGCCGGGCAGCAGCTCACCGACCGCCTCGCCCGGCTTGACGCCTGCAAAGGCGAGCGTTTCAGCCGGCTTGCGGTCGGCGTCGCGCTGCTTGTCGGAATCCGGCCGGCCGCCATCGGCGACTGCCGCCCTAATCGGCGCGGGCACGTCGGCCGCGAGACTCGCAGCGCACAGAGAGAACGCCGCCAAGACGGACAATGCGCCGGCGGCCAGAAGATCAGCTGGGGATTTCATGGAAAACTCCTTTTCTATGGTCCGCTGTGTTTAATGCAGGTCCGCTGAGTTTACTGCATCGTCGGCGTATCATGCGCGTCGCAACAAGAGATCGTCTAAATCAAGGTTCATGCATGAATTTAAGCGTCTTCGATATCTTTAAAATTGGCATCGGACCGTCGAGCTCGCACACGATGGGACCCATGAACGCGGCGCGCAGCTTCGTCGAGCTGCTCTCGACGCGTGCGCTGCTCGAACGATGCACGCAGATTTCCGCGCAGCTCTATGGGTCGCTGGCGCTGACCGGCCGCGGCCATTGCACGGACCGCGCGATACTGCTCGGCCTCGAGGGTTTGAGTCCGGATTCCATCGACCCCGCGGTGATCGAGCCGACGCTGCAGCGCATTCGCAGCGAGGGACGAATTCGCCTTGCGGGTCGACATGAGATCGGCTTCGACGAAGCGCTGAATCTACTGTTTCATTTCGATCAGGTGCTGCCCGGCCATTCCAACGGCATGCGCTTCACGGCGCACGATGCCGCCGGACAGATATTGGCCCAGGAAGAGTATTACAGCATCGGCGGCGGCTTCGTCGTGCAGGCGGGAGCGCAAGGCGGTGCGATCGCAGCGCGCGCGACACCGCCGTTCGAATTCAACTCCGGGGCCCGCCTGCTCGAGCTCGGACGCCAGCAGGGACTCGAAATTCACGAATTGATGATGTCCCGGGAACGCACTTGGTACAGCGACGCAGAATTGCGCGCGGGGCTGCTGCGCATTTGGCAAGTCATGCAAGACTGCGTGCGCCGTGGCTTCGAGGCGCAGGGTCTGTTGCCCGGCGTGCTCGGCGTGCGTCGCCGCGCGCCGAAACTCTACCGCCAACTCATGAGCGGCGATCCCGATAGTCCGATGCACGCGCTCGACTGGGTCAACGTATTCGCGCTCGCGGTCAACGAGGAAAATGCGGCCGGCGGCCAAGTCGTGACCGCACCGACGAATGGCGCCGCCGGCATCGTGCCGGCGGTGCTGCACTATTACCGGCGCTTCGAGCCGGGTGCCGACGACAACGGCGTGATCCGCTTTTTGCTGACCGCAGCGGGGATCGGCATGCTCTATAAGCAGAACGCGTCGATATCGGGCGCCGAGATGGGCTGTCAGGGCGAGGTCGGCGTGGCGTGCTCAATGGCCGCCGCCGGACTCGCCTCGGCACTCAATGCCAGCAACGAACAGATTGAAAATGCCGCCGAGATCGGCATGGAACACAATCTGGGCCTGACCTGCGATCCGGTTGCCGGCTTGGTTCAAATCCCCTGCATCGAGCGCAATGCCATGGGTTCGGTCAAGGCCATCAACGCCGCGCGACTCGCGATGCGCGGCGACGGCTCGCATAAGGTATCGCTCGATCAAGTCATCACGACGATGCGCCAGACCGGCATCGACATGTCGACCATCTACAAAGAAACCTCGCAAGGCGGCCTCGCGGTCAACGTACCGGAGTGCTGAGCGGCCGATCAACCGGTCGCCTGCAGCCCCAGCGAGATGCCGCTGATCGTCGCGCGCAGCGCACCGAACAGATCGCGGTCCAAGCGGCCGGTCGCGCGCCAGCGCTTCAGTAAATCGACCTGCATGAAATGCATCGGGTCGATATAGGGATTGCGCAAGCGGATCGAGCGCTGCAGCGTCGGGTCGCGATCCAGCAATCGATCGCAAGCGCGCAGGCGCAGCACATTCTGGGCCGTGCGCGCGTACTCGGCCTTGATCGCGGCCGCAATGGCCGCAAACTTCTCGCCCGCCAACTCGTCGTAGTAGCGCGCGATGTCGAGGTCGGTTCGCGCCAACATCGCCTCGACGTCGTCGACCAAATGCTCGAAAAACGGCCACTCGGAGAGCATCGCGGAGATTTGCGCGGTGCCGTAGCGCTCGAACGCCGCGTCGAGACCGCTGCCGAATCCATACCACCCGGGCAACATGTGGCGGCTCTGCGTCCAAGCGAACACCCACGGAATCGGACGCAAGGCACCGAGCGCACCGCCGGCACTGCCGGCACCGCCGCCGGCGCCGTGGTCGCGCATCGCCGGGCGTGATCCGATATGCATGCGTTCGATGACATCGAGCGGCGTCGCGGCCCGAAAATAATCGAAGAAACGGGCCTCGCTGAACACCAGGCCGCGATACGCCTCGAGGCTGCGGGCGGCGATCATGCTCATGGCGTCGCGCTGCGCCACGGCGGCCGGCGTGGCTGCGCTCGGCGGCGCGCCGGACGACAAAGCCGGCCGCGCGCCCGATTGCTCGGCGGCCGCGTGCAGCGCGCGCGCGTGTGCGCTCGCCAAGGCCACGGCCGCGAAACTACGCTCCAGGGTGCGCATCGCAATCGGCCGCAGACCGTAGCTTTGGTTGACGACATCGCCTTGTTCGGTCAGGCGCAAAATGCCGCTGACCGCACCGATTGGCGCGCTCTCGACCAGATGCTCGGTGCGTCCGCCGCCGCGCGCCGGCGTGCCGCCGCGCGCATGGAACAGCGTGAGCTTCACGCCGGCCTCCGCGGCCGCCTCGAGCAACTGGGTCTGCGCGCTTTGCATCGCCCAGCGGGAGGCGGCCATGCCGCCCTGCTTGTTGCATTCCGAGTAGCCGATCAGCACGATTTGACGATCGTTGCGCGCGCTCAAGTGGCTTCGATAGGCGGGCTCGTGCAATAAGCCGCGCAATATTTCTCCGGCGTTCTCGATCGCGGCCATCGACTCCAAGGACGGCGCCACATCGAGCGCGCATTCGCCGCTGCGCCGGTCGATGACGTCGGCCCAACGCGCGAGCAACAGCACCGCCAGCACGTCTTGCGGTCCTTGCACACCGCTGACGATGTACTCGCCGATCGATCGGGCGCCAAATTTGTGCCGCGCATGGCCGATCGCCTCGAACACCGACAGGCTGCGCTTGGCCATGGCGTCGAGCGGGCCGATCGGGCCCCGATCGCGCGCGAGCAACTCCCGCAATTGCGCGAGCCGCTGCTCCGGCGGCAGCGAAGGCCATTCAGGAACCCCGATGCCCTGCGCGATGACCTCGTCGTGCACACGCGCGTGCTGCGTAATGTCCAATGCCGCGAGATGAAAACCGAAGGTACGCACGCGCCGCAGCAGCCTGCGCACCAGAAAATATCCCGCGTGCCGGCCGCGGTTGCGGATCAGGCTCGAGGAGACGAGTTCGATATCGGCGATCAATTCCTCGGCGTCGGCATAGCCGTTCGGCCGCGCCTCGTAGCTCGCCTTGAGCCGTTCGCCGACTTGACCGAAGAATATCCGATACGGCATGCGATCGTGGCGCGCCGGTATCAGCGACTGCGCCGACGGCAGCATCGCCGTGTAGGTCTTGATGCGCTCCGCGAGCGCCGGACTGATCGCGATGCGGTTCGCGCTCTGGCTCAGACTCTCGGCGAGTTGCCGGCATTCCTCGAAATACGTCGAGACGATGATTTGGCGGTGCCGTTGCAAGGTCCCGCGTATCGCCTTGCCATGCACTTCCGAATTGCCCTCCATGTCGCCGCCGACCCACGAGCCGAATCGCAGAATATTCGGCAGATCGAGCGATTCGCGCGGCACCTCGAACGCTGCGGCCAGCGCGGCCTCGATTTCCTCGTAAAAATGCGGTACGACGCGATACAAAATATCGATCAGATAAAAGAGCACGTGTTCGCGCTCGTCGGACACCGTCAGATGTTCGCGCGGATGCTCCTCGGTTTGCCAAATGGTCGTTATTTCGAACCGCACGCGCGCCCAAAGCGTCGCCAACTCCTCGTCGGTCAATCCCGGATTGAGCCGGTCGAGCAAATCTTGCGCGATGCGCTGCTGTTTGCGCAATATCGTGCGGCGCGGGGATTCCGTCGGGTGTGCCGTGAATACCGGTTCGATACTCATCGAGGCGATCAGATTCATGACCTCGGCCAAGGTCAAGCCTTCGCGCCGCAGGCGTGCGATGCAAGCCGCGATGCCGCCGGGTTGGCCGGTCGTCGAGCCGCTGAGGTATTCGCGGCGACGGCGTACCCGATGAACCTTCTCGGCCGTATTGACGGCCTGAAACCAGGTCGAAAACGCGCGCGTCAGGTCGCTGGCCGCGGCCGGCGTTCGGCCCGCCGTGCGCGTCTGCAAATCGACTCCCACGGCCGCCGCGTGCTCGCGCCGCTCGATTGCGGCGCGTCGATCGCCTTCGACGAGCCCGAAGAACTCTGCACCGCCCTGCTCGCGCAACATCTCGCCGATCGCCTCACCGAGGGCATGCACATCCTCGCGCAGAGCCGTGTCTTTGACCGGAAACTGTATGCTTTGGCGATACATAATTCGGACCCATTGGCTATTCGCGGGGAATTGTATGAGTTTGCGGGCTCAGATCGTATTATTTCTCGCTTTTTTTGGTCTATTGAGGCCACGCCGCTCGAACGGCGAGGAATCGACTAACGGTTGTTGAGCAGCACCGTCGTATCGAAGCTCTCGAAGCTGCTCAAGACCCGGCGGTAGGCGTTGTGCACGAGGCGCTCCGCTAGCTTGTCGGTGCGCGTGCCCAGCAGCATCCGCATGATGACCTCGTCCTGCGGGCGCGACAGATCCTCGCTGAGTACCTGATAGCTGAAGCGAGCCAGGCGTTGATTGAGTTCATTGACGAACCGGTAGCGCATGACCTCATTCCCATCGGTACCGAGGTTCTTCGCCTCCTCGGCGATCTCGCACGCGACACGGCAGATGAATCGGACTTTGTCGATGAGCCCGAGATCGCCGAAGTATTCTATTTCGGACTTGATGTTCATTATGCCGGGAAGAAGTCGATCGGTTTGGTCGTGGTCAACGGCGCGACGTCGCGAGCCTCGAACTTGAACATCCGAATTCGCGCGATCAGCTTATTCTCGAATTCCGCGTCGTTCAATTCGCTCGATATGATCTTTGCGGCGGTCACTTCGCCGGAAGGCGCAATCGTAATTTCGACGACGACCTTGCCCTGCAACGCGGGATTTTCGCGCAGCGCACGCGTGTAAAGCGCGAAGATCGCGCCTTTGTTCTTATCGAACTCCAAGGCCACCTCTTCGGCGCTGCGCGAGGCTTTGCCGCTGCTGCCGGCTCGCGTCGCAGCGACGCCCTTCGCGCCCAGCGTCGGATCTTGAACCTGGGTCGTGCGGATGCCATTCAAGGATCCCGAGCCTGCCGCGAGGCCGCTGCTCGTCGGCGATGAAATCCCGCCGCTGGTGCCGCCGGCCTTACTGGTGATCAGCGAGCGATTCACGGTCGTGACGTCGCCCGGATCGTTGGTTTTCGGCTGGTTCTTCGCAAACTTGTCGAGATCGACCTGGTCGCGCAGCGCCGCGAGGGCATCGAGGTTCGCCAGCAGCCCGCTCTTGGCGGCTTTGACGCGCGGATCCACGGGCTTCGGTATCGGGACCTCCACGGGCTGCTTTTCGATCGGCTTCGGCGGCGGCGGAGGCGGCGGCGGAGGCGGCGGCGGTTCGGCAACCAATTGCACGACGCGCTCGGGCAGCGAGTCCGTGTTGTTGATCTGTTCGTGCTTGGGTAAGAAATAAATGATTAGCGTCAGCACCGTGAAGAGAATCGTCAGATTGCGCAGGATGGTGCGAAAGCGCCGCTCCATCTCTTCGCTCGGCGACCACGGCAGATCGTAGCGCCGGAAATACGGAGCAATGCCATAGCTTTGGGAAGTTGCGGTGGCCATTTAACTCGCCGCCCGTTCGCGTTCCACGACGGCGAACGACACCTTGCCGTAATCGGCTTCGGTGCAGGTCAACATGATTCGCTTGAGCAAGCTGTAGGGCGTGGTCTTGTCCCCCATGATCGTCACTTCGCGCTTCGAAATGTCCGTTTTCTGCGCGTTACTCAAGATCGTGTCGTTTTGCGCCATCAGCGCCGCCTTCAGCGGCGCAATGACCTGATCGTGGCTGGCCGTGAGCTGCGCCATGGAACTGACGAGCTGCCCATCGACGAACAGCGAGTCCTTGGTGATCATGACCACGACCGTGGGACTCGGTTTGCGCTCCGATACGGACTGCGGAATCGCGATGTTCTTCGAGTTCGGCAATATATCGATTTCGGCCGTATGCGCGAGCAGGAAAACGACCAGGATCGTCATCATGTCGATGAACGGCACGAGCGCATAATGACTTCCGCCATGCAGGCGCTTTCGATGACGTTTGATGCGATACGGAGTCATGTGGGCGCATCTCCTAGAGAGATTTCCGGAAACAATTCCGCCTTGGAAAACGGCTTCACCGGCAGTTGATAGACGCGTACGGTGTCCATGACCTGCACCAAGTCGTCATAAGCCACGTTGGGGCCCAGCAACATCGTCGCATCGGTCATATCCGGAAATTGCGTTTTCACCTGGCGCATGAATAGCGACAGATTCTCCAAGTCATAGCCGCTTGCGATATTCGCAATGACCTTGAGCGGACCCGAATTGCGGTCGTTGACGACGATGTCGTCGGGACGCACGATGATCTCGAGCTTCAAGCCCTTCGGCAAATCGGGCGTCACGACCTGACTGTTCGACGGCAAATTCAATTGCAGAATGCTGGTCTTCGAAAAAACAGCGGTGAATATCAGGAAAAACACCAAGATCACCATCATGTCGATCATCGGCACGATGTTCAGATCATCGCGCCCCCGATGATAGCGGGCGTGATTACGGCGGACGAGGCGCGCAGCTTTTGACTTCATGAATTAAGCACCATCTGGGTGAGCAGTCCTTGGAGCCTTACCTTTCCGTTCAGATGCTGCCGCGAGCGGCGGCCGCGCGCGCCGAGGGGGCGGGTGAGGCGGCGGCGGGTGCACTCGTCTCTCCGGTTTGCCGCTCGGTGATGGAATTCAAGAATTTCACCGACGCAATCTCGAGACTGTCGATCAGCGACGTGGTCTTGGATTCGAGATACATATGCGCGAGCAGCAGCGTGATCGCCACGCCCAGACCGGAAGCGGTGTTGTTCATGGCGACCGAAATGGCGAGCGACAACAGGCTGGCCTTTTCCGCCGGATTCGCCGACGCGACGGCGCCGAACGCGCCGATCAGTCCGATGATCGTACCGAGCAAGCCGATGAGCAGGCCGACGTTCGCGAGCGACGAAAGATAGTGCGTGCGCTTTTCGATGCGCGGGATGACTTCCAGTAGACTCTCATCCATCGCCTTTTCGATGTCGTCGCGGCGCCGGGCGCTAGCCACGCGCGCGACCCCATAATTCAATATGGTCGCGATCGACGCCTTCGAATTCTGCGTCAACGATACGACTTGCTTGAAATTTCCGGCGCTCATGGCCGGCACGAGCGCGTCCCAGAGGCTGCGATTGCGCATTGTTTCGCGCGTCAGGTAGACGTATCGCTCGATCGCGATAGACACACCGACCACGAAGATCAAGGCGAGTGGGTAGAGGAAGAACCCACCATCCTTGAAGAAATTGACAGCTGTATTAAAGAAATTCATCTACGCGCTCCTAAAGATATTGTCCTGCCGCTAGAAACAACCGCTCGCCAGCGCCGATTCAACCAGATTCCGTAAAATCGGCTATGACTTACTTCTCAACCTGCTTCGCCGGGCCGGAAACCGGAGCAGTGTTTTTCGCCGTATCGGATTTGACCGCCTGGTAATAGCGGACCTCGCGCCGGAATACGTCCCGGTCCACGGGCCCCAATACCTCGTCCAATAGGCTATTCATGGGTTTGCCGGCCAGATCGCCGATATCGGATTTCTTCCACGGCACGATGTACATGACCTTTGGCAACTCCTGGTTGCCGGTCACGGTCGTCGTGTCGAGATCGACGCGATCGTTGGCGGCCGGTGCTTGCTGCACCGCAGCGCCGCGCGGCCGCGATGACGCACTCGCCGGTTTGGCCGGCCCAGGCCGCGGCGAGGTATCGGCGCGAGGCTCGCCCGCCTCCATTTGCGGCGTCATCTTGGCGCGTGTATTGCTCGCGGCGGCCGGCGCAGTCGCGGCGGGAGCCGGTGTCGGGACGGGGGCCATGGCCGGCGGCGGCGCCTCCTGTGCCATGGCGGTGCCTGCGGCCAAGCCGAAGAGCAAACCGAGCATGGGAAAGCCAAGTTTCCTGTTCATCCGGGCTCCTTCTTCGGGGCGGCGCTGACGCCGACGCGCTTCTTCAATTCGGCCAGCCAGCCCGCGATTTGCTTGTTCTCGCCGGCAAGCGCCACGTAGCGCTCGAATTGCTCGAGCGCCTTCTGCGGCTCGCCGAGGTAGAGGTCGTACAACACCCCCAGATTCAAGTGTGCCGCCGCATAATCGGGTTCGGCTTCGATGACCCGCAGATAGAGGGCTTCCGCGTCGGAGAATTTACCGAGCCGGCGCTCGACGATGCCGAGTTCATTGCCGGCGACGACATTGGCGGGATTTCGTACGAGCACCGCCTTGAACGCGGCCTCCGCGTCGTTTAGCCGCGAGTCATGCAAATACAGCAGCCCTAAATTCAACTGCGGTCCCGCGTATTGCGGGTAGGCGGCCGCGAGTTGCTTGAATTCGAGTTCCGCGTCGAGCGCCTTGCCCGACTTCATCAACTGCAGCGCCTGTGCATATTGGGACTGCGCTCGCTCGGGAACCGGCGCCTCGATGACCACGGGAGCCGGCGCTGCGGATACGGTCGCCGGCGCGGTGGCCGCGCCCGGGGATTTCGCGGCCACGCCGGTTTGCGGCGCCGCGGGCACCGCAACCGGTCTTGCGGCGGGTACCACAGCCGGTTTCGCCGTGGATGGCGCGACCGGTGTCGGCGCGGGCGGGGCTACGGGTGTCGGCGCGGGTGTCGCCACCGGCGCAGCCGCGGGCAGAGCCTCGGGCGGCGCCTGGGGCAGCGGGGTACGGTTCAGCGTGGAGCTGCAGCCGGCCAGCACCGACGCGAGCCCCGCTGCGAGCACCGCGCTAACGAATCGATTCGACAAGCTGTTCACCGACTTCCACCTTGGCGTAACGGCCTGGATTCAATTGTGCGAGCGCCGCGAAACTCTTCTGCACCCATTCATCATAGGTGCCGTCCTTGGTGCGCGCCGTGTTCACTTCGTGCAATTTGATGGCTTTTTCCTCGAACGGAAAAGCTTGCTCCTCGAGCAGCAAGTCGTATTGCTCGAGTTCGTCTTTCGACAAATTCCTGGGTCTTTCCGAACTCATGAGATCCTTGCCGAGTTGCCGATACAGTTCCGCACTTTCAAAGGTCGCCGCGGTCGTCACCTCGGCAATCTGATAGTCGGCCGCGTCCCCATAGGCCTTGAGCGCGGCCTCCATGGCCTTGCGCTTTTCGGCGAGCGATTTCTTCAGCGGCACGACCAATTTGATACGTACGAACTCCTCGCGGACCGGAGAGGCGAGCGCGAGCGTCGCTTTGGCGGCGAGCGCGCGGCTGCGATCCGTGCGTGCGCTGCCGGCGAACTTATCGGCCGCGATGATCTCCCGGTACCAGTAATCCTGCGCGGCGCTGTCGCCGGCCTTGGTCGCGATGAGCCTGAGCTTGTTGCGCGCGTCCATCGCAGGATTCAGGGGCTGCGGAAAATGTTTGACAAACGCTTCGAGCATCGTCCGCGCTTTGGGTGTATTGCCGGCCTTGTCGTAGAGCTCGGCGGCTTGCAAGGTCGCCTCGCGCTGCACGTCGAGCGACTCGCCCGGAGCGGCCGCAATCTGCTCGAACTCGCCGGCAGCCTGGCCCGGCCGATTCGATTCGGAATAGGCGACCGCGAGTTTGCGCGTGACGTCGGCTTGCAGCGGGCTTTGCGGAAAATTCCGGCGGAATCCCTCCAATACGACGATCGCGCGATCCCATTGCTTGTTGGTGATGAGCAGCGCCGCCGCGTCGAAGTCGGCGTTGACGCGCACTTTGGAACTCGGCGCCAACTGCGCGACCCGCAGGAAATCGTCGACCGCCGCGGCGCTATCGCCGGCCTTGTTCTTCGCCTCACCTTGTTTATAGATCGACGCGGCGAGCCGCTCGACGATCGCCGCGCGCTCCGGGTCGGCGGGCGGCATCAGCGCTTGCGCCTTCGCGTAAGCCAGTTCGGCCTTATCGAAAACACCTTGTTCGAAATTCGAATTCGCAATGACGGTCCACGCAATGCGTTGTTTGCCGACATCGACCGGGGGCTGCCGCGCCAGCAGCTTTTCGGAGGCGATCACGGCCCGCGGATAGTCCTTGGCCGTATAGAGGTCGGTAGCCGCGCGCGTCAAGACGAACGCGCTTTCCGGATGCAACGGAAATGCGTCGGCAAATCGCAAGGAACTATCGACGCCCGCCGCGTGCACCGCGACTTTCGCATCGCCGCTCAGCGTCTCTTCGTGTTTGCCGTAAGCCACGATCGCCGCGTAGCCGGCGGCCGCGGCTTTCTCTGGGTTGCCGTTGCCGTAGCCGTACGCGGTCCGCTCGTATTCCTTGGCGGCGTCCAGATATTGTTTGCTTTCGAACAGCGTGTCGGCGAGCAAATAGTTGGTTACCGCGGAATCGGGATCGTCGCGGAAGGAATTCAGGTAGTTGCGATACCATTTGGCCGCCACTTGGTAATCGGCGATGTTCTTGCTGCGCTGCGCTTCCGCGTGATAGTACTGCGCGAGATCCTTGAGGTTCGTCTTGAGTACGGCAACGACCTTGACCTCCATCGCCGGTTCGCGCCCCTGCCAATAGGCGGTGCCGAAACTGTAGTCTTCGACGAACTCCTGCTTGCCCTTGAGCACGAGTTCGGGGAAGCCGCCGCGGCCGTAAGCCTCGATCGCCTGCATCTGCAGCAGCGGCGCCTTCTCGTTATTGCGATCCTGCAGAACGAACGCCCGATAACTGTCGGCCGCATCCGTATAGCGTTCCTTTTCCGCGTACAGATCGCCGAGACGCGCGTACAACAGATAGGCATAGACGCGCGGTCGCGTGTGCTTCAAAAACTCATCGATCGTTTTTGGGCCGTCGACGTATGAAAAGGTGATGGCCATGACTCGAAAGGTGTCTTCCACGAGTTCGCGGTTCGCGCGGCCCAAGGTATCGACGTCGATCAGTGCCGGCGGAGTGCCCTTCGACACCAGCATGGCATCGAGAACCCCCGCGAAGGAATCCAAGCTGCGATGCTCGTCGCCTTGTTTGAACAAGGCCCAGCCGTGTTTATAGAGGCTCTGGTTATAAAACGCCGACGCGGGGCCGAACTTGATGACGGCCTCGTAGGCGAGTTGCGCCGACGGATACGCCTTGGCCGAGAACAGCAGCTCGCCGCGGCGAAACTGTGCCTCGTCGATGAGGCGGCTCTGGGGAAATTCCGCGACCAGCCGATCCAGCGACGCGAGCGCCTTGTCTTGTTGGGCGCTGAGCTCGTAGGCGCGCGCGAGCTGATAGAGCACCGAGTCATTGCGTTCGTATTTCGGGTAGGCCTTCAGCAGCGCGCCGTAGAGAGCGATCGCCTCGTGCGCGTGCAGTCCCTCATTGGTAGCGAGTTCGCGCTCGATGCGCTCGGATTCCGAACTCTCCAAATGCAAATCGGCGAGGCGCCGCAACGCCTCCGCTCGCAGCTCCGCATCGCCGGCATTGAGATCGAGGAAGCGCTTATAGGAATCCATGGTCTTCGCCGCATCGATACCCTGAGGCGCATCGGATTTCACGTCGACTTCGCCCTTGTCGATATCCTTGATCGTCGCCGGCGGCGGGGTAGCGGCATTGCCGAGCGCCGATGCGAAAAGGAGCGCGAGGATCAGCGACCCGAGCCCGACCTTGCGATGCGTGCCAAGCCCGCGCGTCATGGATTCGCCTTCGGTTTCTGGTTTGCGGCACGATCATAAATCGAGGCCAAGGCGTAGCGCGCCTGCACCTGGTAGGTCTCGATGCGCTGTTTCTGACGCTCGAGCTCATCGACGGCGAGCGATTGCAAGAAGAGGTTTTGGTCCTCCGCGACCGACTCCAGCCGATCGCGCAGCCGGTCCATGCGTTCGCGCACGTCCGCAACGCGCGCGGCATATTCGCCGTTGTCGCTCGGAATGCTTTGGCGCGCCTGTTGCACCAACAAGGTGCGCTTCTGTGTTTCCTTCAACGACGCGGCGAGCTCCTTGACCGACCGGCGCTCGTTCCAAACGCGGGCCTTGAAGCTCTCCGCAAGCTTCCAGTAGACGACGCCTTTCATCAGTCGGTGCTTGTCGCGCATCTCCTGCAGATCGGGATCGTCCGGGTGTGCCGCCAAATAGTCCTCGATCGCCTTGAGGCGCGCCCAGGTGGCTTGCTCCTCGGGCGTGCCCAAGGCCGCCACATCGTTGGATTGCTCGATTTCATTGATACGCGATTCGAAATCGACGCGTTTGCGTGTCAGCCCGTCCAGATCCGTCGACGCCAACACGACATCGGCCTTCGGCACGCGCTCCGTATAGGCTTTTTGCTTGGTGTCGATGATGTCGTCGAACGCGGTCAAACTATCGTGCCAAGTCTCCAAATTGTGGCTCATGAAATTGAGCACGCGATAATTCTTGAGGCCCTCTTGGAAATCATTGCTCGCCAGCAGCGCGTATAGGTAGCGTGACTCCGGCGCGTCGGGCAGATTCTGCAGCTGCCAGTACCAGGTCACCGTATCCTTTTTATCATCGCCCAGCAGGCGGTCGAGCAGATTACCCGAGCGGATTTGTTCGATCGATGCGTCGATTTGTTGCAATTCGCCGTCGAAGGAATCGATCGCCGAGTTGTAATACTCGGCTGCCTCTTGGTCGGCATGCAATTCACTGAAGGCATACGGCACCGCGAGGAACGATTCCTGAACGGCGCCGTCGAGCAAGTTGCGTTTGTGCAATGCGAGCCACGGTACCAGCGCGCGCTTGAATTCACCGAGATTCGCGTCGGCCCAGCCGACGCCGAGCAGCGCCTTGCTCGAGTAGGGTCCTTCGATGCGTATGCGTTCCAAGATCGGCTTCGCGTCCGCGGCCCGCTTGCCCTGCAACAAAGCGTATCCCAAGGCCAGATTGGCCTTGTCCTTGAGCGCCAAAAACTCCTCGCTGCGGCTCTCGAGCCGGCCAACCGAGTCGAGAAACGGCATCGCGTCCGCGAGCCGGTCCTCGCGCACCAGGGCCACGCCCAAGTTGAAATTCGCATAGGCGGTCCAACTCGGCGATCCGCGCCACGCGCGCAGCAGCGTGATCGCGTCGTCGTAGCGGCCTTGGCGCAACAGCAACTGCGCCAACAACATATATCTCTCGGCATTGATGCGCGGATCGATTTTGTTCGAGACCTTGCGCAGCGCGCGCTCCGACTCTTCTAAATAGCCGCGCTCGTACCAGACCTTACCGAGGTAGTACCAGGCGCGGTTTCGGACCGCTTCGGTCGTGTGCGCCGCGAGCAGCGCATCGAAAATCCGGCCCGCCTCGACGTGCTCGCCCAGAGACAGGTAGAGGCCGCCGAGCAGCAACTCCGCTTCGCCCTCGGTGTTGGGAACGCGGTGCAGCTCTTGCGCCGCGAGCAGGCGCGTAATCGCCTGGAAGTAATCATCCTGGTAAAAGTAGAACAGCACGTCGCCGTAATGCAGATCCTTGATCGCGTGCGGCGGCAGACCATTCGGATCCGGTTTGACATTCGCGCCATGCGCCAACGCCAAGGGCAGCGCCAGCAGGACGGCGCCCACCCTCAACGTGCGTACCATGTCAGCCAAACCGGTCACGCCTCATTCCCAATCTTTGACGAGGAATTCAGGCTGGTGCTTCGGCACGCGGTCGGTGATTTTGAGCTCCAAGTACTTGGCGCCGACGCCCTTTTCGAATACCAGAGTCGCGCCGCGCCGATAGTCACGCTCGATCGGGCCCTTGCCCGTGAAGAACGCCACGAGTTCGTGCTTACCGACTTTTTGATTGCCGAGATAGATTCTCTGTACACCGCCCTTGAGCAAGGCATCGGCCTCGCGGGCCGTATACAGATGATTCGCGACCTCTTTGTTGTCGATCTTGATCGTGACCGAGTCGAGCGCGAAGAAAGTGCCGACATCCATCGACAAGAACACCGCGACCTGCGTATTCGCCGGAAACAGCAATTCCTCCTCGAGCACGAACAAATCCTTGTTGAGCTCGATGACGTCCTTCTTCAGGCCTTGCACTTCTTGATCCAGCGTCTTCGACTCGCTTGCCGGCGCATCCGCGGCCGCGGCCGGGGGAGTCGTCGGCGCGGCTTCGGCCGCCGCGGGCGCCGCAGAGGTCGCTTCGGGCGCCGGCGGCGCGGCAGTTGCAGACTCCGCGGGCGGCGCCGGTGATTGGGCAAGCGATGTCGCGGCCAGCAGCAAAGCCAATACGCCCGCGTGCAACGTGATCGAAACGACTCGACTGTTGAAATTCATAGCTAACCTATCTATTTATTCGCGAAGTAATTCGCGTATTTCATCGAGATATGCGTTTTCATCGCCGCGCTTGAAGCCGACGTTGGTGTAACGCACGACGCCGGCGCGATCCACGAGGAACGACACCGGCATTTTCTGGATCCGGTAATCCCGGCCGGTGCTGCCGTCCAAATCAAACAGAATCGGATAAGAGACGCCCATGGAATTTGCGAACTCGTCGGAGCGGCGCACGTCATCATCGACGGTCACGCCGAGCACGACCAGGCCTGCGCGTTGATAGGTCGTATTGATACGATCGAGCGCCGGCATTTCCTTGCGGGAATCCCCGGCCCACCGCGCCCAGAAATTGACCAGCACGACCTCGCCGCGAAATTCCGATAAACGCAGGTTCTTACCGTCCCGCGCCTTCAATACGAAGTCCGGCGCATCCTTGCCGACGAGCGAGGGCGGCGCCGCCGCCAAGGAGGACATTGCCATCATCGTCGCGAGAACGAGGATCCCGCCGAACCGCAATCCCGCGCCGTGGCGCGGTGAAACATCAATCACGCTGGTAACCCCGCTGTCCTAGGAACACCCCGTAGACCGGAAGCTTTGCGCCCTCGCCTTTCGGCGAGTTTGCCCTGATCAGATCTTATGCAAAATCGCATACTGCGAGGCGCAGTGTCAACGCGGTGAGAAACAACTTCGCGGAATTGCTGTATGACGTGGCGCACATTTGCGCAAGTTCATCGCGGCGCGCGAAATCGGCGATCTGCGCAGACAGACCGCCAGACACCAGCCGAAGGGCACTTGCTTGAGGCCCAGCACCAAGATCGGCCCCAACGCGAGCCGGGGCCGGAAGGGTTTGCGGCTGCGGTCAATGCGCTCGCGCACCGGCACAGGGCACCAGCAGCTATCGAGCGCTAGCCGGGGACTTTCCCATTGACGAGACCCGCGAGCGGCATCCACGCGACCAAAGGATCCAGCGCCGCGCCCGTGCCCAGCGTGTTGTTGACGTTGGGTGCGGGCCAGAGCGTGGGGAAATTGCCTTGCGTGCCGTGCAGCCCCATATAGTTGAGGATGACCATCTGAACGAGATTGAAGACGTTGTTGCCCGCGGGACTGCTGGTCGTGTTTTGCGATCCGTCCGGATTCAAATAGCCAATTTGCAGACTCATCTCCGGATTGCTCTGCGCCGACTGCGCCTTTCCTGCGGGGTTGTAGACGAGGAAATAGGTCGCGGCGACGTTGGCATTGTCGGCGGTCCAGACGCCCTTGCCGCGTCCCGCGACCGAGGAGTCGATTTGACCGTCGCTCGCGAGTGAGCCGTCGCTGAACACATAAATCATGACCGGCTTGCCCACGAGCGAGGCATATTGCAGCACCGCGCCGATGCAGGTTCCGGCATTGAAGTCGCGCGTCTCGCCGGTGGCGCGTGTACTGTCATGGTAGTCGAAGCCGTCCAGTTGGATCGTGCCGGCGGCAGCGTCGCCGTTGACGACGAGCTTCATGACGGCCGCGGTCTTCTGGAAGTCCGAGCTGCCCTGATATTCGGCGGTCGTGAAGATGCCGCTGGAACCGACGATCATGGGATCGATGTCCGGATCGATCGCCGCGGGACTCGGATATCGATTGAGCAGGTAAGCCGCCTTCGTGTAGGCGCAGGCCTGCACGGCCATCGCGTTGGCATTCGCGGTCGGGTCGATGTAGGCCTGGATCTGCGGATACTTCGCGTCGCTGATGCGCTTCATCGATTCCAAGACGTTGACGACGTCGGAGGAACTCGGCAACAGCGTACTGAGCTGACCGGTGCTGACCAATCCCTGGGAATCGGTCGAGTCGGCAATTTTAGTGGGTGTCGCCGAGACATTGATCATCGACGCCGGCGCCATCGAGTTGCCGCCCGAAATGCTGGCGTCGGTACCGATCAAGTCGAGCAAAGCACCGCGCGCGCCGACCTGCCAGATGCCGTACATCGGGTTGTGGGGGTTGTCGCTGGTGTCGTTGCTCGATAGGGCCGGAATCAGCGTGCCGGTGGTACCGGCCATCGCCTTGGCGCTCGCGCGGGTCTTGATGCCGCGCAGGTGCGCGCTATCCGAGTGATACCGCAGGCCGAGGCTCGCGTCGACGAAACTGCCCGTCGCGCTGGAATTCGGCACCATCGTGCCCGGCAAACCGAGCTTGTTGTACCCGGCGACGCTCAAGAAATCGAGCTGGCCGTTGGGACCGCCGCCGAGCACGTTCGAGCCCATGATGTTGCCGCCGCCCGAAAGGTCGAAACAGATGAAGGGAATCAATCCGGCGCCCGCCGTGATGTTGCACGCGGCGACCGCGGCCTGGATGTCGCCGGCCAACTGAGCCTGCGCCACGCGGGGATTCGCAATCAGACTGAAGATCGACGGCAGCAGCACCGTCGCTCCGCCGGTCATGAAGCTCTGCGCGATGAATTGCCGCCGAGTCTTCGGCACCGGGTGATCCGCATGGCGGAGCGGCTCGTGCAATCCCAGACCTTTCTTAATCTTGCGCATATGAAAAACCTCTTCGATTCGTCTGCTGCTGAATTAATTGATCATCATTTCGGCGTTGCCGAACGCAGCGGCACAGGCCGCGGCCGTCACGGCCAGAACGCGCGCGGGGTTGCCGTTGCACGGTGCACTGCCGTTGCACAGGATCGGGATCAGGTTATTGAGCTCGTTCGCGACCGCCGACGGCGCGGGCTGGCTTGCAAAGCTTGCCGAGGAGCCGTTGCTGATCACACGCGCCGCGAGCGCATTCGAGACGGCGTTGATACCGGCCGTCGTCGAGAACGTCGAGCCGTTGAAGGTCACGCCCGGGAACATCGCGGCCTGGTACTGCGGCGTATTGACCATCGTGTTGCAGTATTGAACCGCGATTTGCGCAACGCCGACCTGGTTGGCCGAGGAATACGCCTCGAGCGTCGGTATGTTCGGCAGCTGCTGCTGCACGCTCTGGTAGGTCGTATTGACCGCGGTATTGGTCGAAGGCACCCCCGAGAGCACCGACAGCGTCGAGTTGATCGACGCGAAGGTGCGCACACCGACGTCGGAGACCGCTGCGAGCGCAACCGGCGGCGGCGGCGTATAGGTCTGTGCCGTCGACGTGTAGGTCTTGCTGCCGAGCTGGTTGAAGGCCAGGAAGAACTCATCCGAGAGCGGACCGTTTTCCAGGCCAATGACCGTACCCACCGACGATAAGATCGCGCCGGTCTTCGAATTGTAATTCGATGCGCTCACGGTCGTGCTGAGCGGCAGATACGCCTGGCCGACGAGCGGGATCGAGCCGTTGATGCCGATTTGGATGCCCGAGATCGCCAGGTTGTTCGGCACCACGGTCGGATCCAGCGAGATGAACGTCGGCGCAGCGAACAGGTAGCTGTAGCTGTCGTATTGGCTGACCGTGAACATCACGTAGGCTTCGTTGAGCCCGGTAACCGAGGACACGTTGAACAGCATGTAGTACTGCTCGCCGACGCCGGCATTGAAGTTCTGCACGATCTGCGCGGGCGTCAGCGCACGGCTATGGATCGCGACGAACTTGATGAGACCTTGCCACGAATCGTCGCCCGACACTTCGTTGCCGAGGACCAGCGCGAAGGTGCTGTCCCAATCCGATATCGTAGCGCCCGCCTGCGGATCGACGAGACCGGTATTGACGCCGTTGACATAAATCTGGCGGCCGTTGACCGGATCGTAGGTCAGCACGACATGCTGCAAGGAGGCCTGCAGCACCTCGGCGGCATCCGGCGTCTGCAGCTGGGGCATGCCGTTGAGATCGGTATTCGAATTGCGCATCATGAAGTCGTAGTCTTGGTTGGTCTGACCGAGCGTGAAGTTACGCGTCGTGTCGCTGCCCGAATAGCTGACCATGTACGAATTCTTGGCTGCGACCAGCGCCGGCGCCACCCAGGCTTCGACCGAGAACTCCCCGGTGGCCTGGATCAAGTTGTAGAGCTTGGCGCTGCCCGCGGTCGTCGCTTGCGCCTTGCCGCCGGCGCCGACAATGATGCCCCAGCCGCCGGACCACGTTACGTTGCCGGTAATCGTGAGATCCGCCGAGGGATCGACGCCGCTCGTGTCATATGCGACGTAGCCGTTTTCCGTCTGGAACTCGTACTTGGCAATCGTGTCGGCATCGTAGCGGTTGGCGCCGCTCGCGACCGTGCCGTTCGCCAAGGTCAAGGCATTGCTGATGACCAATGCGGGATTGATGTTGGTCGGCGTCAGCATTTGTGCGAATCTCTGGATCTGCGCGAGCATCAGCGCCGCGTCGGCCTGGCAATTGCTCCAGCAGTTATGCGAGTCGACCGCAAGTCGCTGATAGAAGCGCGAGTTGGTGCCGCAAGTCGACGCCCAGGTCGTCGTACCGAACGGCACGCAGCCGGTGAAGTCGATTTTCGGAATCGCCGCCTGATAATCGGCCGATATCTGGTTGAGCGGACCCGCGAAATACGGAGACTGCGGCGCAGACGCGTTCGGCGAGTGGCAGCGCGAGCAATAGACGCTGGTGATCGTGTAGATCGTGTTCTCGTAGTCGAGACCGCCGTCATTCGGCAGATTCAAGCTCTGCCCGACGGTTAGGATCGGCGGAGCGACGAGCTGCACGGTGCTGGTCGTCGTGCCGCCATTGGCGGCGTCCGCCCAATTGGTGATCCAGGTCGTCAAGATCGAGCCGCAGGCGTTCGGATCGGCGAGCCAGCAGTTGTGTCCGCCGGAGACCTTGGTCACCATCAGCGACGTGGACGGTTGCTGCAGGTTGACGACCGTGTTGGCCTGCGCATAGGCAAGGTTCACGTTATCGGAGCGCGCGAAATTCGGCATCTGCGCGGGGGTCGTGGCGTTGTGGCAGCCGCCGCAGCGATTCGTCGAACGGATGTTGTCCCACAAATTGATTTCAAAGGCTTGGACATCAGGCGATGCCGGCGCAGGGCCGGTATACGCATTCGCCGTGCTCGTGGTCTGAGTCTGCGGAGCAGCGGTCGTTCCGACGCCGCCGCCGCCGCAGGCGCTTAAGGCCATCGATGCCGCAAGGGCAAGCAAGCCGATCGTGCGTGTAAAGTTCATGGCTTAATTCCCCATGCAATAAGCGGCGGCTTCCGCGAAGACCTGCCGCAGCGAATAGTTGTGCGATTGGAAAGAGGCAATCATCGACGTCACCTGATTGAAGTCGGCCGTGTTGCTCGGCGCTCGGAAGCAGACATCCTGGAACACCCGTGTGACCTGGCAATTCGTGAACTGCGCGCTGTTTTCGAGTTCGGTTCCTAAGGATTTGGCGCCATTGCCGCCTCCGGGCAGGCTGGCGCTCCAGCCTAGGACCATGTTGGGGCCGCCGCGCCAGCGATTGGTCCAACTATCGTCCGGCGTGACGAAGCCCAAGGGGAAATTCGTTGCGTTAATGTGGTACTTCGCCTGCGTCTGTCCGGGCGTGTAGACCATCGTGTTGGTCGGGACATCGAAGTTGTAGTAGGCAAACGCCTGCGCCATCGGATCCATGCCGCTGTGGCAGCCGATGCAATTGGTCAAGAACAGCGTGCTGACGCCGCCCGGACTGCGGGTCACGTCCTGGCGTATGCGATCGGGCGGGCGCGTCGTGTCCATGACCGTCGGCAAGTCGCTGCACAGATGATTCATCATCGTGAAGCGGAACATCGCGCGATTCGTGCCGTTGATGAAGAAGGCCGATGCCCCCCCGAAGGTCGTCATGACGCCGGCGGTCGCCGTCGACGGGATTCCGGTTATCGCCGACTGCGTGCTCGTGACCAGCGCCGTCGACAGGTCCACGCCGTTGGCGTCCATCTGTGCGTACAGATCGTTGTTAGAGTAGGAGTAGGCAGGCAGGTTGTTGGCGGAGCTCGCGGCAGGGCTCGCGATGTAGACGAGATCGGCGCTCAGCAAGGTGTTGAACGGCACGTTGTCGCGCACCATGCCGACGACGGTCGCTGTGTAGTCGTTGAGCGGCACGAACACGCTTTGACTGCGGCTCGTCCATGGCGCGGCGAGGTTGCGTATGGTGTCGTTGTAAAATGCGGGGTCGTTGGTCGCGATCAGCGCCGCGGTCACCGGATCGGGTGCCGCAGTCATCTGCGTCAGCAAGGCCGCTGATGGCGGCACACCGGCGATGCGATTGTACATGCGCAACGCCTGATCGGGGTTCGGACTCTGAGCGGACGCGTTTGCGCCGAAGAGCGCGATCGATCCGAGTAGAACCGCGGCCTGCGTCGCGATGGCGGTCACCCGCCGTATGCGATGCGCCCGCAGCTGTTGTTTGCAATCCGTCTCGAACATCCCGTACTTCATATGCACATCCACTCGCGTGAGTTGTGATTCCGACTTGCGGCCAATATACACAGCGAAAAAGCAATCAAGTAATGTCTCATCGGAACGACGTCGGCGTTTCGCGACAGTACCGAGAGCTGCAAACTGGCCTATATCCTGACACCTGCTTTCTACAGACTATTCGTCTGTGTTGCACAGAAAAGCGGAACCGGAAGGTTTCTTCTGTGAGTGCGTTAACAGATTCAAGGCGAGCGACGAACGAAGATGCCAATATGATGACGATTAAGTTCAATCCAGACGTTCGTGCGCCCGCTGCTGACCGCTCAAGCATTCTAGGTTTAAGGCATTCAGCGTAGGGATCCATATATGAAAATCGCGCGTACTCGTGAACTGCGTCACGCTACCCTCAAATTCGCGGCCTGTCTGCTGCCCTTATTGGTCCTCGCCGGCTGCGAGAGCGCCAGCAGCGGCCATGCGCCGGGTCTGGCCGGCGGTCAGACCTTGACGCCGGGCACGACCAACTACCCGCTTGCCTACGTCAAGGTCCCCGTGCCGACGACGACGAAGGCGAATGTGACGACGATGACGGATATCGCCGCGACCGATTTGATTACCTCGATGACCGGCGGCGATCTGTATATCCGCAGTCAGGCCAATGCTACGGGGACCGAAGTCAATGTCACCTCGAGCATCACCGGCGGTCTTGGCGCGGTACGCGATCTGGACGTCTCGGCCGACGGCACCAAAATCGTCTTCTCGCTGCGCCTGCCCTTGATCAAGGGACTCAAGAACGACGATCCGAAGCAACCGAATTGGCATCTTTATCAATACGATGCGATCGCCCAGACGGTGACTCAGCTAACCAACGACGACATCACCGCCGGCCACGATGTCGGCGCCCACTACCTGCCCGACGGACGCATCGTGTTCGCCTCGACGCGTCAGACGACGACCGAGGAGATCGAATTGAACGAGGGCCGGCCGCAGTATCCGGCGCAGACCGAAGACCGCAGCTCGCCGACCTTCGTATTGGAAGTCATGAATGCAGACGGCACCGGCATGCATCAGATCACGTTCAACACCAATCACGATTTCGCGCCGTCGGTGCTCAACAATGGCCAGATCCTGTTTTCGCGCTGGGAAAACACGAACGGCCAGGACCAGATCAGCCTGTATCGCGCAAATCCCGACGGCTCGGCGCTCGAGCTGTACTACGGCGCGAATAGCCACGCGACCGGCGTCAACATCGCGGGCACGAACAACAACGTCATCCAGTTCCTGAACGCGCGCCAACGCCTCGACGGCAAGACCCTCGCGATCGCGCGGCCCATGCTGGGTACCCAATTCGGCGGCGATGCGGTGCTGATCGACGGCGAAAACTACGTCGAAGTCAATCAAATGGCATCGCCCGCGCTGGTGCCCGCCGGCGGTGTCGGCCAGGTCAGCGCAACGACGCTCGGGGTAACGACCGATGCCAACATGCCGTCCCAGGGCGGCCGGTTCTACTCAGCCTACCCGCTGTACGACGGCACGAACCGAATGCTCGTCAGCTGGTCGCCCTGCCTGGTGCTCAATACGACGGTAACGCCGAACACCACCGAGGTCTGCACACCGAGCAATTCCACGGGCGCGAACGTGCAAATGGCGCCGCCGCAATATTCGCTGTGGCTCTACGACCTCGACGCCGGGACCTTGAGTCCGGTCTTGTCGGCCGTGGCCGGAACGATGGTCGTCGAACCGATCATCTTGCAGGCGCGCACCCCGACGCCGCCGATTCTCACCGACGGCTCGAGCATCTATAGCCCAGGCATGTCGGCCGCCGCTCATCTCGCGGCCGCCAATGCCGCTAACAATGGCGTGGGCTTCTTGAACATCAGCAGCGTTTATGATTTTGACGGCGCCCCGCCGCCCAACCTGCCGAACTTGGATATCACGACGATCTCGAATCCGACGATGACGACCGGTACCCCCAGTTACTATACGCGCCCCTACCGCTTCATCCGCATCACGAAGTCGGTCGAGATTCCCAATAAGACCGTGCGCAAGCTCAATAACTCCGCATTCGGTCCGGCCGGAATGGGCATGCGCGAGATCCTCGGCTACGCGCCGATTCAGCCCGATGGGTCGGTCCAGGTTCAAGTGCCCGCCAACGTGCCGTTCATCGTCGAAGTGCTCGATGCGAACGGTCGGCGCGTGGCCGCGCAACATACGAGTTGGATGCAATTGGTCCCGGGCGAGACCAAGACTTGCAATGGCTGCCATACGCCGCCGAATGGCAATGCGATGACGACGCGCCCCTCGCACGGACGCTTCGGCTTGACCGACTCGATCAACCCGGGCGCGCCGACGCAGGGTTCCAATTTCCCGGGTACCAATCCGGCGATACTCGCGCAAAACGCCACGGACGACATGGCGACGACGCTCGCGCTCGATACCTGCGGCGCGACCAACCAGACCCAGACGGCCGCGACCTGTTCCCAGGTGTTGAGCAGCGATGTGTTGTATGCGCCGGTTTGGACGACCGGCGTCACCGTGCCGAACGGCGTCACGGACAGCGCTATCGCGTATACCTATGCCGGGCTCAACGGCCTTTCAGAGCTGCCGCCGATCAACGCCAATTGCGTGCCGTGGACCGCGCAGTGCCGCGTGGTCATCCACTACGCGTCGGCGCAATCGCCCGCGCAGTTGTACATCCAGGCGCTCTGGAATTTGACGACGCGCCCCGCGGTGACGATCGCCGGGGTCAGCGAATCGCCGACCTGCACGCTATGCCACAACCCGCTGGTCGCGAATCCAGTGAACCCTGCCGATGCCTTCCAGGTGCCGGCCGGTCAACTCGACCTCACGGGCGGCGCCTCGAGCACCGATCCGACGATCGTGAATTCGTATTTCACGGTGCTCAACAGCAACACATACCCCGAGCAATCGCTGCTTAATGGTAACCTAGTGCCTACGGTTCCGGAGCCGGGCCCGCCGACGGCGACCGGGCAGCCGACCACGATCGAAGTCACGGTCGATACGAGCGGACCCATGGCTGCCGGCAGCGCGGCGGGGTCGGAGGCATTTTTCGGGATGTTCGACGGCACCAACGCCGCGGCCAATGGCGGGCAGGCCGGCTATGTGAATCACGCGGGTTTCTTGACGCCAGCGGAGTTGCGTTTGATTTCTGAATGGTTGGACATCGGCGGCCAGTTCTACAACGATCCATTTGTGGCGCCGGCAGCGAATTGAACTGATGCCACGCCTGCTCGCGCTCATATTATTGCTGCAGGCGTTCCTCATCGGTGCCGTAGAAGCGAAACAAGCCCACTTGGAATTGGTGGTGACGCGCCCGTACCTGGAAATGCATACCGGGCCCGGGCGCGGCTTCCCGGTGTTTTATGTCGTCGGACGTGGCGAGATCGTCACGGTGCTCTACAGCCGCACCGATTGGTATCGGGTACGTGCAGCGCGCGGCGAGGAGGGTTGGGTGCGCCGCGACGATTTGGCGGCCACGACGCTCGAGTCGGGCGATCCCGCACCCATCCCGCCCTATCCCGATTTCTCGGCGCATCGCTGGGAATTGGGCGCCGCCTACGGCGTCTACAATCGTGAAAATCTCGTCTCAGGCTACTTGGACTTCGGCCTCACGGACAGTCTCGATGTGGAACTCGCGCTGCAGCAGGCCTTCGGCACGATCGACACCCGCGACATCGCGACCCTTGGTTTGCGCAATACGATCGTGCCCGAATGGAAATGGATCTCGCCGACCGCGGGCATTGGCTTCGGTTATCAGTCGATCACGGATAACGCGCCGCCCGCACCGCTCGAGGCACACAATCAACTTGCCTACGCGTCGCTCGGCGCACGCGGCTTCATCACGCGGCGGTTCATGTGGCGCTTCGATTGGCGAGCCTACTACGTGTTCAACCAGCTCAATAAGAGCGAGGTATTGGAAGAATGGAAATTCGGCTTAGCAGTGTTCTTCTAGCGGCGCTGCTGCTATCCGGCTGCGGCTGGTTTCATCGAGGCGACAAGGGCCCGGCCCCCATCCCCTCCGATGAACCACAGCAGGAGCCTACGATCATCGAACCGCAGGTCACGCGCCGCGTCGTCAAGACGCCGAAGATCAAGTCGAAGGACTTCGAACTCGGCGCGTATTTCGGCGCGCTGAGCGTCGAGGACTTCGGCACCAATCCGCTCTACGGGGTGCGTGGTGCCTACCATGTCACCGAGGATATCTTCCTCGAGGGCTTTTTGGCGCGCTCGAAGGCCGGATTGAGCAGCCTCGAGACGACGTTTCCGGATATCACGGTTGTCAGTGAGTCTGGGAGACGCTTCACGTACTACGATCTCGACGTAGGCTACAACGTGCTGCCTGGGGAGATATTCCTCGGCCGAGGACATGCATTCAATTCGCAGCTGTACGTGACGGCCGGTATGGGCGACGTGAAATTTGCCGACAAGGACCAATTTGCGCTGAATTTCGGCGTGGGTGAGCGACTTCTGATCACCCATTGGCTTGCCGCTCACCTGGATGTCCGGGATCACGTCTTCGAATCCGACTTGTTCGGTGCGACCAAGAACGTCCACAACATCGAAGCCACTTTGGGATTGACCGTTTTTTACTGATCAGGAGAAGAGATCCATGCAAACTTCACCCTTGAAATTTCTACAGCGCTGCGCGATCGCGGCGATCCTCTCGAGCACGAGCCTCATCGCCGCCGCGGGCGACGCGAACGGACCGGCGCCGGCCTTCACGCTCACCGACCTCACCGGGCAAACCGGCGCGCTGAGCCAGTACAAAGGCCAGGTCGTCATGGTGAATTTCTGGGCCACCTGGTGCGGGCCCTGCCAGCAGGAAATGCCTTTGCTCGATCAAATGTACCGCAAATACAAGCCGGCGGGCTTTACGCTGATCGGTGTGAATGTGGATAAGAACGCGCCGCCGGTCAAGGATCTGCTGGCGCGCAAGCCCGTCAGTTTCCCGGTGTTGCTGGACCCGACGAACGCGGTCAGCAAGGCCTACCACCTCGACGAGATGCCGAGCTCGGTCATCATCGACCGCAAGGGCAATATTCGTTATTTGCACCGCGGCTACAAGCCCGGTGACGAAAACGAATATCAAGACCGCATTCGTCAACTCATCCGAGAATAGCCATGCGTACTGTGCGCGCCGCGATCGTGCTCTCCGGTGTGCTGCTGCTGACGGCGTGCGGCGGCATCCAACCTTGGGTCAAGCCCTACGAGCGGGACCGCTTGGCCGACCCCATCATGGTTTGGGATCGGGATGCCACGTCGACTGCGTATCTGGACCACGTCTATGAATCTCGCGAAGGATCGCGCGGCGGAACGGGCAGCGCGGGCGGCGGCTGCGGCTGCAACTGACGCAGATGATTCGCGCCCACCGCCTGTTGATGCCGCTCGCCGCGATCGCCGCCCTGTTCGGGCGCTCGGGCGTCGCGGACGTCCTGCCGGACGACCGCGCGGATCTGTTCTACAGCAAATACAGCGGCGGCGGCATGGACATCACCGGCGAATCGGTATCCGCACGCAAAAAATTCACGGAAAATTTCGCGATCGATTACAGCTACTTCGTCGACAAGGTCAGCGGCGCCTCGGTCGACGTGCTGAGCCAAGCGAGCGTCATCAAGGACGAGCGCAAGCAAAACAGCGTGAACATGACGTTCGTGCACGACAAGACCACGTATTCGCTCTCGTATTCGAACAGCATCGAGCGCGATTACATTTCGAACACGCCGCACGCCTCGTTGAGCCAGGACATGTTCGGCGATTTGACGACGGTGACCTTGGGCTTCGGACGCACCCGCGACAAGGTCGGGGAGAACAACGGCACCGCGTTCGTGCCGAACGTGGCGTGGCTGGGACATGCGGAGAGCCGCAGTTACGAACTGGGTCTATCGCAGATTCTGACGCGCAACTGGATCACGAGCCTCAATTTCAACGTCATTACCGACGACGGCTATTTGTCGAATCCCTATCGGTCGATTCGCTATCTCGATCCCACGGCCGCCAAGGGCTATTCCCTGGGTAGCCAGATCTACCCGGACACGCGCACGAGCACCGCGGTGGAACTTCGCACCAAGTATTACCTGCCCTTTCGGGCAGCCGCTTCGATTTCCTATCGATATTTTCGCGACACCTGGAGCATCAAGGCCAATACGTTCGAATTCGACTACACCCAGCCGATCTCGAACCTATGGATCCTCGAAGGCCGTTTCCGCTATTACCAGCAAGGGGCTGCGAGCTTTTACAGCGATTTATTCCCGTTTGCCAATTCGCAGAACTACATGGCTCGCGACAAGGATTTGGCCGCTTCGAAGAACACCACGCTGGGGGCCAAGGCGACTTACGCGTTCCTGCCGGAAGGCTGGAAGCTGTTCAAGCGCGGCACGGCCACGCTCGACATCAGCGAGATTCGCTTCAAGTATCTCGATTTCAGGGATATCAAGGACTACGATGACACGCCCGCGGGCGGCAATTACGCGCCCGGCGACGAGCCCTTGTACCATTTCAACGCGGTCATTTATCAGCTCTATTTGTCGATGTTCTTTTGAATAGCCGGAGGATCGCAACGTGAAACACTCGATATCGCGACGTGCGCTGCTCAAGCGGTTGAGCTTGACCGCGGGTGTCGGGGCCGCCGTGCCGCTGCGACCGGTGCGCGCGGCGCAACCTGCGCGCCTCGATGTCAACGACCCGGCTGCGGTCAAAGTCTCCTATATTCTCGAGGCGAGTCACCTCGATAAGAAGCTGCATCCAAATTACGTCCCCGGCAGCACGTGTGAGAATTGCCTGTTGCTGCAGGACAAACCTGGCTATACCTACCGGCCCTGCAGCCTATTCCCGGGAAAGCTCGTGAAAATCAGCGGCTGGTGTACTTCCTGGACGGCGCAAGTCTAGCGCCTCATCCAGGCGTCCCGAACGCGCACTCCGATCGCAGGGAAGTCCGTGAAGAAGCCGTCGATGCCGCGCGCGAGATAACGCTCGATTTCGGAATCCAGACGGCCGTGTGCCGCGGGCTCGCTACCGATGCGCAGATCCTCGGGCAGAAATTCATTCTCGGCGCGAAACGTCCATACGTGCACCTTCAAGTTCAATGCGTGTGCGGCGCGCACGCCCTCTTCGCTCGCGAGCGGCTTATTGATGCCGATCGCATCCGCATAGGTAGCCACGTCGGCTAAGTCACCCAGTTCGTGCTCGAGCAATTGCACGAGCGGCAGGCGCGTCAGTTCGCGTAAAAAACGCAGATTGTTCGGATCGAACGACTGGATGAACACCGGCGAGCCTGGCTTGGAATAACCGTGCCGATCGAGCGTATCCAGGACCGCGAGTTCCTGCGCCAGGCCAATCCGGGCGAAATGCGCCGGATGCTTGGTCTCCGGATAGACCCCGATGGGTGCAGCGTCGGCGCGCTTGCGGTTGGTGGCCGTCGCGAGTTCCATGATTTCATCGAAGGTCGGCACGGTGTAGCGTCCGTCGAAAGCGGCATTCTTTGGTCGCAATGCCGGCAGGCGCTCGCGTGCACGCAGGGTCTTGATTTCGGCGAGCGTGAAATCCTCGGTAAACCAGCCCGTCATCGTTTCGCCGTCGATGACCTGAGTGCGCCGCCTTTCCGCGAATTGCGGGTGTTCAGCGACATCGGTCGTGCCTCCGATTTCGTTCTCGTGGCGCGCAAGCAGCACGCCGTCGCCGCTCATGACGAGGTCCGGCTCGATGTAGTCCGCACCCTGCTCGATCGCGAGGCGATAGGACTCCAGAGTGTGTTCGGGACGCTCGCCGCTGGCGCCGCGATGGGCTATGACGGTCACACGATTCAATTGGCACCTATTCGGATGTCGGGCAACACAGGCCGTAACGAGCTGCTAGTCTAGCGCCTCGCCGCGTATAATCGCGCGCGGATCGTCGGGCCCCCGGGGGGAACTATCCGCGTGCTTTGCGGGTCCTCCTCAAGGTGAGGTCCCTTGTTTTGCGATATTTGAGGAGCGCCAATGTCCATTAAAAAAGTGAGCGGCTCGCTGCTGGCCTGCGTTGCATTCGTCGCGAGCTTACTGGCGATTGTAAATATTGCCAATGCAGCGGCGCGCGAGGAAGGCCGAGTATTGACCGCAACGGAAGTCTTGGAGGAAGTCGAAGGCATGCCGGACCAACGCCTGCCCGACCTCTTGCTGCAGCATGCCTACGGAATCGCCGTGATTCCCGATGTCACCAAACTGGCCTTCATCTTCGGTGGCCGTCGCGGTCACGGCGTGCTGGTCGTGCGCGATACGCTGACGGCACCCTGGAGCAACCCGACATTCGTGACTCTGACCGGCGGCAGCTGGGGATTCCAGGCCGGCGCGGAGTCAGCCGATATCATCCTGGTATTCACGACCAAGAAGGGCATCGAGGGCATCGCCGGCGGCAAGCTGACGCTCGGTGCCGACGCCTCGGTCGCGACCGGTCCGGTCGGTCGCCAAGGCTCCGCCGCCACCGACATCGGTTTCGGCTCCGAGATCTATTCCTATGCCCGAACCCGCGGCCTATTCGGGGGAATCGCGCTTGACGGCAGTGTCATTTCGAGTGATTGGTCGGCGAATGCTGCGTTTTATGGCAAGAGCGGCGTAACCCCGACGGAAATTTTCTCAGGCCAGGTACAGCCATCGCCGGCGACGGCCGCGACGGCGCAGCGGTTTCTAGACCGCCTCGCACAGTCGACTCGAACGACGGCCAACGCGGCGACCGGAGTTGCGCCGAACCCTGCGCCTGGCGCCGCTGCCCCGGGTGCGCCGCCGGCCGCGGCCGAACCGCCGCGCACCTATCCGTTGGAACAGCAAAACCTCAGCGTCGAACATTGAAACAATTGAACAATCTTTGGGGTGCATGATGATCAAGATACCGGTACTCGCCCGAGCCGCGTTGGTAGCCGGCGCTGCGGTCGTTTTATCCAGCGCTGCGATCGGCGCACGGGGCGCAGGCGAACCCGAACATACGGTCGGCGGCGGCCATATCCCGGCACACGGCCCTGCGCGCGCGCCGACCTCCCGGCCGGCGACGCGCCTTCCGCAGCCGAACCGGCCGACCGAGAATCATGGGCCGGCGGGCGAACCGGACCAGCCGGGGCACCCCATGGCGCCGCACGTCCATGGCGATACGGATACCTGGGTCGGGCATGACACCGGGCGTAATGACCCCCATTACCATCTGGATCATCCCTGGGAGCACGGACACTTCCCCGGGGTCATCGGCCCGGGTCATGTTTGGCGTTTGCATGGCGGAGGCCCCAATCGATTCGGGTTCGACGCATTCTTTTTTGGGGTTGCGGCGTTCGACCTCGCCTATACCGCGGACTGGCTTTGGGACAGCGACGACATCGTCATCTATGACGATCCCGATCATATCGGCTGGTATCTGGCGTATAACGTGCGCCTCGGGACCTATGTCCACGTCCAATATCTGGGAGAGTAACTGTTCAGGCGCATAACGCGCGCGCCTCGCGCCCGACGTAGCTGCACCGCGTGCGACGGCACCGCGGGGTACCGCGATCCGCCAAACTCACGGAAAGTTCGTTGTTTCTGTATGAAATTCATGCACATACAATGAAGACGCGACGGCTCGGGATTGAGCCTCTGTGGCATACACGCTGTTTAGCTGTTTAGATACCGGCTCCTATCTCCCTATGCACGGCGCACCGTTTGACGCGAGGATGATCGCATGAGCCCACCGATCGACCCGACTACGGCACAAGCCAGTCGCAGTGCGAACGAACGCACGGTCCAAGAGTGGCTCGATACCTTGTTGGCCGGCGCCTGTGATCAGCGCGCATTCAGGATGCAGGTCGACGATTTGCTGCGTGGATCCGCGGATGCCGCCTGGGAAGTATTGTCGGTCCTCGACCAATATTATCGGCGTGGAAAAATCAAAACGGATCTGTTCCACGCACTCAAGTTGCATGTCGAGCGTCAAGCATTGGGCGCCGGCGAGGATTCCGACACGAGCGCGCAATCGCCGCTCGCGCGAGATCTGTTGCGCGCATCGAATATGACCGTACCGGTCGGCGCGACGCTCCCTCGCCCCAGCTTGGTGCCTCGCCCCGCCGCGGCCGCGCCCGACGCAGCCACGGCACCCCGGCGCGCCGAGCGGTCGGATCGCAACCGAGTACCGGCGGTGGGCGACGTGCTGCGCGGCCGGTATCGAATCGTCGGCGTGTTGGGCCAGGGCGGCATGGGCACGGTTTTTGAAGCCGTCGATTTGGATCGCGTCGATCTGGCGCAGACCAGCCAAAAATTGGCGATCAAAGTCCTGCATACCGCGGTAACGATGCGGCCACAATTGTTTGCCGAACTGCGCAGCGAATTCCAACATCTGCAATCGCTGTCGCATCCGAACATCGTGCGTGTGCATGAATTCGATCGCGACGGCGACACCGCGTTCTTTACGATGGAGCTATTGCTCGGCTCTTCGCTCGGCCAACTGATCGCAACGCAAGACGGCCGCACGTTGGATCGATCGCAGGCGCTCGCGATCATTCGTGACGTCGGCGCCGCACTCGTACACGCGCACTCGCGTGGCGTCGTGCACGGCGACATCAACCCTCAGAACATCTTCGTTACGCGCGACGGCGAGGTACGGGTCTTGGACTTCGGCGCTTCGCATAAACTGCAACACGGTCCGTGGATCGCAGAATTCGAATTGCGGCAGCCGATTGCCGTGGCGAGTCCGGGATACGCGAGCTGCCAGCAGCTCGAGGGCGAGGTTGCCGAAGCGCGCGACGACGTTTACGCGTTCGCCTGCATTATCTACATGCTGCTGGCCGGCAGGCACCCCTTCCAGGGCCGCACGGCGCTCGATGCGCGAGCGCTGCGTTTGACTGCGCCTCACCCGGCCGGAATGGCTGCACGCCAATGGCGCGTGTTGCAGGAAGGGCTGCGCTTCGAGCGCGACCGGCGCCCCTCGGACGTGCGCGATTGGCTGGAGCGCTTACAGCTCGGCGCGCCGAGCGGTCGCAGCAAATTGACGATCGCGCTAGCGATCGGCGCCGTTGCCGTCGGTTTGATCGTCGCCGCGTCATGGCTCAAGAACAATGAGGATTTCCGGGCGCCCAGCACGACGGCATCGAGCGCGAATACGGCCACCAATGCCACGGGCGACTCGCGGCCCACTCCGATCACGTCGACGGATCGCGCGCCGCCGGCGGCGGCGGCGGCACCTGCCGTCGTACCATCGAGCGAACCGGCGCCAGCGCCGTCGATACCCGCTGCATCAGCACCCGCTGCATCAGCACCCGCTGCATCAGCACCCGCTGCGTCGCCACCCACTGCACCGCCGCCCGCTGCACCGCCGCCAAGCGCATCGGTTTTGACGACGCCGCCAGCGACCGCTTTACCATCGACTGCGCCACCATCGACTGCGCCACCATCGACTGCGCCACCATCGACTGCGCCACCATCGACGACGCCTCCACCCGCGGCCTCGCCTGCCGCACCCCGCGTCGCTACCGCCGCTGCGAGTGCGATTGTCGCGCCAACGCCCGCCCTCACGCTTGCCACGCATGCACGCGTCGAATTGGCCGCGGCGGTGGTCGAGGTCTCCCCCAGCGACGCATTCGCGCTCGTCACGGTGCGCCGCAAAGGCAGCATGCGGGGTGCAGCAAGCTTTACCTGGTGGACCGAATCGGGAACGGCCAAACCCGGAGCCGATTTCGCTTCGATCGCGCCGCATGTCGAGCGCATCGCGGATGGCAAGAGCAGCATCAACTTGATCATCCCGGTCGTCTCGGATTCGACGCGCCGAGTGCCCAAGAGTTTTTACGTGCTCATCGACGAGGCGGCCCCAGGCACGGCGGTCGTCGAGCGAACCACGACGATGGTAACGATTCAGGAATCCCAGTAGAGCCGAAAGGTCCCTTATCGGGCGGCGTGGATCAGCGTGCGGCCCGCGCGCGCGGCGCCGATCAGCGCCACGTCATCGTTCAAGATCAGTCGCGTCGGAATTGCCTTGACGTACGGCGATAGGCGTCCTTTTTGCTCGAAGCGCGCTCGAAACGCGCTCCGCGCCAGCACGTCCTGTATCTTGATTGCGATCCCGCCGGCGAGGTAGACGCCGCCGCGTGCGCCATGCGCCAATGCGATATCGCCTGCGACCGCGCCGAAGATCGCGCAGAAGCTTGCGAGCACGCCCTCGCAATCGGCATCGCCGCCCGCCGCTCTCGCCGTGATCTCGGGCGCCGACAAATCGAGCACCGGGCGCCCGCCCAAGGCCTGGTGCGCTCGATAGATGTTTTCGATACCCGGACCCGAAAGCAGGCGTTCGACCGACACTCGACCGAATTGCCGCGACAAGTACTGCAGAAGCGCGACCTCCTGGTCATCGCTGGGGCCAAAGGCAATATGGCCCCCCTCGGTCGCGATCGGCACCGCGACGTCCCCACTATGCGCAAGACAGGAGACGCCGAAGCCGGTACCGGCGCCCATAATCGAGATCGGCGCGTGACGGACGCCCGGCAGATCCGGCCCAATGCGTCGCAGATCGGCATCCGTCAAGACGTCGACTGCCAGTGCGAGTGCCGAAAAATCGTTGATCACCAATGCATTTTTGAATCCAACGGCCTGCAATTCCTGCTCGGAAATCTGCCAGTGTCGATTGGTGAATGAGGCCTTTCCGTCGACAACGGGTCCCGCGACGGCGATGACGGCCGCCGCCGGAGCGGCCACTATCGACATGCGTTGCATATAGGTGCGCAGCGCCGCCGCAAACGTCGGAAACGCCTCGTCCAGATCGAGCCGCTGTCCCACGCGCCATGGCGTGTTTGCCGCAACATCCACGACCGCAAAGCGGGCATGGGTGCCACCCACATCACCGACGAGAATCGCGCTGTTCGCAGTCATTGCACCACTGCCTCAATTCGCCGTGGTACAGATTAACATATGCAGCCGATCTCGCCTCCGGGCCGAGGACGCGTTTCTGAGGATCACCTATTCCAATTTCCGCGACCGGCGCGTAGCGTTGCGCACATCGGATGCTTGCATCGCGAGGAGTTGCGTCAATGGATGTCGACAATCAAATACGCAGTGAGGTGCAGGCCGCATTGGAAATGCTTGGCTGCCTGCATCACAGCCATATCGGCGTCATCGTCAACGACGGTATCGTGACCTTGCTCGGTGAGGTCACTGAGTTCTCCGACCGATGGACTGCCGAGGCGCTGGTCAAGCACGTCGGCGGCGTGCGGGCGATCGCGAACGACATTCATGTGCGAATTCCGATTGTCGGCGCGCGCAACGACTCCGAAATCGCGGAAGATGCGGCCAATGCGCTGCGAAGCTGTGGCGCCATGCCGCACGCACACATTCAGCCGGTCGTCAGCGATGGTTGGGTCAGCCTTCGCGGTCGGCTCGCATCGCACTCCGAAAAGCACACGGCGGAACGCGCGATCCGGCGCTTGCCCGGCGTCAAAGGCGTCATCAACGACATTCAAATTGGACCGGAACTGCCCAGAGCATCCGTGGCCTGAGGCGCGGCAACGGCGCCGGGTAAACCGGCGAGTGCCTCATAGTTTCGGTATTTCTCGATGACGTCGGCTTGCGCGCGGCGCAGCAACTCCTCGGCCACGGCCGGCTGCGTCAGCGCCAACGAGCGGTAGCGTAATTCGTTGTTGGCATAGTCCTTGAATGGAATCGCCGGCCGCGGCGAATCGAGCCGGAACGGATTCTCGCCAATGTCGCGCATCGCAGGATCGTAGCGAAACAGCGGCCAGTAACCGCTGGCCGTCGCGAGATCTTGTTGTTTCATTCCATAGCGCAGGTCGAAACCATGCGCGATGCAGTGGCTATAGGCGAGAATCAAAGAAGGCCCGCTATAGGCCTCCGCTTCGCGAAATGCCTGCAGCGTCTGCTGCGGGTTGGCGCCCATCGCAACCTGCGCGACGTAGACATTGCCGTAGGCCATCGCCTGCAGCGCGAGATCTTTGCGCGAGACGCGCTTGCCCCCCATCGCGAATTTGGCGGTCGCTCCGAGCGGCGTTGCCTTCGACGCTTGGCCGCCCGTATTTGAATAGACCTCGGTATCGAGCACGAGGATGTTCACGTCGCGGCCGGTCGCGAGCACATGATCGAGTCCGCCGTAACCGATATCGTAGGCCCAGCCGTCGCCGCCGACGATCCAAACACTGCGCCGGACCAAATGATCGACGACCGAGAGCAGGTCGCGGGCCGTCTCGTTGTGCTGCGCCAGGTCGAGCAGCTTTGCCTTGAGTGCCAGGACACGATTGCGCTGTGCGCGAATTTCGGATTCCTGAATCTGCGGCGCGCTCAGGATCTCGGCGACGAACGCATCCCCAAGTTCGCTCGAGAGCGACTTCAGCCGCAAGGTAGCGAGTTCGAGATGCTTGTCGGCCGCGAGCCGGAATCCGAGGCCGAACTCCGCATTGTCCTCAAACAGCGAGTTCGACCACGCAGGACCGCGGCCCTCGGCGCTCTTGGTCCACGGGGTCACCGGAAGATTGCCGCCATAAATCGAGGAGCAGCCCGTGGCATTCGCGATCATCGCGCGTTCGCCGAACAGCTGTGAAAGCACTTTTAGATACGGCGTCTCGCCGCAACCGGCGCAGGCGCCTGGAAACTCGAACAAGGGCTGCAGAAACTGCACGCCGCGCACGTTGGCGAAGTCGACTCGCGCGCGATCGTTGGCGGGCAGGCGCTCGAAGAACGCAATATTGCTGCGCTCCGTCTCGATCAAGGTGCCTTTTGGCTCCAGGTTGATCGCTTTCACGGCCTGATCGACGGCGCTGTGCGCCGGACACGCCTCGACGCACAGACCGCATCCGGTGCAATCCTCGACGTAGAATTGCAAGCTGAAACGCACGTCCGGGTAGCCGCGCGCGTTGACGCTTGCCGATTTGAAGCTCGGCGGGGCGCCCGCGAGCTGGGCTTGATCGTAATATTTCGCACGGATGACGCTGTGCGGACAGACGAAGCTGCATTGACCGCACTGAATGCAGAGTTCAGACCGCCAGACCGGTACTTCATCGGCGAGATTGCGCTTCTCCCAGGCCGCCGTACCGGAGGGAAACGTGCCGTCCACCGGCATCAAGCTCACGGGAATCTCGTCGCCCAAGCCCTCGAACATCCTTGCGGTCACTTGCCGCACGAATTGCGGCGCGCTCGCGGGTACGATCGGGGGCCGGTCGAATTGGCTCGTGGCTCGCGCGGGAATATCGACTTCATGGAGTTGAGCCAACGTATCGTCAACGGCACGGAAGTTCTGCTGCACGACCTTCTCGCCCTTCGAACCGTAGGTCTTGAGGATCGAATTCTTGATCTGGGCAATCGCCCGGTCGTGGGGCAGCACCCCGGAGATCGCAAAGAAGCAGGTCTGCAGGATGGTGTTCGTGCGATTTTTGAGGCCGGCCTCCTGCGCGACACGGCTGGCGTCGATGACAAAGAAGCGCAGATCCTTATCGATGATCTGTTGCTGCACCGAGCGCGGTAGATGATCCCAGACCTCGGTCGGGCCGTAGACGCTGTTGAGCAGGAAGGTCGCGCCAGGCGCGGCGAGCTTCAATACGTCCAGTCGCTGCAGGAATTGGAACTGGTGGCAGCCGACAAAATTCGCCGCGCTGACGAGGTACGGCGCATGGATGGGCCGCGGCCCGAAGCGCAAATGCGAAATCGTCTGCGCGCCCGATTTGTGGGAATCGTAAACGAAGTATCCTTGGGCGTAGAGCGCCTCATCCTCGGCGATGATCTTGACGCTGTTTTTATTGGCGCCCACCGTGCCGTCGGCCCCGAGGCCATAGAACACGGCCCGCACGACCTCCTCCGGCTCGATCGAATAACACGCGTCGAACTCGAGATTGGTATGCGACACATCGTCGTTGATGCCGACGGTAAAGCCATTTTTCGGTTTCGGCTTGTCGATTTCGTCGAATACCGCTTTGGCCATTGCCGGACTGAAGTCCTTCGACGACAGCCCGTATCGACCGCCCACAATCTTCGGAATTGACGTGCGCCCGCCCGCCGAGAGGTCCTGGGCGAGTGCTTCGACCACATCGAGATAGAGCGGCTCGCCGCTAGCTCCCGGCTCCTTGGTCTGCTCGAGGACCGCGATCGCGCGACAGGTATCGGGCAATGCCGCCAATAAATGCGTTGCCGAAAATGGCCGGTACAGTCGCACTTGGAGCACGCCCACGCTTTCGCCGGCGCGCCGCAGCGCAGCGGCGGTCTCGCGTGCAGTCTCGGCCCCCGAACCCATGAGGATGACGACGCGCTCGGCGTCGCACGGGCCCTCGTAATCAAACAACCGATATTGCCGACCGGTCAATTCGGCGAACCGGTCCATGACCGATTGCACGATCGCCGGCAACCTCGCATAGAAAGGATTCACGCTCTCGCGCGACTGAAAAAACGTGTCCGGATTTTGCGCAGTACCGCGAATGAATGCATGCTCGGGATTGAGCGCGCGGTCTCGATGCGCGTGGACCAGTTCATCATCGATCATCGCCCGAATATCTGCGTCGCTGAGCAGGTGCAAGGTATTGAGCTCGTGGGACGTGCGGAATCCGTCGAAGAAATGCAGGAAGGGAACTCGCGCTTGTAGCGTCGCGGCCTGGGCAATCAACGCCGAGTCATGCGCTTCTTGAACGGAACCCGACGAGAACAGAGCGAACCCGGTCGTACGCGTCGACATCACGTCCGAATGATCGCCGAAGATCGACAATGCCTGTGTCGCCAATGCACGCGCAGCGACATGAAAGACCGTCGGCGTGAGTTCGCCGGCGATCTTGAACATGTTGGGGATCATCAGCAACAAACCTTGTGATGCGGTAAACGTCGTCGTGAGGGCTCCCGCCTGCAGCGCGCCGTGCAATGCCCCGGCGGCGCCGCCTTCGCTCTGCATCTCCTGCACGACCGGGATATTGCCCCAGATGTTCTTGAGGCCGGACGCAGTCCACTCATCCGCGAGCTCGGCCATCGTGGATGAGGGCGTGATCGGGTAAATCGCGCAGACCTCGTTGACCCGATAGGCCACGTGCGCGACCGCCGTGTTGCCATCCATCGTTACGATTTGTTGCGCCATTTCAGTGGCCGTCTCTCGGTTCAGGGACCATCTCGATCGCATGGCATGGGCATTGCTCGAAGCACACCGCGCAGCCCGTACATCGCTCGTAGTCCAAGCGGTAGCGTCGATGCAGCCCGAGTTTGATGATCGCCTGTTCCGGACACGCCGCGTAACAGTTGTCGCACTCGAAGCAGTTGCCGCAAGAGAGGCAGCGCTGCGCCTCATAGCGCGCCTCTTTTTCGGCAAGGCCTGCGATGACCTCCTCGAAGCCGCTCAAGCGATTCGACAGCGCACGGGATTTCTGAACGCTGGGCTCGGCGTCGCTGTAGACCGGCAGATGCAGCATTTCGAAGCCAACAGACGCATGCGGTGACGATGGCGGCAGGCGCGCGCCGCGCAGCCAGGCATCGATATGGCGGGCGGCGCGCTTGCCGTCTCCGACCGAGGCAGTGACCGACCGTTCTCCGGGCACCATGTCACCGCCGGCGAAGATTCCGGGATGACCCGTCATCATATCGAGGCCGACGTTGACGGCGCCGTCCGCCGTGAATTCGAGGTTCGGCACTTGCCGCAGAAAGCCGCTGTCGGTCTCTTGGCCCAATGCCAGCACGATCGCATCCGCCTTGAGCGTTTCCAGCCGTCCCGTGGGTTGCGCTTGCCCCTTGGCATCGAGCTCCATCGTCTCGATGACGAGGTCCGAGCCGATGATTTCCTTGATCGTGCTCAGCCATTTGATCTTCAGACCTTCCTCGATCGCCTCGTCGGCCTCGACCGCATGCGCCGGCATGTGCGCGCGATCCCGCCGATAAATGATCAGCGCCTCATCGGCGCCCAGTCGTTTTACGGTGCGCGCGGTATCCATCGCCGAATCGCCTCCGCCGTAAATGACGACACGCCGGCCGAGGCGCGGCCGCTCGCCGCCCGCAACATCGTGCAGCAGCGAGACGGCGTCGAGAACCCGCCCGGCATCGCGCGCAGGAATGTCGATATGCTTTCCCACGCCGGCGCCGATTGCGATGAAAACCGCGTCATACGCACCGGCGGCCTTCTCCGCGAGCACGTCATCGACTCGATGGTTGGTGACGAGCCTGACGCCCATGGCCTCGATGCGGGCGACTTCGCGTGCAAGATCTACGCGCGGCAGCCGGTAAGCCGGGATGCCGAAGTGCATCATGCCGCCCGCGAGCGGTCCCGCCTCGTGGATCTCGACCGAGTGACCGAAGCGTGCGAGATGGTATGCCGCTGACAGTCCGCTGGGACCAGCGCCTACGATGAGCACGCGTTTGCCGGTCGGCGCGGTCTCGACTTTGAACGGCCAGTTGCGTTCCGAGGCGAGATCGCCCAAGAAGCGCTCGACCGCATGGATGCTGACCGCAGAATCCAGTGCGCCGCGATTGCAGGCGTTTTCGCAGGGGTGGTAGCAGACTCGGCCATGCACGGCAGGCAAAGGATTGTCGCGCACCAGCGCTTCCCAGGCCTCGCGATATTGTCCCGCTTGCGCAAGATCGAGCCAGGCTTGAATGTTCTCACCCGCGGGACAGGCTGCGTTGCAGGGAGGCAGCAGATCCCGGTAAACGGGACGCCGCATTCGCATGGGCCCCGATCCCTTGTACCGGATCGAATCGACGACCGGCGTCATGTCCATTGGTTTCGAGCGCATTTCAGTGTCCTGACAGGCTGGCAGTCTACGAATGGCACCAGGATCCCGAAATAAGGGATATCCGCGGGGAGCCGCCAAAGGTACCGAGATCGGCGCTGCGAGCGTCAGGCGTCGCGTTTTGGAAAAAAACAGCCCGCCGATACCTCGCGCGAGCTGCGTGGGCTTAGCTCGCGGCGCCGGCCTTGCGCCCGATCGACTCCAGCAGGTGCCGGTGGAACAAATGGCAGAATGCCGCTTCAATCGGCCGCCACGCCCAGCGTGGAGATCGACCGCCGGTGTAATGCGTCGTCACGCTGAGTTCGGTGCGGCCGCCGTCGATTTCACGCAGCGTATAGCTGCCTCCCGACAGCTGAATCGCGGCGCCAAGCGACAGTTTCTGTTCCACGACCGCGAATTCATAGCGATGACCGGGATCGATGCGCGTTACACGCTTGATCAAGTGCCCGCCGTCATACAGGCACAGCGCCTCGTCGCCGACCGCGGATTTCGCGCCCTCGGTGCGTATCGGTCGCGGCAGCAGCAGCCGCAGATACCAGGGCGGCGGTTCGACGATCTGTTCGTAGAACATCAAGCTCTGCCACAATTGGCTCTTCTTGGGAGCGAAACTCCTGCGGGTCACAACGGTCGCATTCATCATCTCGGCGCTCACGGCAGGCACCCGGCCGGACGCACATCCGCGATGCCCCAAAGCATCGCCCGGTCGTCGGCCGCCCGATTGTATGCCTGGCCGCCATGCGGCTCACGGAAGCTGCGCAGCACGACGGCCGCATTCGGTTTGGCGGCGTGCTTGACCGCCGCGAACAGCCGGCGCTCATAAGCGCAGTCCGTGCCGTCGAGAATATTCGACAGCGTAAACCCGTCGAAGCTCGCGGCCGGCTGCTGTTCCAGAAAGGCGGCCGCGTCGGCATGCACGAGCTGGATGTCGGCGGCCTCCCGCGGCGGCGGACTCTCGGCCAACTCTCCCATGAACAGCGCCCGCACATACGGGTTGGCGCGGTTCGAGTGCAACGCGAGGCCGCGCGCCAAGCGGCCTCGCATGACGGCACCGAGGCGCGGCGGCAGAAAATCCAGGAACGGCGTGGCATAGACCGCGCGCAATGCGGTCAGCGAGAGCATCGCATCGACCGCGCCACGAAATCTCGGCGTATCGAGATATTGCTTCCAGTAGTGGATCTGCATCGCGGGATCATCGAGATCGAGGAATTGACGCAGCCG
>Ga0187867_10000235_pt1 | contig 50312 bp, 45 predicted proteins | sample June2016WEW_13_1_FD_132976 | JGI IMG/M metagenome (GOLD analysis project Ga0187867, IMG submission 132976) | Peatland microbial communities from SPRUCE experiment site at the Marcell Experimental Forest, Minnesota, USA - June2016WEW_13_10 | ecosystem: Environmental > Terrestrial > Soil >...
CGAGCTCTGGACGGCTCAGCGCGGAAAGGACGGCTGGCGACGGCACATGACGCAAAGAATCCACGCCGTCGAATCGACGCAAGCGAAAAATGCGGCACAGCCCACACTTTTGCTCATGTTACGAATTTCCACCGTAAGCCATTGGTCTCGCGTACAAATTTTGGGGCGATTGATGGCCAACCAACCCAAAATCCGTAAGATTCCCCGTATTTTCCCTGATAAACAGGGAAATTCCTCCAGAGACCGGTTCGAACCCGACTGCAACGTCAGCCAAACTTTTGGCCTGACATCTCCGTGACCGACGTCGGTCACCGGCGCATCATCGCGCTCAGCGGGCGACCCGCACATTCCGCGGCAGATCATGCGCGCTGCGGCCAAGCCCGACACAGAATTGACTGATCAGCGGCGCCAGACGTTCCGTGGCCGCGCGGGTCTCTGCGTTGGTCTGTTTCAGCCGTTCCGCCGCATTACGAGCGCGAGCGACAATGCGTTGCCAATCGATGCCGGTCAGCTCACCGTCTCGCAGCACGAAGTCGCCGCCAATCATGACGTCCCGCACCGACGCCCCGTCCTCTCCGTTGACCAGCTGCTGTGCGGCATTGTTCAGCGGCACCAGGTTTACGTGATCCAGATCGAGAAAGGCCAGATCCGCCTTGTAACCAGGCGCGATGCGACCGATCAGGTCGGCCATCCCGAGCACCGCAGCGCTACCTTCGGTGGCGATCCGTAACGCCTCGACCGCACCGATCCAATCCTCCGGCGGCCGGTCGAACACGCGGGACACGAACGCGGCCAGACGCATCGCCTCGAACATGTTCTGGTTATCGGCCGAGGACGAGCCGTCGGTGCCCACGCCCACCGGAATACCTTGCGTGATCGCCGGGCGCATGTCCGCGATGCCGTTGCCAAGCCGCAGGTTGGAACCGGGATTGTGTGCGATGGCACCGCCTCTTGCTGCGATCAGTTCGATCTCGTCCTGGTCGATCCAGATCGCGTGTGCCGCACTGAAGCGCGGCCCGAGCACGCCCAATCGATCGAGATGCCGCGTCAGGGTCATCCCATAACGCGCAAGCGCCGCCGCACGCTGCACGCTGGACTCGGCGAGATGCGTTTGCAGCGGCAGTCCATACTCGGCTGCGAGATCCCGGCAACCGATCATAAACGGTTCTGAACAATGCAGCGGAATGGTCGGTGCGATACCGAGGCGGATGCGGTCCGTGGGATGCGACCAGGACGATGCCGCTTCTCGCACGGCCGCCAACGTCGTTTCGCCTGGTGCGGTTCGCAACGCCTCAGCCACAGAGCGCAATTCCGGCGGAAATGCCTCGAGCAATCCAGGAATCGCCTGATAGAAACTGCGATCGGCGATCATCGGCGCGATCACCGCGCGCATGCCGACATCGGCGTAGGCCCGAGAAACGCTATGTAGTCCGGCAACCGACGGAAACGGCAGCATCGCTGCCAGGTCGTAACAGGCGGTGCAGCCTTTCCGCACCATTTCGACCGCCGCGAGCAACGTCGAAAGATAGCGATCGTCGTCGGTGCGGCCGCCGTTGAGCCAGGGACCGGCATTCAGCAAGGTCTCCAACGACCAACGGTCACCGGAGCCTTTTGCCAGCCCGCCGTGGCCGTGCGTGTGCGCGTTGATCAGCCCGGGAATGATCAATCGATTTGCCGCATCGATGCGTCGCACGGAAGCCGAGGTCACGCTGCCGGGCTGCGCGATCGCTGCGATCAGGTCGTCTTCCAGCAATAGATCGGATGGTGCGACCTGGCCGGTCGCCGCCAGCACCAGGCCTCCTGTGATGACCGCCGGACCTTTTGCCGTGCGCGCCTCCGGAATATCCGGACGAAGCGTTGCACAACGATGCTGGTTTGACGATGGGGTCGTACCCAAAAATGGGCGTCAATGACCGCGTGATCAGTCCGGATGTGTCGGATCGTGCGCGAGTGGCGGACCCTCAGGCAGCGGGATGAATTCGCTGTTGTCGTCCGGTGGCAGTGCCATGCGCCCGGTTTTCCAGTCCGCTTTGGCCTGTTCGATCCGGGCCTGGCGCGAGGACACCAGGTTCCACCAAATGAAACGGGGGCCAATGTTTGCCCCGCCCAGAAGCATCAGCCGCGCGGGTCCATCCTCTGCGGTGACGACCGGTTCGCCACCTTCGGCGAACACCAGCAGCCGTCCGGCAGAGTGACGTGTGCCCTCGTGGGTAACGGTGCCGGAGACCACGTATACCGCGCGTTCGGCGTGATCGGCCGGCAGCGGCAGCCTGCCTCCCTGCTCCAACTCGGCGTGCAGATAGAACAGCGGCGAGAAGGTCTTCACATTGTTGCGCAGGCCGTAGGCGGCGCCTGCAATCAGCCGCGCCCAAAGCCCCTGGTCGGACAGTTCCGGCAGCGCCTCGACACCATGGTGGGCGAAGCCTGGAGCCGTCTCCTCGTCTTCCTGCGGCAGCGCGACCCAGGCTTGCATGCCATGCATCAGCCCACCGCTGGAACGAAGCGATGGATCAGTCCGTTCCGAGTGAACGATACCCGAGCCCGCAGTCATCCAGTTTACTTCGCCGGGGAAAATTTTCTGACTAAAGCCCAGGTTGTCGTGGTGGTGGATTTCGCCATCGAACAGGTAGGTGACGGTTGCCAGCCCGATATGCGGATGCGGCCGGACATCGATCCCCTCGCCGGGCTGGAACGCAGCGGGTCCCATGTGGTCGAGGAAAATGAACGGCCCGACCATACGCCGTCGGACGAAAGGCAGCACTCGCCCCACCGCGAGGCCGCCACCCAGATCCCTGGGCCGGCTTTCGATGACCAAATCGAGCATTTGTGCCTCCTTTCGTGCTGTCTGGCGCCGCTCGGAGCAACGGCTTTTGCTACCGACTCATCGTGTCTGCGGTTCAAGTGTCAATCGGGCATATGACGGGCCGACCAGGACGATCCCAAATTCAGCGCGCTGGCGCCCCCCACGCCGTGGTGCGAACTTCCAGGGTCAGCGAACGACTGTGCACACCAGCCCACGCATCTGAGGCATCAGGCAAAAGGTCCGTCGCCAGCGGCAACGGACCTTCGGTTGGCTACGCTGCTTCGACCAACACGACCTCGGCATCCTCGACGCCGACCACCTCGACCGCCTCCTCGCCATGGATCGCCGCGCCGTCACGCGCCTCGATCCGCACACCGCCGACCTCGAGCACGCCGGTCGCCGGTACGAGATAGGCATGTCCAATGGGGTCAAGCGTCAATGTCACCCGCTCTCCGGCTTTGATCGTGGCGCCCAGCACCCGCGCATCGGCCCGGATACGTAACGCCTCCTCATCGCCGTCGAACCCGCTCGCCAGAGTGACGAAGCGGCCGGAGCGATCGCCCTTGGGAAACTGCTTTGCCCCCCAGGAGGGCCTGCCGCCGCTCTCGGTCGGCTCGATCCAGATCTGGAACAGCCGCGTGGTCTCGTCTTCCAGGTTGAACTCGGAATGCCGCACCCCCGAGCCAGCCGACATCACCTGCACATCGCCCGCCTCGGTGCGGCCGGTGTTGCCCATCGAGTCCTGGTGCGTGATCGCGCCATCGCGGACATAAGTGATAATCTCCATGTCGGCATGCGGATGCGACGGGAACCCGGAACCGGCGGCGATCTCGTCGTCATTCCAGACTCGTAAGGCGCCCCATCCCATCCGCGACGGGTCGTAGTAGCGGGCGAAAGAGAAGTGGTGCTTCGCTTTCAGCCAGCCATGGTCGGCGCCGCCGAGCTCCGCAAATTTTCTCCGTTCGATCATTGTTGGCTCCTCTCGTTCAGGACTCCTGGGTCCCTCGATAACAGCAAGATGGGGCTCGACCATGCCGTCGGAAAGCGAAAGGATGGAAAGACATCCTTTCCAATTGCAGGGCTTTTGCATGCCGCTTCCCGACCTCGAAGCCTGGGCGATCTTCGCCAAAGTGGCCGAAACCGGCTCCTTCGCCACCGCCGGGGCCGAGCTTGGCTTGTCTGGCCCAACAGTGTCGAAAGCCGTGCAACGCCTCGAAACCCGCTTGGGCGAGCGGTTGATCCACCGCACCTCGCGCCGCTTCGCGCTGACCGAGTCAGGCCGCGTCCTGGCCGTGCGCGCCGCCCGTATCCTTGCCGAAGGCGAAGCGGCCGAAGCCGAAGCCAAGACCAGTTCAGCCGTGCCCAGAGGCCGAATACGCCTGGCAGCGCCGATGTCCTTCGGGCTGCGCCACGTGGCGCCAGCGTTGCCAGAATTTCTCGCGGCCCACCCCGAGGTGTCGATCGACCTGCAACTGTATGATCGCCGGGTCGACCTGATCGCCGGCGGCATCGATGTCGCTTTGCGCATCGCCGACCTCCCCGATTCCAGCCTGATCGCCCGCCGTCTCTGTCCGGTGCAGCGCCTTGTCGTAGGATCGCCCGCCTATTTCGCGCGACGCGGCTTTCCGCATCGGCCGCGTGATCTACGCGAGCATGCGTGTCTGGGCTACACGTGGCTTGCTTCAGGGGAAGCCTGGCATTTCTCCAACGCTGCCGGTGACGCCGAGTCCGTGACCGTAAAGGGTCCGCTCAGCGCCAACAATGCTGACGCCATGATTGCCGCGCTCGAGAGTGGGCTTGGGATCGCGCTACAGCCGGATTTCCTGGCATGGGAGGCGATCAAGGCCGGTCGACTGGTAACCGTGTTGGACGATTGGCAGGCACCCTCGTTGGCGCTGCATATGGTGACGCCTGCTGGCGGGCCGCGACCAATCCGAGTGGCCGTTTTGCTCGATTTTCTGACCGCGCGGTTCAAGTCGGGCATGGCACCGTGGACCGTCGGCCAGGTGTCAGCCCGGAGCGGCTGACGCGGCTGGATCTTGCGCGATTTCCGGCCGCAGTTCCTGCATTAGGCGAGGCATCAGCCGGAGTGCGCGCTGCCTCGACCGATTCATCCATTATTAATCCGGGCGTCGGATACTGGCGCGGCGGCGGTCGCAGCGAGAACTTATGCAGCATACGAGGAGCCTTCAGGTTGGGTTTGCCGGCTCGGGAGCGGAATGTCGCGTATCCCGTCCTCAAATGATCGTCGCTCCGCCCCCAACAGCCGACTGGTGCGCGCTCCCCCTGTATTCCCTCGCTGCATCCTGTTGTCCGGCATGAACCTCATGGCCAACCATCCGAACGGGCTGTCAGGGGCGCCAACCCGGCATCGGGACGGTGCCCAGGAAAGGCCGATACCGGCGCAAACCGATGCGCCGGGAACCCTTTCAGAAGATCCGCCGGCACCCCCTGACGTCGCGCGCCAGATCGAAGGTCTGCACAACGATATCCGGCAGCAACTAACTGAGATCGAACAGGTCTATCAGTATTCTCCGGTCGGCCTCGTGCTGATGGATATGAATTACCGCTTCGTTCGGATCAACGAGCGCATGGCCGAAATCAACGGCCTGCCGGTAGCCGCCCATATCGGCCGGACCTTGCGCGAGGTCGTCCCGGATCTTGCCGATTTCATCATGGAACTCTACCGACCGGTCTATGAGCACGGCGAACCCGTGCTCAATGTGGAACTGCAGGGGCCAGCGCCAACCGGGCCCGAAGTGCAGCGCCGCTGGCTGGCGAATTTCTTTCCCTTCCGGGCCAAGACCGGAGAGGTGATCGGCCTGATCGGTGCTGTGGTCGACATCACTGAACATACGCAACAAGAAAGCAAGCTGCGCGAAAGTGAAGAGCGTTTCCGCACGATCTTCGAGGCCGTCACGGACGCAATCTTCGTTTTCGATCTGGCAGCAGGAAAATTCGTCGACCTCAACCGCCGCGCCGTGGACATGTTCGGCTACAGCCACCAGGAACTGCTGACCAAGACCATGGGCGATCTTTCCGAAAAGCTGCCGCCGTATAACCAGGCAACGGCGCAGGCTCGAATCGACCAGGTTGTGTCCGGCGTCCCGCAAACGTTCGAATGGCGTTGCCGACGAAAAGACGGCAAGGTATTCTGGGCCGAGATCGGCTGTCAGCCAACCACCTTGGGTGGCCGCGATTATCTGCTGGCCACGCTTCGCAACGTCGACGAGCGGAAATCAGCCGAAGAAAAACTGACGGAGATGGCGCGGTTCGACCGGCTGACCGGGCTGGCCAATCGGGGTGTGTTCGTCACCAACCTCGAGCACGCAATTGCCGACGTACAGCGGCGTGACAGCGGCCTTGCGGTATTCTTTCTCGATCTGGATCATTTCAAAGACGTAAACGACACCATGGGCCACCCGGCGGGTGACCGTCTCTTGCAATCCGTTGCACAGCGTCTGTGCGACAACGTGCGCGCGGCAGACACGGTCGCTCGTTTCGGCGGCGATGAGTTCGCGGTACTGGTGTCCGACGTGTGCGAGTTTGCAGAGGTCGAAATATTGGCACAGCGCCTGGTCAGCGCGATGGAGTTGCCCTTCCAACTGGGCGTCAATCAGGTCTACGCCGGGGTCAGCATCGGCATTGCACTGTACGAGCCAGAGATGGACGCCGAGGCATTGCTCTCTCATTCCGACGTGGCGCTTTATCGCGCGAAGTCCGATGGTCGTCACACCTATCGCTTCTTCAATGCGGACATGCATCTGGAAGTGCGCAATCGCGTCAGCCTGATTGCCGATCTGCGCGAGGCGATATCCCAGAACCAATTCTTTCTGGTTTATCAACCGCAGGTAGACCTGAACTCGGGCCGTATCACCGGTGTTGAGGCATTGGTCAGATGGCGGCATCCCACCAGGGGCGTGTTGTCGCCCGGCATATTCATCCCGGTGGCGGAGCATACCGGCCTGATCGTGCCGCTGGGTCGGTGGGTGCTGGCAGAAGCCTGCCGTCAGGCCCGACGTTGGCTGGATGCCGGCATTGCGCCCGCCCGCGTAGCAGTCAATTTCTCGGCCCTGCAATTTAAGATCAATGGCGAGATAACAAAGGAAATCGATACCGTCCTGGCGGAGACTGGACTGCCCGCGCACATGCTGGAAGTGGAACTGACCGAATCCGCCATGATGGTGACGCGAGGGAACAGTGGCGTTCTACAGGCCCTGCGGCAGCGCGGTGTCACGGTCGCAATCGATGACTTCGGCACCGGATATTCCTCGCTGGCCTATTTACGCCGCTTCCCAATTGACCGGGTCAAGCTGGCGCAGGAGTTCATCGTCGATCTCGTTGCCGACTCCAGTGACGCGATGATCGTTCAGGCTTCCATCGGTCTGGCCCGCACTCTGGGAGCCGAATTGATCGCGGAAGGCGTGGAGACCAAACAACAGCTTGCGTTGCTGAAATCATGGGGATGCGAAGCGGCCCAGGGCTTCCTGTTTGCCAGGCCGGCGGAGGCTAAGGCTATCACGGGTCTGTTGCGGCGGGGCAAGATCGACCACAGCGTGGGATCCGCCCGCGCGGAACCGGCAGTCAGCTGACGCCTCCGACAGCGGATGCGCCCAACGACCAACGGGCGGCCAGCGTTCAGCGAACCGCCCGGCCCGAATCAAATCCGACGAACCCGGCGGCGGGGATCGGCGTCCCACCATTGCCCGAATAAAGTCTGGGCTCCTCAGAACTCGCTTCCTCGGCTGGCGCCGCCGCGGCGACCCGCGACCGACTGGCCCTCCTGGGAACTGGGACGGCTCGCAGCACTGCGCCGGCCTGGTCGGAACGTCCCGGCTCCGCTCCGGTTCGCGTGGCTGAGCGCGAGGAGGCGTCCCCGTCGCGCATTGATAGCAGCAGGAACGAGATATCGTTGCGTCCGAGGTCGACCGACAGCTCCAACGGCGTCAGCCCGAGAACGTTCAGGCCATGCAGGTCCGCACCACGATTTACCGCATCCCGCGCGCCCGAAAGATCACCGCGATTAATGGCGTCAAACAGAGCCTCGGTCGGGGTCATATCGGCCGGCGATGCGGTGGGCGCCGCTGCCTCAACGGGCGCCTTGGTCCCCGGCAACGACGGAGGCACTTGTTCAGGTTTCGACGCTTTGTCGAGCGATTTCAAATTTTGCTTGCTGCCTGAACTCAGGCTACCAGGATTGTCCAGGCCCATTTGGGCAACGCCTTGCGTGCTCCCGAGGACGGCAAGCCCAAGTGGTACGCCCCACAAAATGGCGATAGTTCGAACCCGGTTCCGGTACATTCTGGTCACCCGTTGTGGTCCCCGCACAGTATTGAACATGCGCCTGGCTCCCGCCGTTAACAAGTCCAGGTAACGCTCATCGCCGAGTGTGGCACGAACGCCCTCCAGTCAATCCTCACCACCCATTCATCCGTGGCCACACCGCGACAACATCATCCGAGCCGTCGACAACGTAGTACCGGTCGTGTGCCGCGGCAGTCAGACATGCGTGATTGGGCAAAATCCGCAGCCTAGTACCCACTGGTGCGGCGATCGGGCTGGTCGGGTCCAGTTCGACCACGCCATGCTCCTGGTACGCTTTGCGTACAATGGCATTCCCCAGTGCCGGCTCACACTGAACGTCCAACACCAGCCCATAGCCAAAATCGTGCGGCGATGCCTCAGTGCTGCGATCCTTGGACAGGGCCAAAGCGCCGGCATCCACCAGCAGCCTGCCGGACGGCCGCCCAATCACGCTGGTCAGCACCGTCAAGGCGATGCTATCGCGCGCATGAGTATCGATTTCCGCCTGGAATAAATCGCCGAACATATACACGCCGGCGCGGAACTCCGTCAGCCCGTTCATCGTCTCGGCGTGCCGGCCGGTGGGTGAACTGCCGGCTGAGACTATCGAAATGCCGTGCCCCTCGGTGCGCAGACGCTGCGCGGCATAGACCACATGACTGCGCTCCAGTTCGGCGATCCGCGTGATTTCGGCGATGCTGCGGCCCTGATACGAGTGGCCCGCATGAGTCATAACGCCGATCAAATGACTGCCCAACCGATTGGCGAGTTCCGTTATCAGGTCCTCAGCCACGAGGACGCCGCCACGCTGCTCGCCGCAGTCGATCTCGATCAAGGCCTTGATGTTGGCGGGGTGCGCCGCGATTGCCTCGGCCGCCAGCAGATCGTCGGTGATCACGGTCACATTGGCGCCACTGGCGTTCAGCCGGGTGACCTGTTCAAGTTTTGCCGGTGTGATGCCGACCGCGTAAAGAATGTCGACAATGCCATGGCTGGCAAAATATTCGGCCTCGGCCAGCGTTGAGACGGTAATCCCGCCCGGCTGGCCGAGCAGCGCCAGCCTCGCCACGTCGACCGACTTCGCGGTTTTCATGTGCGGCCGTAACGGCACCTTATGGCGCGCGAGATTGCCTGCCATGGTGCGAATGTTGCGCTGCAGTTTCTGGCGGTCGAGCACCAGACACGGCGTCGGCAAATCGGCCAGTTTCATGTTGGGGGCATCCCCACTGCCTGGGTTCCGGTTGGTGAAGGCGGCATCCATGACGCTGTTTCGTCGATCGGCAGCACCGGCCGCGGCATGTGACGCCATGCAAAGCGTGACAGGATCGGGCTGGTCAGGCCGGGAGCGTCGACCTCGACCACATCCTGGTGGCGGAAGAATTCGTCAAAGCCGCCGCGGAAATGGCCGCGGGACTTGACCACGACAACCCGAGCGGCGGCGATATCCAGGCCGAACATCTCGAAAAACACCGGATCGGCGCATTGCATCCGGTTGCTGATGACCACGACAGTCAGACCGCCGACCATCAGGGCTGCAGACAAACCCAGGTCGAGCGTATTGTTGGCGTAAATACCGCGCCGCCCGCGCACGGCCTGGTCACGCAATCCCACCACCGTCGCCTTGGCGGTAAACGGCTTGCTGAACGCATCGCCCCCCTCGCGGTTGAACTGCGCCTGAAACCGTGTGCCAAGACCGCGGACATGCGCCTCAGCCGCGAGGGCGGGGTCGTGGATCACGCCGACCAGACCGTTCTGCACGCCGGCCGCCAGGAAAGCCTCGAGAATTGCCATTGTGTTGCCTCGCCCGCCGCCGCCCGGATTGTCGGCGACATCGGCGAAAATCAGCGCATGCCGAGTCTTGTCCTCGGTCGCTCTTGCCTTGGCGGTGGCGGCCTCCAGGCTGGTCAATCTGGGTTGGAATTGGTCGCGCCTTGCCCATCCGGCTTCGGCGATCTCGCGCGCGAGGCTGTCGGCGGCCGCCTGGTCCAGCGCGGTGACGACAACGGTCAGCCCGTTGAACGGTGTGTCTGCAAAGGCGAACCCGCCCATGACGGAAACGTTCAGCACCCGCCCCGACCACGGCGGCTCGCGCATGCGCCGCTGGCCGAGGTCGATCAACTCGCCATAGGGCCGGCGGCTGACGTCCTGGCCAGTTAGCATGGTGACGGTCGGCGGCACGATCGGCAGGCGAATGTGGGACAGATAGGTGCGCGTCCCCTGCATCAGACGGCGTAGCGTCTGGGCTGCCTCGACGCCGCGTTCTCGCATGTCCAGATGCGGGTTGGTGCGGTAGCCGATATAAGCGTTCACCAGTTCGACGTTAGCCGCCGACACGTTGGCGTGCAGGTCGTAGGTCGCAACGACCGGCACGCGATCGCCCACCACGCGGCGGACCATGGTCAACAGCGTCCCTTCCGGATCGTGGTCGTTGACGGTCAACCCGGCGCCGTGCAGCACACAGTAGATGCCATCGAGATCGCCTGCCGCGCGCAGATCGGATTCCCACTGCACCATCATGCGGTCGAAGAATTCCTGCGACACCGGCCCATTCGGCTCGGCCATCGCCAGCAGACCGGGCTTGGGTTGCCAGGGACCAGCCGCATCCATGTCAGCGACGAAGCCAGGCATTTCTCCCAGCATCATCGGCGCCGGCGATCTTGCGTTGGCCAGCATGGTCTCGCCGCCGAGCAAGGTCCGCGCCCGAAAGTCGGTTTCGAAAGCGATCGGCGCAAAGCGATTGCATTCGATCGAAAACCCCAATAGCGCGACGCGTGGGCCGGTCATGCTGCGATCCCCATTTGCTCCGCGACCCGGCTGGTGGCTTTCAATCCGCTGCCGGTCATCACCAGGATGGTGGTTTCGTCTGGCCGGATTGTCCCCTCCGCCAGCAACTTCGAAAAACCCGCCACGACCTGGGCCGAGGTCGGCTCGACATAAACCCCGGTCCGGGCGAGGTCGAATATTTCCGAGATGATGCTGGCCTCCGAGACCATGACGGCGCCGCCGCGGCTGTCGCGTAAGGCGGCGATGACCTCGCGGCGGCGGATCGGTTTCGCGATCGCGGTGCCTTCGGCGATGGTGGGTTCGATTGGCGTTGCGACTTCCGCATCCGTGCCGGCGAGGAAGGCGGCAGCGATTGGGCCGCAATTGGCCGGCTGGACCGCAAAAATTCGCGGCAGCCGCGTAATCTCGCCGGCTCGGAGCAACTCGGCAAAGCCGATCGCGCAGCCCAATACGTTGGAGCCCGCCCCGCATGGCGTGATGATGTTGTCCGGCGCGCAGTAGCCGAAATCCTCCCAAAGTTCATAGGCCAATGTCTTGGTGCCCTGCAGGAAGAACGGGTGCCAGTTATGGCTGGCGTAGAAGATCGACGCTGCCTCGCGCACCGCGGCGTCGGCGGTATCCTGGCGACTGCCGGGGATCAGGCGGATCTCGGCCCCGTACGCCCGCATTTGCACGGTCTTGCCGGGACTGGTGGAGGCCGGGGTCATAATTGTTGCTCGCATACCGCCAGCGGCAGCATAACCAGCGACGGCCGCGCCACCATTGCCGGAACTGTCCTCCAGCACATGGGTTATTCCCTGGGCGCGCAGCAACGATAGCATCACGCTCGCGCCGCGGTCCTTGAAGCTGCCGGTCGGGTTCATCCAGTCGCATTTCAGCAGAACGCGAGCGCCATGGAGGATTCGGGAGATCAGCGGGGTCATGCCCTCGCCCAATGAGATCGGTTCCGCGAACGGCAATGGCAGCGCGGCGCGGTAGCGCCACAGGCTGCGTTCCGTTGTGTCGATCTGGCCGCGTGTGATGCCGGGGAGATCGGTCAGCAGCAGTGGCGCCTGATCGTCACCACACCAACGAGGGACGGCGATTGGGTAGGTGCGGCCGGAGTGGCGGTCAACATAGGCGGGAACGGACATATCAGCGACTTTTTCCTGTGTCGGATTTGTGCACAGGGAAAATCGCCAGGTGTCAAGGCGACAATTGTCGTTTTGGCATCTACAATGCCACAGCAAGGCCAAGCCGCGACGGCCGGGCCTTGCCCAGGCTGCCGTTCCACGATTTTCGTCGACTGCGGACGTTCGGACTTAGGCGTTGCCGTGTCGGGGACGCCATTAATAAGCGCCCAGTAACACGGGAGCGCTGTCACGGCCAACAGCAGTTCTCAGGCCCAAAAAGACTCCGTTCAACAGCGGCACTTCAACGATTGAGCGCCTGGATAGTTACCATCGCTTCGAACTCGCGTTCGAGCCGCCGACCAAAACGAAATCCAACAGCGATCTTGCGATGTCCGGTCAGAAAACTGTGCGGGCGCAACGGGGGATCCTCGTCGTCCGTTTCCAATCACCTGATGACCCGACAATTTGTGCGCTCATTCATATCGCATAAAGATCAGCCAAACATTCGGTCCACGTCGTCCTGACCAAGCTCCGACTTTAAAGCCGGATCGCTGGGTTTCACTGGCACCGCTTGCGGCACCGCGAACATGCTATCGATGTCGTTCTGTGCCAGAGCCGGTATCACCGTCGCTCCGTTTTGCGACGTTGCGGGCGTTGCTGGCGCGGCCGCGAACATCTGATCGACGTCATTTTGCGCCATTTCCGGCAATCCAACCGACCCTCCTTGCGCGTTCTGTTCAGCCAGCCGCGCGGCGAGAGCAAACACCCGGTCAACGTCATCCTGCACAAGGTCCGGATTGACCTTCACACGCTCCAGGGTGGGGGTGTGGTCCGCCTGGGCGGGCATAACCTCGGAGAGCATGGTCTCCACATGTTGCAGGTGCTGAATGGCGCGGCGAATGCGCTGACCGGTCACATCCTGGAACGAGCAGGCCTCGAAGATACTGTTCAATTTCGTGGCAATTTCCTCGATCGACGCGACGTCCCGGCTCCCTGTGCGCAGCCAGTCGCCGATCGCCTCGGCGGCTTCCATGATCTGGTTCGCCGCGGCCTCCGTGGCCTGCACCACCGCCTCCAGCTCCAATCCGCTGTTGCGCGTGGCGGCGGCAGGCACCGCCACCATGGCGGCCACTTGCTCCTGGATTTTCGCGAGTTGCCCCGACAGGTTGGCCTCGCCGAAGTCGAACAGCTGGACGGTGGCGTGGATTTCCGAGCTCAGTTCGGCAATGCGGCGATCGGTGAAATGCCGCAATTCAGCGAACAGCGGTGCGATCTCGGCTTTGATGCCCTCCTGGATGCTGTCTTGCAGGCTGCCTTGGGTGCTTTGGGCGAGCTGGTCTGGCGTACTCGTCACGATCTCGTGCCCTTCGCGGTGTCCGATGCGCTATCACACACCATGCGAGTTAAGGACCGGTAAATGTTCGACCCTCGAAGCTGTGAGGTTGGCTATTTCCCGACCATGCATGCACGTAGCGGGATATTGCCAGGTTGATCTTCCGCGGCAGGCGGGGAATGTTGCAGATATGGCAGTTCTCTCAGGTCACGCTCGGGTCGCCGGCATCATCGGCTGGCCGGTCAGCCATTCCCGCTCGCCGCGGTTACACGGCTATTGGCTGGAAAAGCATGGCATCGACGGCGCTTACGTTCCGCTGCCGATCCCGCCGGAGTATTTCCGCGACACAGTGCGCGCGCTGATGCACGCCGGTTTTGCCGGCGCCAACGTCACGATTCCGCACAAAGTGGCCGCCTTCGAAGTCTGTGATACGGTCGACGAGACCGCCCGGAGCGCCGGTGCGGTGAACACACTCACGTTCCGCGACGGCAAGATCACTGGCGCGAACACCGATGGATGGGGCTTCCTCGCCAATCTCCGCGCGCATGGCGTCGACCCCAGGTCAGGGCCCGCGTTGCTTCTGGGTGCGGGCGGCGGCGCCAGAGCGATCGCCGCGGCGCTGATCGCCGAAGGTGTCAGGGTGACGATCGCCAACCGCACCGCCTCGCGCGCCGAACAATTGGTGCGCGACCTGCCCGGCCCGTCTCTGGTGCCCTGGGAGCACCGCGACGCCGCCGTTGCCGACCATGCACTGGTCATCAACACCACCGCTTTAGGGATGCAGGGCAAGGAAAAATTGACGCTCAACCTGTCCCGCGCCGCACGTGGTACTGTTATCGCCGACATCGTCTACGTTCCGCTGGATACGTCCTTATTGCAGGACGCGCAGGCCCAGGGCCTGACCCCGATTGAGGGTCTCGGCATGCTGTTGTACCAAGGCATCCCCGGCTTCCGCAACTGGTTCGGGGTCGAGCCGGAGGTCGATGACGCTCTGCGCCGCTTTGTCGCAGCCGACCTGTTGCCGCAATGATGGATGCCGTCCCGCCGTCATGCTCGGGCTCGCCCCGGGCTTCTGCCGCATCGTTCGACACTCGAACATCAATCGCAATGCGACATGCTCGGGTCAGGGCCGAGCACGACGGGTGGCGGCTGTGAAAGTCATCGGCCTCACCGGTGGCATCGGCATGGGCAAGTCGACCGCCGCCGCCGCATTCACCCGCGCTCGCATCCCCGTGTTCGACGCCGATGCCGCGGTGCACAAAGTGCAAGCCAAAGGTGGCCGCGCCGTGCGCCCGATCGAGGCGGCCTTCCCCGGCACAATCAAGGACGGCGCGGTCGACCGCAATGCGCTGCGCGCGGCCGTGATCGGGAAACCCGAGGCGATACGGCAACTCGAACGCATCCTGCATCCGATGGTATGGGAGGAAGAGGCGCGTTTCCTCGGCGCCGCCCGCCGCGCCCGCAAACCCGCCGCCGTGCTGGACATTCCGCTGTTCTTCGAGACCGGTCGCGAGCGGAAAGTGCACAAGATCGTCGTCGTCTCGGCACCGCGGTCGGTGCAAATTTATCGGGTGCGTAAGCGCCGCAGAATGAGCGAATCCGACATTCGAGCTATCATTGCTCGCCAGATGCCCGATGTGGAAAAGCGCAAACGGGCCGATATCGTGATACGCACCGGCCTGTCGCGGTCCCTGACCAACCGGCAAATGCGCCGCCTGATCCTGGAGTTGCTGAAGTGACCCCATTGCCATGACCCAATTGCGATGACCAGGGCGGTCCTGTTCGACACTGAGACCACCGGCCTCGATCCCACCACCGGCGACCGGATACTCGAGGTCGCCGCGCTCGAACTGATCAACGACCTGCCGACCGGCCAGTATTTTCACGCTCTGATCGACCCCGAGCGCGACATCCCGGAGGAGGTCACCCGGATCCATGGATTTCGCTCCAGCGACCTGGCAGGCAAGCCAAAATTCGCCGAGATTGCGCCGGACCTGACTGCGTTCTTCGCAGATGCCAGGCTGATCGCCCACAATGCGCCGTTCGACTTCGGCTTCCTGAACGCCGAATTTCTGCGACTGGGTTTGCCGGCCCTGCACCCGGATCGGATGATCGACACGCTGTCACTGGCCAAGGCGCGGTTTCCCGGGATGCCGAACAGCCTCGACGCGCTGTGCCGCCGGTTTGCCATCGATCTGTCGCAACGTACCACCCACAACGCGTTGCTCGATTGCCGGCTGCTGGCGGATGTCTACGTCGAACTGACCGGCGGCCGGCAGCGCGGTCTGGGCCTGGCGGCTGAAGCTTCGACCGCGCCAATCGCCGTCTACGTGCATAACGGCCCGCGCAGCGCTCGCCGCGTCGTCCCGGATGCGGCCGCCCTCACCGCCCATGCTGCCATGGTGGCCCGGTTGAAGGACCCGATTTGGCTGGCGTGACCGCAGCCGGTACCCGCCATCGGTTCGCCACGGGGGCGTCTTGTCACAGACCTCATTGTTGACCATCCGGCCAGTGGAACCTATTTGAGCACAGGTCATTCGGGCCAACACGCCCCATGAAGGACACCATGTTCGCTTCCCTGGCCCGAGCGGTATTCCCGAACTCCAACGATCGCGCGCTAAAGTCATATCAGCGCCGTGTTCCCAATATCGCCGCTCTCGAGCCGGCGATGGAGACGCTGCCGGACGAAGCGCTGGCCGGGAAGACCGCCGAATTCCGCGACCGGCTGGCGCAAGGGGCAACGCTGGACGAGCTGCTGCCTGAAGCATTTGCGGTGGTCCGCGAGGCGAGCCGGCGCACCCTCGGCCAGCGCCATTTCGATGTGCAATTGGTCGGCGGGATGGTGCTGCACGAGGGCAAGATCGCCGAGATGAAGACCGGCGAAGGCAAGACCCTGGTCGCGACCTTGCCGGTCTATCTCAACGCGTTGACCGGCAAGGGTGTGCACGTTGTCACGGTGAACGATTACCTGGCCCGCCGCGACGCAGACTGGATGGGTCAGATCTACGGGTTCCTCGGCATGACCGTTGGCGTGATCGTGCACGACCTGGACGAAGCGCAACGGCGGGCCGCGTACGAGTGCGACATAACTTACGGCACCAATAATGAATTCGGCTTCGATTACCTGCGCGACAACATGCGCTACCGGCTGGAGGAGATGGTCCAGCGCGATTTCAATTACGCGATCGTCGACGAGGTCGACTCGATCCTGATCGACGAGGCGCGGACGCCGCTGATCATTTCGGGGCCGTCGGACGAAAGCTCGGATTTGTACCGCCAGGTCGATGCCGTGATGAAACTGCTGGCGGCCGATCCGGACACTTACGAGAAAGACGAGAAGCAGCGCACCGTGGCGCTGACCGAGCCAGGCGCAGAACGACTTGAGGACATGCTGCGTGAAGCCGGTGTGTTGACCGAAGGCAATCTTTACGACATATTCAACGTTTCGCTGGTGCATCACGCCCAGCAGTCGCTGCGCGCTCACGCGCTGTACGCGCGTGATGTCGATTATATCGTGCGCAATGGCGAGGTCATCCTGATCGACGAGTTCACCGGCCGCATGATGATCGGCCGGCGGTTCTCGGAGGGGCTGCATCAGGCACTGGAGGCCAAGGAACACGTTACCGTCCAGCCGGAAAACCAGACGCTGGCGTCGATTACATTTCAGAATTATTTCCGGTTGTATCCGAAACTCGCCGGCATGACCGGCACCGCGATGACCGAGGCGGACGAGTTTGCCGAAATCTATAAACTGGAAGTGATCGAAATTCCGACCAACGTAACGGTCATCCGCAACGACGAACATGACGAGGTCTATCGCACCGCCGAGGAAAAATACGAGGCCGTGGCGAAGTTGATCGACGAGGCTCGGTCGCGCCAGCAGCCCGTGCTGGTCGGCACCACGTCGATCGAGAAAAGCGAAATCATCAGCGAGCTGTTGAAGAAGAAACGCGTGCCGCACGCCGTGCTCAATGCGCGCTATCATGAACAGGAGTCGGAAATCGTTGCACAGGCCGGCGCGCCGGGCGTGGTGACGATCGCCACCAACATGGCCGGCCGCGGCACCGACATCAAGTTGGGCGGCAATCTCGAGATGCGGCTGCGCAAAGAACTCGAGGGCATCACCGACGAGGCCACCCGGGAAACCATTGCGGAAAAAGCCCGTGCGGAGATCGCCGCGGCGCACGAGATCGTGAAACAGGCCGGGGGTTTGCTGGTCGTCGGCACCGAACGCCACGAGAGCCGCCGGGTCGACAATCAGTTGCGTGGCCGGTCAGGACGGCAAGGCGATCCCGGCCAGTCGCGCTTCTTCCTGTCGCTGGAAGACGACCTCATGCGCATCTTCGGTTCCGACCGGATGGGCGGCATGCTGCAAAAACTCGGCCTGCAACAGGGCGAGGCGATCGTTCACCCCTGGATCAACAAGGCACTGGAAAAAGCGCAGAAAAAGGTCGAGGCGCGCAACTTCGACATGCGCAAGAACGTGCTGAAATACGACGACGTCATGAATGCACAGCGCAAGGAAGTTTATGCGCAACGCAAGGAGTTCATGCGGGCGACGGATGTCTCGGAAACCATCGCCGATATGCGCAGTGAGATCGTTGCCAATATGGTGCGCGCCCGGGTGCCGGAAAAGGGCCTGACGGAGAACTGGCAACTGGCGGAACTCGCGGCGGATCTGAAACGTGTTCTCGCCGCCGATTTGCCGGTCGAGGAATGGGGGCGGGAAGAAGGCGTCGACGAATCGTCGCTGGAAGAGCGGATCGAGCAAACGGCAATCCAGCTGACGGCGGAGAAGGAACAGCGGTACGGCGCGGACACGATGCACTTCATCGAGAAGAGCGTCCTCATTCAAATGTTGGACTCGGTCTGGAAGGAACATCTCTACGCGCTCGACCATTTGCGCCAGGGGATTGGCCTGCGGGCATATGGACAACGCGATCCCCTGAACGAATACAAGTCCGAGGCGTTTGTTCTGTTCAATTTCATGCTCGATGAATTGAAGGAACGCGTCACTGGAACACTCTCCCGCGTCATCGTCGAAGAGCAGCCGCCACCGCTGGTACGACCCTTCGAAGCGGCGTTTCAGGAAATTCACCCGGCTGTGCCTGGTCTTGGTTTCGATGCCGGTGGCGAAATTCGGGAACTGGAACCGGCCTTGTCGGATGGGGCGATGATGGTCGGAACGTCCGTCTCGGCCGGCGCTGCCGTGGATCCGCGTAACCCGTCAACCTGGGGCTCGGTTGGCCGGAACGCGGCGTGCCCGTGCGGGTCGGGAAAGAAGTACAAATACTGCCACGGACGGCTCGTTTGACAATTCGGTTGCCGGCGCTACGTCATCCGACATCCACACAATCAGCGGCTTTGGTGATCGCTATTTCTCTCGGTCGCGTCCATTGCTCATACAGAATGGGACGTTATGCGAACATTTGCGCAAGCAAATTAATGTCCGGAACGTCGTCCAACCGTTCCAACATCTCCAGCGCCGTGGCAACCTCCTGCACCGCGATAGCCCGCACCGCATTGGCAGCGTTATCCTGAAACTTGGCACGCAACATGGCAGCGGACAGCGGTTTCTCCGGGGATCCGATCGGGTCGGATGCCTCGACCCGTACCGTCCGACCATTGGTCAGCCGCAGCGTCAGGGTCAGCCAACCCCTGAGCTTTGAGCCGGCGACCACCTCCCCCTTGACCTGGTCGGCAAGGGCCAATGTTGCCGGATCGCCAAGGCCGGCCACGTCGCCAATACCGACCCGCCCGTGCACCAGCGCGGTTGCCACCAGAAATGGCAGCGCAAACTGCGCCTCTACCACCTGCGTTGGGCGACGCTTGGACGGGCCGCTCGCGAACTGATCGGCATGCCCTGACGCATCCATCGCAATCGTTACTCCCGCAATCTGCGCCGAATCGGTCACCCCCGCCTTGATCCGCGCCGCAAGTGCGGCGTCGATCCCGGCGTGCATCGGCCGACCACAGGGATAGGGCTTGAAACTCAGCCCATCGCCGCGGAACTCCAGGCCCAGATTGCGCAGCAACAACGATGGGTCGGCACCGTTCGGCTGATACAACTCCAGAAATCCATAGCGTCCGGCGAAAACGTTGTGTGCGCCGGTAAAACCCTTTCGCGCCAGGACCGCCGAGAACACACCCGCACTCGCCGCCTGGCCCGCTTGCAGGCGTTTGGTCAGCGCACCGTCCAGAATGCATTGCCGGTTCCCTGCCGCATGGCTGTAGGCAATGCCGAGGGCGTGGCGCATTTGCTCTTCGTTCAGGCCAAGCAGCAACCCCGCCGTCACTGCGGCGCCGAACACGCCAATGCATGCAGTGCGGTGCCAGCCGCGGTCCATGGTCGATGCCAGTGCAATCCGGCACGACACGTCCAACCCAAGCGCGACGGCCCGAACAAACTGCTTGCCGTGCACTGCGCCCAAAGTATCGGCCACGGCCAACCCCGCCGCGAGCACGGAAATCCCCGGATGGATCGACCCCGCGCCATCATGTGTATCGTCGAAGTCCAGCGCGTGCCCCATGCTGGCGTTCAGCAATGCTGCCTGCGGCGCCGGCAGACGCCGCCCATGAAGCACCACGATGCTTTCCTCGCGTCCGCCCCAGTGATCCGCCACCTCAACCAGCGCATCGATTCCCGGCGCACCGCTGCCGCCCAGAATGCAGCCAAATGTGTCGAGGATGTCACGCTTCGTCGCAGCCACGGTCGTGGCCGGCAAATCCGCAAAGCCGGTGCCTGTAACATGAGCAGCCAACGCGAACGCAGGATCCTGAACCATGTGACGCCCCCTATGCTGAAAACTATCTGACGCGCAGCAACTCAACGGTCAGTGTGGATGCTCTGCGGATCCGCGTCGATCTCGGAACCATCCAGATTGAATTTATGAATGATCAACCGACTCCTGGCGTCAACGATGGCTTCGCGCACTGCTTCTGTTGTGAGTTCCTGGCGGATTTTCTCCCGCATCTCCGATAATGTCGGGGGAGCAACCAATCGCCGTTCCTCAACCTTCACGATATGCCAACCAAATTCGTTGTGAATTGGCACTGGGCTAATTTGGCCCGGTTGCAACGAGAAGGCGACATCGGCAAAACCGGGCCAAACCTGATCGCGCCGGAAAAACCCAAGATCGCCGCCCTGCTTACCGTCAGGATCTTTGCTGACGACCCGCGCGACGGTGGCAAAATCCGCGCCGCCCTGCAACTCGGCCAACACAGATTTGGCTTCGGCCTCGCTGCCCACAAGGATATGCCGAGCACGCACCTCGTCCGTGGCGGGCCGATTGGCGTATTCCTGATTGAAGCGAGCCTGGATCGCCGCATCAGTCACCTTTCCCGACGTTACCTGGGCCAACCAGGCGCGCTCAAGCACCCGATCGGCGGCGGCTTGCATCTCACGCTGGATGTCCGGCTGCTTGTCCAGGCCGGCGCGACGGGCGGTCATGGTGAGCGCCGCGTGGTCGATGAGCCGTTCCAGCAGAACCGGCATAATGGAGTCAAACGGTAGGTTACGCATTTGCTCAGGCAGCGCGTTGGTCGCGCGGGTCAGGTCGCTCAAATAAATCAGCTTGCCGTCGACGCTGCCGATGACCGGGTCCGTGCCTGCGGGCACCTGCGGCGGAGCACTGGCCGAGGAGTCAGCTGCGCTGGTGGGCGTTTGGGCGAACCCCGCCACGGGCAGCAGGATCGCCAACGCCGCGCCTGCGATGCAGCAAATGCGACGAGCGGGACGGCACGGCATGCTAACCTCCGGGTGCGCCGCATTTGGGCCTCGGCCGTATGCCTGCTTGTGGGGCAATGCGCCAGGGAGGCACGATGGGACCCGGGAAGACGCGCGATCTCCAGGCTGTCTCACGGGTTGAGTGGTGTCAGAGATTTCCCGGCGGACGACCGCGGTTTGACAGCGAAATAAGGGGGATGGCTAAGACTGAACCGAGTTCTCCGCGCGTCAAAGTTCAATCACGAGGCCGACGCTTCCGCCAAATCGAGCCGCCGCTCGATACGCTCCAGGCGCGTGTCGTGGCGGTCAAGGCGCATGGCGAGGCTGGCATAATAGCTCAGTTCGGTAGAGGCCATACTGCTGGACCTCGACGGCCGTCACCCGGTGCTTAAGGTCTGCGATATCCTGGGAAAGACTGGCCACCTTGGAATCCAGGCGCCGCAGATAAATCAGCGCCAGGCTTTCCGGCTGGTCGCTCATGGCTCGAAGCTTTCCTGGTCAACGCACACGGTATCACATAACCGCTGGTAGTCGAAGCGTTCCGTGGCGGAGGGCTTCGCATGAGGCGCAGCGTCCAAACACGCAAACGGTCCGCTCAGGTTTGCCATTGGGCCGCCAGCCGCCTGTGCTCGCGCCACCCCGCATTTGAGTTACCACGGCCACTCCGGCAAACATTCTCGGCATGAAGCCACCGATCGACTCGTCCACCACGCGCTCCCTCCTGGGCCGGCTCTGGCGTGACCACCTGCGCCACTACAAGCCGGCGCTGGCGCTCGTGCTGTTGCTGAGTGCGGCGATGGCCGGGGCAACGGCGATGTATCCGTTGGTGCTGCGCTATGCCGGCATCCTGTTCGCCGACAAGGATCCCCGGATCGCCTGGCAAATCCCGCTGCTGGTTGTTCTGGTAACGCTGGTCAAGGCAGTCACGCAATATTGCCAGAGCGTCCAGGCCCAGGCGCTGGTGCTGAAAGTGATTCGCGACCTGCAGAACCGCATGTTCGTGCATCTGACGCGGACCGACCTCGCCCGCATCGAGCGCGAGGCGCCGGCGCAACTCGCCACCCGCTTCACCACTGACGCCGCCGCCATCCGCGAGGCATTGACCCGCGCCGTCAACGGCATAGCCGATGTGGTTACCGTCATCGGGCTGGTTGCCTCAATGATCTACATGGACTGGCTGCTGTCGTTGCTTTCGGCAGTACTGTATCCACTCGCCGCCGTGCCGATCCAACGCATCGGCAAACGGGTGCGGCGCGCCTCAGGCGGGATGCAGGAGACGATCGGCGAGACCGCCGCGATGCTGAACGAAAGTTTCGCCCAGGCAAGGACGGTGCGCGCCTACCGGCTGGAGGAAACCGAAACGAAACGGGCGGAAACGGCGTTCCGCTCGCTGTACCGCACGCTGCTCAAGATCACCAAGACCCGTTCTCGCGTCGAGCCGGTGTTGGAGGTCCTGGGTGGCATCGCCGTTGCCCTGGTCATCGCGTTCGAGGCCTGGCGCGCCACGGTCTCCGACCACACTTTGGGTGATTTCGGTGCCTTTGTTGGAGCGTTGCTGCTGGCAGCGCGGCCGCTGCGCGCGCTCGGCTCGCTGAATTCGGCGTTGCAGGAGGGACTGGCGGGCCTCGTGCGGGTGTTTGCCGTGATCGACGAGCCGGCGCGCATCCAGGACCTCTCCGGTGCACAGAATCTGCCCCCAGGGCACGGGCACGTGCGGTTCGAGCATGTGGGGTTCGTCTACCCCGACGGCCGCGTTGGGCTCGACGGGCTGTGCTTCGAGGCGTTGCCGGGACAGACGGTCGCGCTGGTGGGGCCCTCAGGGGCCGGGAAGTCGACGGCGCTGGCGCTGATCCCACGGCTGCATGACGCAACGACCGGAGTTGTGCGAATCGACGGCGCCGACGTGCGTGCGGTCACGCTGGCCAGTCTGCGCGACAGTATCGCCTATGTCGGCCAGGACGCGCTGCTGTTCGACGATACCGTCGCGGCGAATATCGCGATGGGCCGGCCGGGCGCGAGCCGGAAGACGATTGAAGCCGCGGCCGAGGCAGCCCAGGCGGCCGGGTTCATTGCGACCCTGCCGAAGGGCTACGATACGATCGTCGGGCCTGGAGGTGGCCGACTGTCTGGCGGGCAGCGGCAGCGGATTGCTCTGGCGCGGGCGTTACTGCGGGACCCGCGGGTGCTGCTGTTGGATGAGGCGACCAGCGCCCTGGATACCGAAAACGAAGCCGCCGTGCAGCTGGCGCTGGCTCGGCTGCGGGCGGGGCGGACGACGATCGTCATCGCTCACCGGCTGTCGACGGTGCGGGACGCGGACGTGGTGGTGGCTATGGCGGATGGGAAGGCGGCAGAATCCGGGACGCACGCGTCGCTGATGGCCGAGGACGGGTTGTACGCGCGGCTGGTGCGATCGCAGGCGCTTGGGGTGGCGGCGTGAGGACCCTCGGGGCTTGCCGTCGCCGCGACACTCCCCCTCAATGGGCTTGGCTCCGCTCCTGCGAAGGAAACGCCCCGCCCCACGGCCGATCGCGTGTTTGGGCTGCTCTCCGACGGCGATCAGGTGCGGATGGCAGTCCGCAAGAATTTCTGGTCGCCACGTTTCGGTATGCGCACGGACCGCATCGGCGTCGCCCGGATGGTGAGTGTCCTTCCTGGGCACTCCCACTGAGCAACCGAGAAGGGTCGGTTTCCACAACAGACCGTTTGGCGATAAGGCTTGGTGCCTCTTGCAACCCGCAACGGGCAGGCGCCACCCAGCTGCTCACTGCGATTGCCCAAACCGCCGCGACTTCTGCAAGGACTAAGTCAGCGTAGGATGTCGTCATGCCGCGTTACACCGCGATCGTCACCCTGCTTGCCGTAGCATTCTATTTTTTCTTGGCGACGCGTGTCGCGGTGGCGCGCGGCAAATTCAACGTGGAGCTTCCGGCAACGACGGGCCACCCCGATTTCGAACGCATCTTTCGCGTGCACGTGAATACCCTTGAATGGATGCCTACCTTCCTGGTGCCATTGTGGCTTTGTGCAATTTACCTCAACGACATCGCCGCCGCAGTGCTCGGACTTATCTGGATCGGCGGGCGTGTTTTGTACTTCGCCGGTTACCGCAAAGCTGTCGGGAGGCGCCTGCCCGGGTTCTTCATCCAATCGGCCGCGTGCTTCTCGCTGTTCATTGGCGCAATCGCGGGTATCGTTATGCACTGGTCAGGCGATTAATCGGCAACGGTCCTGCCACGCGGAGCATTCTTGCTGCCTTCCTGGCGCCGCGTGCCAACTCCATCAACCGCCCCAACTTGGCAACGCGCGCCCCTGCGCTATAGATGAATCGAAGATATCGCCCGACCGCCGTCAGCGTCCAAAAGTCGTGCGTCACATCCAGGGGAGGACAGACATGACAATGCTTCACACGACCCGCCGCCATGTACTCGGCGGTGCGACTGGCCTGGCCACACTAGCCGCCGGCCTCGTACCGCACGCTGCGCGTGCAGCAGCGGCCCCCACCCTACCGTCCTCCCCCGTCGCCCTGAACGTGGTCGACGTCGCCGGCCAGCTGCAGCTGACCCAACGCGCCATGGACACCTTCGCCAAGGCCAACCCGAAGCTGGTTTCGAAGATCACCTATTCGCAGGCGCCCGCGCCCGAGCTGCCCGGCAAGATCAAAGCGCAGCAGGCCGCCGGTGCTGTCGATATCGATCTGGTGCTGACCGGCACCGATGGGCTGGCCGCCGGGATCGACCAGAAGCTGTGGATTCCCATCGCGACCGACTATGCCGCGGCGCTACCCAACCTGAAGCAAATCTATCAGCCCGGCGCACTGAAAATGCAGGGACTGGCAGAGGATCAGGCAGTATGCGTCGTGTTTTGTCCCGCCGGTCCGATCATCGAATACATGCCCGACGCAGTGAAGCAACCGCCAAAGACCGCGCAGGAACTGCTTGACTGGGCGAAGGCCCACCCCAGGCGTTTCATGTATGCCCGGCCGGCGAATTCCGGCCCAGGACGGACGTTCCTGCAGGGTTTGCCCTACATCCTTGGCGACAAGGACCCAATGGACCCTGACAAAGGCTGGGACAAAACCTGGGCCTACCTCATCGAACTGGGCAAAACCATCGAGTATTATCCGACCGGGACCGGCGCCGTAATGAAGGAATTGGCCGAAGGTTCCCGAGATATGATCGCTTCCCACATCGGCTGGGATCTTAACCCGCGCATTCTGGGCGTGGTGCCGAAGGAAGCCCAGGTGGGCACCCTGCAAGGGTTCCACTGGGTCACCGACGCGCAGTACTGGGCCATCCCGAAAGGCGTCTCGAACGACAAGCTCGCCGTGCTGCTGGAAATGACCAAGTACATGCTCAGCAAGCCGGCCCAGGCGACAACCTACGACAAAGGTTATTTCTATCCCGGACCTGCAGTGAAGGACGTTCCGCTGTCGATGGCGCCCGAGGACAGCCAAAAACTGATCAACGAATACAACCGCCCGTTCTACGCGAAACTGATCGCTGAGGTGCCCTCAGAGGTGCCGTTGCCGGCAGACAAGCTGGTCTACGCCTTCCAACGCTGGGATCAGCAGGTAGGCGCCAGGGTCGGCAAGTAACGCCGCGTGGCGGTTGTCTCACGCGACTTCCGCGAGTTGCGGCTGGAGCAAATCAGTCGCGACTTTGGCCAGGTGCATGCCCTGCGCGACGTCACCCTGACGGTCAAACGCGGTGAGTTCGTGGCCTTGCTCGGCCCGTCCGGCTGCGGCAAATCCACTGCCCTCAATTGCATCGCCGGGTTGCTGCAGGTGACCGGCGGGGCGATTTACCTGGACGACCAGCGGCTCGACGAGTTGGGACCGGAAGATCGCGGCTTCGGCATGGTGTTCCAGAATTACGCGTTGTTCCCGCACATGTCAGTGCGCCGCAACGTCGGCTTCGGCCTGGTCACCCAGCGCCGCCCCAAAGCGGAGGTCGCCCGCCGGGTCGACGAGGCCCTGGCCCTGGTGCGCCTGGAAGCTCAGGGCGATCGGCTGCCGGGCCAACTCTCCGGCGGTCAGCAGCAACGGGTGGCGATCGCTCGCGCCATTGTGGTTGGGCCGCCGCTGGTGCTCATGGACGAGCCGCTGTCCAACCTGGATGCCAAGCTCCGCCTGGAGATGCGGGCCGAGATCAGGCGCATCCATGCAATGCTCGGCTGCTCCACGATCTACGTGACGCACGACCAGGAGGAGGCGTTGTCGCTCGCCGACCGTATTCTGGTGATGATCGAAGGCCAGACGCGGCAGATCGGCACGCCCGAGGAGCTTTACGCCCGGCCGCAAAGTGCTGAGGTCGCCGAATTCATGGGTTATCGCAACCTGTTCCCGTCGAGTGCCGAGACGGTCGACGGCGGCATCGCGGTGATCATCGGTGGCGCCCGCCTTCTGGGCACTCCGATCGGCGTGGTCGGCACCCAGGCCACGGTGGCGATACGCCCAGACGACATGCGGTTGACCGGCGGTGGACCGATTGCCGCGACGGTGGAAATCGCTGAATATCACGGTCGCGATTTCTATGCGGTGGCGCGGTTGGAGGACGGCGGCGAACTTTACTTCCGCTCCGATCAGCGCGTAGCAGCCGGTGAGGTGGTGCAGCTGGATGCGGCGCCGTCCCGTGTCCTGGTCTATGCCGCATGACGGCCACGCGCCTGCCGCTGCACCGCCGCCTGCGGGAATATGGGCTGGATTCGGTGACCCTGCTGCTCATCCCGGCGGTGCTGTTCGTGCTGGCGCTGTTCATCTACCCGTTTCTTTACGGCCTCGTGCTGTCGTTCCATCCGAAGGCGGGCGGTTGGCTGGCCAACTATGCAAAATTCTTTTCTGAGCCGTTCCTTTACGACACGATCAGCATCACGCTGGTGATTGCCGTGCCGGTCACCATTCTGAACGTCTTGCTCTCGGTGCCGGTCGCGCTACGCGTGCGTTTGATGCGGCGGCAGCGTCTGCTGACCACTATCCTGGTAATCCCGATCACCCTTGGCACCGTTATGGTGGCGGAGGGGCTGCTGACCTACCTGGGCCCGCGTGGCTGGCTTAATCGCGTGTTGCTGGAGTTTGGCCTTGCCGATAGCCCGGTGCGGTTGGTGCATAATTACTGGGGCGTCATGCTGTCGCTGGTGATCACCGGGTTTCCATTCACGTTCCTGCTGACGCTTTCCTATGTCACCGGTATCGATCCGGCGTTGGAACAAGCCGGCGCGGTACTGGGCGCCCGCCCGCGCGAGCGGTTCCAGCGCATTTTGCTGCCCCTGCTGGCACCGGGCCTTGCCATCACCCTGGCGCTCGCTTTTGTCCAGGCATTCACCGTGTTTCCCTCGGCGATCTTGTTGGGAGCACCCGCCGGACCGACACGCGTGATCTCGATCGTTGCGTATCAGGCGGCGTTCGAGCAGTACGACTATCCGCTGGCCTCAGCGATCGCCATGCTGATGGCGGCGGTGCAGTTATTGGTCATCTCTGCGCTGCTTGCGGCGCGGACCGTGCTGTTCCGCGGTCCCGTCAGTACCGGCAAGGGTTGAGCCGCATGCGGCGCAGCATTGGCGAGCAAATCTGGGCGTGTGCGGTGTGGACACTGGTCGGGTTTTTCGTGCTCAACCTGGTTGGCATGATCGGCAGTGTTGTGGTGAATTCGTTCGGTACACACTGGTTCAACACATGGCTACCGGCAGGCTATACGTCGCAATGGTATGTGTTGGCGTGGAACGAATTCCAGTTGCCGGATATTCTGATCGTGACCGCCGAAGTCGTGGGCACGGTGGTCTTGCTGTCCGCTCTGATTGGCGTGCCGGCGGCTTATGCGATGGCGCGGCGGAACTTTCCCGGCAAGCAGGCGGTGATGTTTCTGTTCCTGCTGCCGTTGCTGGTGCCACCGATCACTTACGGCATTCCGATGGCGACGGTGTTGTACCAGGTGCATCTGGCGGGAACGATATGGGGCGTGATCCTGGCCAACCTGGTGCCGACGGTACCGTTCGTTATTCTCATCATGATCCCGTTTGTCGAGCAGATCGATCCGCGGATCGAAGCGGCGGCGCGGGTGTTCGGGGCAGGGATGCTGCGGTTGTTTCTGCAGGTGCTGGTGCCGTTGCTGCTGCCTGGCATGCTCGCCGCGATGTTGTTGGCATTGGTGCGCACCATTGCGATGTTCGAGCTGACGTTCCTGACCTCGGGCCCGACCAGCCAGACACTGGTCGTCGCGTTATACTATGCAGTGTTCGCCGCCGGTGTGCGGCCGGGACAATCGATCGACGCCATGGCGGTGGTTTATATGGTCACCACGCTGGTCTGGCTGCTGATCGCGCTGCGCTTCGTCAATCCGACACAGATCGTGACACGGGCGAAGCGCTGAACCTCGGAACCATTAAAGTACGACAGACAGAAGTGAATTACCTCCGCCCCGTCGGGTCTGTTGCGCAGCTGCGACAGATTATGCGGATCGTGCATCGCATGGCGAATTTTCCTTTTGAACTTCGCATCGGCAATACCAGATCGCGCGGCATCGACGGCAGCCCGAGGGGGCCGGCGACCCGGACCAACCATGTTGCTCAATGGAGGATGTGGTCATGAAAAACGATGACTTCTCGCGTGCGCGGCCGGCTGCCTTGCCGGCCTGCATCGTCATTCCGAGAGCGGTTAAGAGCTGTGGCGAACCATCAGAGGACATGCCATCGGGCCGTGCTCCTATCGAAGAGTATGTGCCCATGCCGAACCCACAGGCACCCTGGCCTCGGGTCTTTCCGGGCCTCTGACACCGGCAACAGCGGCACCACAACACACCCACCCCCTTCGAGCCGCGTGGTAACGTAATGGCGGCATGTCGGGGTGTCACAGGAGTAACCAGCATGGCAATCGTATTTGCTGACCCGCTCAGCCTCCTGTTTAAATTCCAGCAGGCGCTGGACTCGCTGCGTACCAGCGATTGGCTCCAGTCCGGCCCAGGCGGTGGCGGTGGCGGTGGCGGTGGCGGGGCCTATCCGCCGATCAATGTGTTTTGCAAGGGCGACGACGTCGTCATCATCGCCGAGGTGCCGGGCACACGGAAATCCGACCTTCACATCGAGGTCAAAGGCAGAACCATTCGTATCGCCGGAACCAGGTCACTCAACGCCAGCGAGAAGGCCAGCGTGTATCGTCGCGAGCGCCAGGCCGGGACCTTCGATCGCGCGGTGACGGTGCCGGTGGAGATCGACGCCGATCATGTCAAAGCCGAGTGCCGCGACGGCATCCTGGCTTTGTATTTGCCTCGGGCGGAACGCGATCGGCCAAAGTCAATCCCGGTGTCCTGACCGAAAAGGAGGCAAAGATGGCGGCAGCGCAAGCATTGGAAGTCCAGGATAAAAATGAACTGGTATCCAAGGAAGAGAAGACGGTGCCGGCACGGTACTACGTGCCGGCGATCGATATCCATGAAACTGATGATGCATTGACCGTGATAATGGAGGTTCCCGGCGTCGAGCGCAAGGACATTGACATCAACGTTGACCGGGATGTCATCCGGATTGAGGCGCACATCGATCCGTCGAAATATGACGGGCCCGATCCGATTTACACCGAGTACAATGTCGGTCATTTCGCACGGGTCTTTTCACTCTCCAGCAAGATCGATCAGCACCAGATTGGCGCCCAGCTGGAAGACGGTGTGCCGACCCTGACTCTGAAGAAAGCCAAGGACGCAATGCCGCGGTGCATTGAGATTAGCTAGCGCAAAGCGGTTGTTATCACGGGCGGAAGCTGCCTGATGCTTCCGCCTGATGGCGCCGCGGTTGAGCCGTCTCGAACAAATGGAGCGTACTGGTCGGAGCGGCGGGTGACGTCGAGGGCCGGAGCTACCGATAACGAGCTATCACGTTCAGCCCGGGTAAATGCGCTAGGGTTCCATTAATCATATTCCGTCATTGGAGTACTGGCATAATTGTTGAGGGACATCGCTTGCAATGAAGCTCTGTCATCTGTTCGTCCTCCTCCTGCTCGCCGGCCTGTTCGGCGCAACCGTCCAGGCGGAAGATCGTGCGACCACCGAAGAAGCCAGGACCATGGCCATGAAAGCAGCACAATACCTGCGAGAGTCAGGGCCGGAGATGGCATTCGCGGCTTTCAATGCAAAGGACGGCCCGTGGCATGATCGGGATCTTTACGTCCTGGTGCTTGATCAAACCGGGAAGATGCTTGCGAATGGTGGCAATGCCGCATTGATCGGCCGGAACCTGATAAACTTCAGGGATGTTGACGGCAACCCAATGGTACAGGAGATAACGGCCATCACGGACGCTGGTTGGGTCGAGTACAAATGGCAAAATCCGACCACCAAGACGATCGATCCCAAGACGACGTACGTCGTGCGGGTTGGCAACTACAGTGTCGGCGTCGGCGCTTATAAATAATTGTTCCGTCTGATCATGACGCCGTGGCCGGTTTGCGAGATCATGACCGTCAGTCTATGAATCACCCGTAATCAAGCGCTCGGGGTCAGGTGATCCATTAACCGGGTCTTAACCATTACCGGCCAGACCTGCCATTCCGTGGTCATCGAGGACAGGTCCTTGCCATGAAGACCCGTACGCTGATCCTTTTCACGATGCTCGCCGGTTTGCTCGGCGCGACCGCCCAGCCAGGCGATCGTGGAACCCCGGAAGAAGCCAAGGCGATGGCCGTTAAAGCAGCACAATTTTTGCGGGACTCGGGCCCTGAGGCGGCATTTGGCGCCTTCGATGCGGCCACTGGTCCGTGGCACGATAGGGATCTCTATGTGTTCGTGGCCGACCAATCAGAAAAGATGTTGGCGAACGGCGGCAATGTCGCGCTGATTGGTCGAATGATGACGGCCCTCAAGGACGTTGATGGCCTTGCCATCGGCGCAGCCATTGCTGCCGTAAAAGACGAAGGGTGGGTCGAATACAAATGGCAGAATCCTGTCACCAAGAGCATCGAACCCAAAATGGCGTATGTCGTGCGAGTCGGCAAGTTCAGCGTTGGAGTGGGCGCCTACAAGTGACGCCAGGCTGCGCCCGGCTATCGCTACCATTTAATATCGACCCTGGCGCCTGCATCGCTGCGCCGAGATGGTTTGGCCGTCGGCGAATTTTCGCCGCACGACCGGATTATCCGGGCCTTTCTTTATAGGCCATTAACTATTTGCGCTTAAAGCAATACGTCGCAAGCGACAAGGGAATTCCTTTGCGATGAAAGCCTGCACGCTGATTATGCTCGCCCTGATCATCGGACTGGTCGGCGCCACGGCCTTGGCAGGTGATCGGGGAACCCCCGACGAAGCCAAAGCAATGGCGATCAAGGCCGCGAAATATCTGAAGGATGTTGGGCCGGACAAAGCATTCGCTGCGTTCGACGTCAAAGACAATGAGTGGCACGACCGCGACCTCTATGTGTATGTCCTGGCTCCGGACGCCACAGTTTTGGCGCACGGCGGCATCGCCGGATACATCGGCAAAAGTATCGCGTCACTCAAGGACGTCGACGGCAACTCCATCGCTGGGTTGATCAATGCCATCCCGGACCAGGGATGGGCCGAATACAAATGGCAAAACCCGGTTACCAAGGCGATCGAATTGAAAACCAGCTACGCCGTAAAAGTCGGCGACGATCATGTGGTCGTTGGCGCTTACAAATAGTGACCTGTGCGGGAAAGACTTCCCGGCAACCAGTTTGACCAGGAACAATGGTCTCATGCGATGGTTAGATAATGCCTCGATCCGAACCAAATCGCTGATCGGGCCGCTGCTCAGCGGCATCGTCATCCTCGGCATGCTGGCGTTGTCGTTCCTGTCCTATGAAAGCCTGCAAAGCGCCAACCAGACGACCACGCTGGCGAGCGACGTTACCCGCGACGCCCGCGCCATCGTGCTTGACGCCACAACCGCGCACGCCAGTCTGTTCCGGGCGATCAGTCTTAAATCCCAGGGCGGCGATGCGAAACTGATCCACACCATAAAACTCGATGCGATCGCTACGCTGGAACGCGTCACAACCGACGTTCAGACATTGCGCGGCAACCGGCTTGCTGATGCAGTTGCACTCAAAACGGCCATCGACGCGCTCGCGGCCTACCTGTCGTCCGCCCGGGAAACCGCAGCCGCCGTGGAGGACGACGCGTTCATGGCAGCAATGCAGATGAATGATGCCCAGATACAGTTCCAGAAGTTTCGTGGCGCCGCCGACGCGTTGCTCGTCAGCGCCGAGAAAATCCACGGCCAGTCCATCGCAACGGAGAATCGTGCGCTTACTCGCGTGGCCTATGCTCTCGGCACAGCCGGTGCCCTGGCGATCCTGGTGTCGACCGGCGCCGGGTTGTTTCTTGGCCGCCTTGTCTCACGACCGATCAGCCAGATGACATCGATCATGGCACGGCTGGCAGACGGTGAACTGACCGTCGAGGTTCCCGATACCACGCGGCGCGACGAGGTCGGCGCAATGGCGAAAACTCTGGAGGTATTCCGCGAGCGCGAAGTGGAACGGGCGCGGTTGGCCGCCGAGGCCGCCGCCGAGCGCACCGCAAAAGATCGCCGCCAGGCCGCAATGGACCGGCATACCCAGGATTTCGGCACATCGATTTCCGGCGTGATGGCCGCTTTGGGCGGCTCAGCTGAGACCATGCGGCGCGCCGCGGAGGCGATGTCTCGGGCCGCTCGTGATGTACAGGCCGAAGCGTCAGGCACGGCCACGGGTGCGACACAGGCGTCACAAGACCTCACCAACGTCGCGGCCGCCGTCGAGCAACTCACCTGCAGCGTCGGCGAGGTGTCGCGTCAGGCGGAAATCGCCGCCGCGGTGGCGCGGGACGCGGTACAGCGGGCCACGGAAAGCCGGGACACCACGCAGGGGCTCGTGCAGGCAACCGGGAAGATCGGCGACGTGGTGCGGTTGATCGCCGACATTGCCAGCCAGACCAACCTGCTGGCGTTGAACGCGACAATCGAGGCGGCGCGGGCCGGCGAAGCGGGCAGAGGCTTCGCCGTCGTCGCTGGGGAGGTCAAGACACTGGCGGCGCAAACCTCGAAGGCCACCGCAGACATCAGCCAGCAAATCGCCTCGGTGCGCGCCGCCACGGAGCAAGCGGTGGCCGCGATGGAAGCCATCGGTTCGGTCATCGGCAGGATGGACGAAGTTGCGACCGCCATCTCGGCCGCGGTGGAGCAACAGAGCGCGACCACCAAGGAGATTACTGCCAGCGTGCAGAACGTGACCGAGGCCACAGGCCGGACCGCGCGGGCAATGCAGCACGTTGCGGAAATTGCCCGGGGCGCAGGAACGGTCAGCCAGGAAGTGTTGGCCGGGGCGACCGATGTAGGAGGCCAGGCCGGAACCTTACGCACCGAGGTGGACCATTTCCTCGCCGCAGTACGCTCCGATACCGGTGAGCGGCGCGGCTTCGAGCGGATTGCGACAAGCGGCATGACCGTTGGACTGCGTACCCCAGGCCATGTGCCCGGGCGTGTGGCAACCAAGGATTTGTCGCGGGGCGGCGCGGCACTCGTGTGCGACTGGAGTCTGATGCCGGGGACGCTCGTGGAGATCGATTTGCCGGGGCGCGCCGGAACTGTAACCGCGCGGGTCGTTCGCTCCGGTGGTGGCGAGTTGGCCGTCGTATTCAATGCCAATCCTCAATCTCTCGCCGGGATCGACCGCATCCTCGAAGGGCTTGCGCAGACGCGCCACGCCGCGTGAGCGGACTGGCCGGATCCGCGTCACCGGCCCAGGGAGGCAAAATTTCAGGTATCAGGTAACGGTCGCCGGGTAATCCCGCGAACAAGCCCCGGCGGCATTTGCTACACGTGGGAAAAGCCCTACAGTTCCGGCCAGCCGGAACCGGGCGTCAGATGGCACTGTTTGGCCTGAAAGAGCGGACTGCCGCCTTCGCTTCATCGCAACACCCCAGGTGATGCGCCATGCCTGACAAGCCGAACTTCATCCTGGTGCGTGACGACGCACCGCCTCCTGCACCGCCGCCGCCTCCCCCATCAGGCGGTGGTTTGTTGGCCCGTGTGCTGACCAAAGTAACAACCGCCATCACCTCCGCCGCCGCCTCTCTCCCGGCGGCCTTCACCCATGCCGAGCCACCAGCCGACATCGGCGCGCCGTCCCGTCCCCGCCTCGTGTTTGCGGTCGACGCCACCGCTTCACGCGAGCCCGCCTGGACCGCCGCCCGCCAGGTCACCGACGCCCTTGTCAAAGCCCTCCCCGGTGAGTTGGACGTTGCCCTCGCCGTCCATGGCGGCTCCCGCGTGCACACCTTCACCCCGTTCACCGACGACGCCAGAACCCTACGCGACCTCGCCGCCGGGGTAGATTGTCACGCCGGCATGACCCGACTGCTGCCGATCCTCGCCACCAGCCTGAAGCGGCAGGCGGTGCGCGTCGTCATCTACATCGGCGACGTGTTCGAGGAGAGCTTGCCGCAAGGTCGTCAGTTAGCCGATCAGATGGGCGCTCGGGGCATCAAACTGATCGTGCTGCACGACACCACTGACCGTGGAGCGCGGCGCGACGCCGAGGTGTTCTGGGATCTCGCGAAGCGCACCGGTGGTTGCGTACTGCCATTCGATGCCACTGCCTCCGGCCGGCTACGCGACATCCTGTCCGCGGTCGCCGTCTATGCCGTCGGCGGCGAGAAGCTGCTGCGCGAGCGGCGGCATGGGTTGCCGGGCGCGGTCGCGCTGCTGGAGCATCTCGACCGCCGGCGCTGAGCTTGTTCGACTCGGGATGCGGCCCCTCCCCGCGCCTGATCGTCAGGCGCAGGAACTGCTCCCCAATGCTACGGCCGATCAATGATGCAACTGGGCATCCATCGCGATACGTGGCGGCGGTTCGGTGCCGCGCATGATGTCCTCGGCGATCGCATCCGCGAGTTTGGCATAGCCACCGTCGGCCATATGCAGACCGTCGGGCGAGAGCATCTGCGCTGGGGTAAGCACACCATCAGCCAGCCAGCTCCGCATCAGGTCGTAGCGGCGAATTACGGTCACATCCGTCGCCTCACCGATGGCGCGCAATGCGTCTCGATATTCGACGCTGACCGGCTTGTTATCCAGTTCGCGGCAAAGCTGCGGCTCCAGCAACATCACATCGATGTGGGCCGTGCGTATTGCCTCGATGCCGGCCGTGGTCTCCTGCTCAAACCGGTCAAGTGGCACGCCACGGAGTGGGTCGTTGGAGCCAGTCTGCCAGATGATCAGGTCAGGATGTTCGGCAATCACCGAGGGCAGGCGAAGCGCCATATCATCCGCGTCCTCGCCGCCGACGCCACGGTTGAGCACGACGACCGGATGGCGTGATGGCCATGCGGCGGTCAGAGCATCCTGCAGGCGGCTGGGATAGGTCGCCGCAGGTGAACTGGCCCCGATACCTTCAGTTGAGGACGACCCGAACGCGATTATTCGCACCGGTTGGCGCGCCGCCAGCCGCTCGATCACACGCAGCAGGCGGCCACTATTGGACATGGTTTGTGTGCCGCTGGCAAAAGCGGGGGAACATAAGGTTGCCGCGACCAGCGCGCACATGAAGCCGTACGCGGGTCGCAATGGACTGAAATACATGTATTCGTAATGTCATACAGTTGGTGCCTGCGCAACAGATTTCCCGGCAGCGGTCCGGGATCGAGCGACTTTCGGCGCTGTGGTCTTGTGGCGCGCATGTTCCAGCGCCATCGCCAAGGCAATCATCAGCCCCAACCCAACCCCGTTGGCCGCAACCTGCGTCATCAGAGTGACGCCAAAGGTGCGGAAAATCAGCCGAAACAGCATCGCCAGGATGGTTCCGAGCGAAAACACCTCAAGCGAATGGCGGCCGCAAACTGCCAGGAACCCCAGCACAGGCCGTTCCGCGAGACGACGCAACCAATCGGAACTGAACACCAGGAATGCCAAGGCCATGACGTTCAGCAGCCGCAGCGGCGCCAGCGTAGTCTTGTCTGGCAACTCGAGCGGGAGCAGCCGGACATTGGACCAACCCCAGACATCCCACGGCGCCATGACAATCAGGGCAAACCCCAGATAAGCCCAGGCCGCGGCGCGCAGCCATGGCGTAGTGGGTAGGTTGCCGCCGTAGCGGCGCAATATCAGAGCGCCAAGCGCGCCGATCACGAACAGAAATTGCCAGGCGAACGGATCGAAAAACCAGCGCTGTCCATCCAGCCAGTTAGGCAGATTGATCGATGGGTCCAGGTTCACGCCGATCCACAATGCGCCAGAGGTCAACAATGCAGCCAACGGGCTGATCATCATCAACCCGTAAATCAGCGGGAACAGCGCCAGCAGAACGATATAGAGCGGCAAAATATTAAGACTCGCCGGCTGTGCCTGCAATGTCAGCCCGTGCCGCAGTCCGTTCAATCCGGCATCCGCGAATTGCGCATCGCTGTCTGGAACAGTACCGAAATTGTGCATCCAGCTACCGGCCAGGACCAGCACCGTCACCAGCAGCAGTGCCTGAAACAGATACAAGTGCAAGCAACGCAGCAGCACGCGGCGCAATCCAGGCATGATGCCGTCGCGCGAGAAACTGCCGCCATACGCTGCCATCGAGGCAAATCCGGCCAGCAACACGAAAAGCTCCGCGGCGTCGGCAAATCCGAAATTGCGCAAAGTGACCAGGCTGAGCAGGTTACCCGGCACATGATCGATGAAGATCATGAGCAACGCCATGCCGCGCAGCACGTCGACGCGCGCATCCCGCCGAGACCGTTGCGCGCTGACCGAGACTGCCATCGCATCAAACATACCGGGTTATGTGGCTCACCCTTGCAGCGGGGCAAGCAAAGCTACGGTGAACTCTTGGTAAAAAATGCAACCAAAGGTATCCGACCCCGGGACCAATGACCTCACGGTGGCCGGTGCGTTACCAAGGCAACCCGCGCCGCCAATTTGGCCGTAACACCGACGGGCCTGAAAGTTGATGCATTACGCCGGACTCGATCCCGCGGAGGGCCCGGACTTTAGCTTCGCCGGGAAAATTGTGCCCGATAGGCCGATGGACTCAACCCTACTCGGTACCGGAAATGGCGTCGCAGGGTCGCCGCACCGGCAAATCCGGCAGCGCCAGCGATCGCCTCAATCGCCGCACTGTCGCGCTCCAGCAAATCACGCGCCAGATCCACCCGCAATGCGACCAGCCAATTCCCCGGGCTGGAACCGGTAATATTTCATGGACTGGCGAACGAAATTGCGCTCGCTCATCGCCGCCTGACGCGCAAGAGCGGCAATGGTCCACCGGCGTTCCAGCTGCGCTCGGACCGCATCGAGCAGCGGTGCCAGCCGAGGTCGCGATATCGCCATGATCGACATAAAGCACCCCCGGGTCGATGCTGACGTCCGGATGCAGCGCCGCCAGACGCGCGACATGCCGCCAATGCGTCGTGACCAGCCGCCCGGACAACAATCCGTATGCCGCCGGCAGGAACACGCCGGAGCAGATCGCCAGCAACCGCGCACCCCGTTCGACCGCCTCGCGCAACGTCCGCGCGAGCAGCGTTGACGTGGCAATGCCGTCGGTCCGCCATCCAGGGATCACAATCGTTCCCGCCTCTGCCAGTGCCTCCAATCCGGCGGTCACACTGACCTGCACGCCGCTGTTGGTCCGGTAGGTTCCTGGTCGCTCGGCGCAGGGGAGGAAACGATACCAGTCCGCTCTCATTTCCGGCCGCTCGAGCCCGAAAATCTCGTCGGCGATGCCGAACTCGAACGTGCACAGACCGTCATAGACGAAGACTGCCACGGGACGATTGAGAGGGGGCGATTGAGAGGGGGCGATTGGGATGGAGTTTTGGCATGGTATTGATGCTCGCCGGCAGCCCGGCGGATTGCAAGCGTCGCGCCACGGCGCGCAATTCAGAGACCTGCCACAACGCGCATTTTCAGGCCGCAGGAGACCAGCCATGCCCAATTCCGTCACCGCCGTTCCCGCCGCGCCAGCGGAAGCAGCCGCAGCTCACTTCGCCGCTGGCTTTGCGTTTGAAACCGATTGCTGGGATGTGCGTGAAGCAATCGCTTCGGGCGATCCGGGTTTCGTGCTGCTCGACGTGCGCGATCCGGCGCTTTATGCCTCTGGGCACATCACCGGGGCGATCAGTTTGCCGCACGGCAAAATCATCGCTGCGCGATTACGCGACTGGCCGGAGGACACGTTGTTCGTCACCTATTGTGCCGGTCCCCACTGCAACGGTGCGGCGCGCGGCGCCTTGCGGCTGGCTCGGCTTGGCCGGAAGGTGAAGCTCATGGCTGGTGGGGTGAGGGGCTGGCTCGACGAAGGATTTGCGTTGGAAACCCCATCGTCGTCAGGGTGACCGACGCGCAGGCACTCCGCGGTCGTTCCGGGTTGCGGTTAACGGTTATCTGCGCTCCAGGAGTCCTCTACCAGTCGCACGAGTTGTGGCGGCAACGGCAAATATCCCAACGAACTCGCCAGGTCCTGGCCGTGTTCCAACGCCCATCGGAAGAATCCGAGAGTATCGCGTTTGCGGCTTGGATCCGGCGGATATTTGCGGGTCATGACGAAAGACGTTGCCATGATCGGATACGCGCCGGGATCGGGAGCATTCGCCAGCAAGACGCCAAAATCCCGTACCTTCGACCAATCGACATTCGCCGTCGCCGCCTGGAAGCTGGCGGTATCCGGCGTGACGAAGTTGCCAGCCTGGTTGCGCACCAACCCATAGGCCAGCTTCGCACTGGTTGCGTAGGTTTGGTCGACATAGCCAATCGCTCCGCGCACCCGCGCCACCTTTTCCGCGACACCGCCATTGCCCTTGCCGCCAACGCCGGTGGGCCATCCAACTGAGGTATACGCGCCGACTTTGAGTTTCCACTCATCGCTCACCGTCGACAGGTACCAGGCCCAATTATAGGTGGTGCCCGATCCGTCCGAGCGGTGGATGACCAGGATCGCCAGGTTTGGCAATTTCAGGTCGGGGTTCAATTCCGCGATCGCCGGATCGTTCCAGTTGGTTACCTTGCCAAGAAATATGTCGGCCAACAAGCGACCGGTGAACCGCAGCTGACCTGGCGAAACGCCGTCGATATTCACCACCGGCACGATGGCACCGATCACGAAAGGAAATTGGCTAAGCCCGTCACGCATCAACTGCATCTCGTCCAACGGCGCCTCGGACACCGCGAAATCGACCACCCGATGCTGGACATCGATCATCCCGGCGGCGGAGCCGGTTGGTTGGAACAGCACCTGAACGCCGCTGGCCCTGGCATAGGCCTCGATCAACTTCACCATGACCGGATAACAGAAGGTTGAGCCGGAACCGACGATTTCCTGAGCGGCGGCAGATGCCGTCATTGCGCAAAGCACCATCATCGCCGCGAAACTGCGCCGCATGCCTCTCCCCCTTGTTCCGGACTTCCCGGGAAGTCCAAAGCTGCGACTCAAACGATGAATGGCAAAACTGTTGCCAATCAGGCTGACCCGGAAAGTGGCCCCGTCATTGCGCGTGAAGCGAAACAGTTTCCAGGTCCCCAGCCCGGCGATTGTTTCGCTTCACGCGCGATGACCGAGGCCGCGGGGCAATGAGGTGCAACCCGATCGGCGGACGCTGTATCACCGCAGCCAGCGCGATTGCAACAAATCCGTCACGTTCACCGGGCCAGCCCACCACCGGAAATCGACACCTTTCAGGAAGTTGTTTTGACTCCGCCCGCCGTCCTCTGCTTTGCTCCCGCATCGCAAGGCGCGCCCGCGCCTTATAAAGTCGCGCCGAACAAACAAGGGAGGCTTCAATGGGCGAAATCCTCGGCCTGGGCTGCACCCACTACCCCGGCCTGCTGCTGCCGGATGAGCGGTTGCCGAACGGCTTCCATCATTTGCTGACCGCACCCAACGTGCCGGACTCAGCCAAAGACCGGGCCAACTGGCCGGATCCGCTGTTGGCCGAACTGGGCAACGACCGAGGCGTCGCCGCCGGCCGGCGCTATGGCGCGCGCATGGCGGACGGGTTCCGCGCCGTGCGCGCCTCACTGGAGGCATTCGATCCCGACTTCGTACTGATCTTCGGCGACGACCAATACGAGAACTTCCGCGAAGACATTATTCCGGCGTTCTGCGTCATGGGCCTCGACCAGGACTTTTCCATCCAGCCCTGGGCCGGCGGCAAGGCGAACCGCTGGAACGAACCGGCCGACCGGGAAATGAAACTGCACGGCCAGCGCGACGTCGCGAAATTCCTCGCCCGCGCGCTGATCGATCGCGGCATCGACATGAGCTACGCCTACAAGCCGTTGCACGAGCCCGGCCTTGCGCACGCCTTCACCAACACGCTGCTGTATCTGGACTGGGACCGCAAAGGCTTCCCGTGGCCGGTGCTGCCATTCGCGGTGAATTGCTACGGCAGCAATCTGATCCACGCGCAAGGCGGCATGAAGGCGTTGTTCATTCCGCCGCAGGCCGACGCGCCCGATCCGCCTGCGCCGCAACCCTGGCGCTGCATGGAGGTCGGCAAAGCCATCGCCGAAATTCTTGCGGAAGCACCGTATCGGGTCGCCGTGATTGCCTCGTCGAGCTGGTCGCACTGCTTCCTGTCGCCGACCAATGGTTACATGTGGCCTGACCATCAGGCCGACCGGACGCTGTTCGATGCGCTGGCGAACACCAACCACAATGTCTGGCGGCAGCGCACGCGTGAGCAGATGGAGCAGGCCGGCCAGCACGAGATGCTCAACTGGATGGCGTTGATGGGCGCGATGGAAGCTCTCGGCCGCAAGCCCGAGGTGCACGACTACGCCGAGACGCACATCTTCATGTCCGATAAATGCTTTGTGACGTACCCGGCACATTGAGCGAACCGCGGGCAACGCGAAGCAAGTTCCCGGCGTCGGGCTTCCGGGACTGCTTCGTGCTTCGCTCCGGCTGAAGCGAAGCGGTCCCGCTCGCCACGCCGATACATTCTCCGAACGTTCATCGAACCGCCGTTGCCGCCGCCTTGCACAGGTTCTATTGGGCCGCGATGGCCAATGCCCCCACACCTACGGAGTCACGCCGGCGTGCTGCCCGAACCGGGGCTCTGCTGCACCGGCCCAGAATGGTGTTCGAACCGTCGCCGGAGCCGGGGTACTTTCTGTCGCTCCCCGCCGGACGGGACGGTTGGCTGGTCGCACGACGGCTCCGCGCCGTCCGCCGGGGTGCCATGATCCTTGGCCTCACATTGCCTAGTATGGCGGTGCAGGCGGTGTGCCTGGCGCTGCCGGGGAAGGCGAAAGTGGCATTCCCGCGGTTCTTCTGGGGACGGTTCGCTGCCTCTCTGGGACTGGAGGTCCGTGTCGTCGGGGAACTGGCGTCGAAAACCTCCGGCCGCCCGGTGATTTTCGTTTCCAACCATTCGTCCTGGGTCGACGTCCCGGTGGTTGGTGCAGTGCTGCCCGCGTCGTTCGTCGCCAAGGGGGAAATCGAGGGCTGGCCGGTCGTCCGCACCATTGCCCGCCTGGGCCGCACTGTCTTTGTCAGTCGCCAGCGTGGCTCCACGGCACGGGAGCGCGACGCGATGCAGGCAGTTTTGACACGCGGCGACAACCTGATCCTGTTCCCGGAAGGCACCAGCTCTGACGGATCCCGCGTATTGCCGTTCCGCTCGTCGTTTTTCGCGGTCGCCGAGGGTAAGGGCATCGCTGATCCGAACCGCCGGCCGATAATCCAACCGGTTTCGGTGGTTTACGACCGGCTCAACGGGTTGCCCGCGGGCCGATCGAGCCGGCCGGTCTTCGCCTGGTATGGCGACATGGACCTCGCCTCGCATTTCTGGCGGATGACACAGCACCTGGACATGCGGGTGACCGTGCTGCTGCACGCGCCGCTCGACCCGGCAACGTTCCCGGACCGCAAGAGCCTTGCGTTGGCGGTTTGGCAAACTGTGGCGGATGGTGCCTCGATGCTGCGGCAGAACCGTCCGGCGCGGCCGTTGTCGGTCGAGCCGGTACAGCCTGATGGCTACACCGAACAGGAACCGGCATACGCGTGAACGCACCCGCTACGCCGCCCTCTGCCGCAGCCGACGGGTCAGTCGTACGATGGCACGGTCGCAGTTCTCCAGCAGGAGCCTGATATCATCGCCGGTGGCATCGTCTACATGCAGGCGGGCGACGACCGTGACGGTGCAGGAGAGCGCGGCGGACAGACGCAACGCAACCAGCCAGTTCGTCCTCCTTATGCCCGACGACGCACAACACCGACGCACTCGACGATACCATCGACGGCTCCGCCAGACTGGGCCGCGGCACGGCCATCGCGGTGGCGCCGATGTGATGCCGGGTGCCGCCTTGCAGAGCTACGACCAGGTCGTTGCCACAGCGGAGTGCCGATGCCTCGACGCGGTGGTGATCGGGTCACTACACGATCTGTTCAAAATCGTACTCTAACGGAACTGCGTTATTCCTCACTGCGGTCATCCATTGCCAGTAATGGGGTGGTACGCATATCGAACCCTAGAAGTGCCTGACCGGCCATTTCATAGTTGGACGGAACCAGGGTGATATGTTGGCCCGCCGTGCGGATATCACGGAGGCACCGCTCCAAGCCGGCATTGGCATAGATCGAGGCGGTTCCCCCGGCGCTGAACATCAAATCGACCGCCTGCGTCGCGGCGGTCGTGGCCTGCGTCGCCGCCAGCCACAGCATTGCCCGCTGGGTAACACTTAGCCGACCTCCGGCGCAGACCACGTGCCATGCCTCGTCCAATGCTTCCAGAAGAAAGGCACGACCGGAGCGCAGCAAGCCTTCTGCCCGGCCCAGGTCGGTCTGCACCATGGCGCTCTGGTTCAACGTCTTCTGCGACCGCCTGGCGATCTTGACCCGCGTGATCTCCGTCAGGATATCGATTGCGTGACGAGCAATCCCGAGCGGAACGGCCGCGATCGCGGCAGCGCTAAGGGCGATTGTCGGAAAAGCATAAAGCGGCCCCGGCTCGACCGGCGATGCGCGAAACGACACCGTGTGGTCGGCTGGAACAAACACATCGGTCACGGTGAAGTCATTGCTCCCTGTACCCCTCAGCCCGGCCGAGTGCCAAGTATCGAGGATCACGCACGAGGTCGCAGGAAGAAGCATGATACGCGTGACCGGCGTCCCGTCTGCCCGAAGGCGTGGCCCGTTGCTACCGATCACCCGGCATCCGGCCTGAAACCAGCCGCAATGCTGGCAGCCGCTTGAGAGCGGCCATCGGCCAGTGACCCGGTAACCGTCCTCCACGACCACCGCCTCCCCGAATGGCGGCCAGCCTCCGGCGCATATGGTATGCGGATGGGCGCCAAACATCTCGCGTGCCGTTCGTGCAGCCACATATCCGCCCGGCAGACAGGTCGTGGCGGCGATCATCAGGCACCATCCGGTGGCGCCATCGATCCTCGAGACTTCCTCAATGACGCGAACAACGGTCGTGGGATCGGCCTCATCCCCGCCCAGCGAACGCGGCAGCCATAGCCGGAACAGTCCTGCGTCGGTCATGGCTTCGACCAGAGGCAACGGGATCCTGCGTGATTGTTCACATTCGGCCACCGATGCCTGGATTCGCGGTGCGAGAGACCGTACGGTGGCGAGAAGTGACGACAGATGGCTGCCCGTCATAGCTCCCTCATGTGATGGCCATAGCGTGCCGCGGTAGCGGGCACTAATCCAAATTAGTCCGGTGCTGGGCAACGATCCGCGACACAGTCGGCTGACTAATGCTGTAGAGTCGCGCCATTTCGGCACCGGACTTCCGGCCGGCGAGGACGCTTTCAGCGATTTCCCGTCGTTTGGCCGAATCGAGCTTCTTTCTTCGTCCCCCGACCCGCCCCTCGGCTCGGGCAGCCGCCAAACCGGCCGATGTTCGCTCGCGGATCATCGCGCGTTCGAATTCGGCGAAAGCCCCGACCATTTGCATCATCATCCTTCCGGCGGGGGTCGTGGTATCGATGTTCTCAGTAATGGAGCGAAAGCCAGCACTGGCATAGGTGATCCGCTCCATGATGTGCAGCACGTCCTTCAGTGAGCGAGACAGGCGGTCGAGCTTCCAGACGACCACGGTATCGCCCTCACGCAGATGGTCGAGCATTCGGTGCAACTCGGGTCGGTCCCAGCGACCGCCGGAGGCAGCCTCCTCGAACAAGCGCCTGCAACCGGCCGCTCTGAGTGCTTTCGTTTGCAGGACGTTGCTCTGTTCATCTCCTTTGGAGATGCGAGCATAGCCGAGGAGTGCACCGCCGACCGGCTTAGCTGCTTTCACAAACGTTCGTTTGCGAACGGGTTTGGCGGGCACGGCAATTCCTCGCGAATCTGCATTCAATATCCTGTTGCAGAATTGCGTTGAAAGGCAAGCAGTTTATGAACGGGCTCCTACCGCCAACCGGAGCCCGACATGCCCGCTCGCACCCTGCTGTCTTCCGAGCAACGAACCCGGCTGTTCACCATCCCGACCGATCCGGCCGAGATGACCCGTCATTATGTGCTCGATGCCAACGATCTGGCCCTCGTGGGAGCCAGGCGTCGCGCAGGCAACCGACTGGGCTTCGCTGTTCAGCTTTGCGCACTTCGCCATCCGGGCCGTGTGCTGGACCCGTCGGAGTCACCGCCCGAGCCGATGCTTGTCTTCATCGCGCAACAGATCGACGTCGATCCGACGTTGTTCGGCGAATACGCCCGCCGGGCCGAAACCCGTCGCGAGCATTTACTCGAACTTCAAAGACTACTGCGTCTTCGGAGCTTCGGCCTCGCCGACTGGCGGGCCTGTCTCCGGGTCGGCGCGGATGCGGCCTGGGCCACGGACTGCGGCGAACCCATTGTCCAGGCGATGCTCGTCCATCTGCGGGCGAACGGTGTCTTGCTTCCCTCGGCGGCGGTGCTTGAGCGAATCGGGTTGGCCGCCCGTGCACGCGCGCGGAAGAAGACCTTCGAGACGCTCGCGGCCGGGATGTCCGATTCCGAGCGGGATACGCTCACGGGGCTGCGCACGGTCGATTCCGAGTTGCGCCGCTCACGGTTCGCATGGCTGCGGGATTATTCAGAGTCGCCCGCGCCCTCAAACATCGTCGCGCTGCTGGATCGTCTCGAATACGCGCGGAAGCTGGGCATCGACCCCGCGCGCGCCGGACATATCCACGCCGCCCGCCTCGCGCGGCTGATCGACGAGGGGGCGATCATGACCGTCCAGCACAGCGCCGATCTCGAACCGCCACGGCGGACGGCGATCCTCGCGGTTCAGGCGGCCAGCCTGGAAACGCGGCTGTCCGACGCGACGCTCGCCATGTTCGAGAAATACATGGGCACCTTGTTCAGCCGCGCACGGAACCGCGACGAGCGGCGCTTCCAGGCCACACGGCGCGATGTCGCGAGAGCGCTGATTCTGTTCCGCCGCACCATCGCCGCGCTCCGCCATGCGAAGGAAGCCGGAGAGGACGGCCTCGCCGTGGTCGAACGCGAGATCGGCATGAAGCAGCTCGACGCCGTGCTTCCCGTCATCGGGGCCGTGGCCGACGTGGCGGATCAGGACCTCCTCGTCACGGCCTCCGAGCGTTACAGCGTCCTGCGCCGGTTCAGCCCGCGTTTCCTCGCCGCGTTCGACTTCCGGTCGATCATCCTCAACGATCCGGTGCTCGCCGCCGTCGATCTCCTCCGTGCGATGGATCGCGACGGCACCCGCGTTCTGCCCAAACGTCCGCCCTCGTCGTTCCTGCCGCCGCAATGGCGCAAGCTGATCTTCGCGAGCGGCGCGGCGGATCGGCGTCTTTACGAAACGGCGGTGCTTGCCACGCTGCGCGAGCGCCTGAGAGGCAGCAACATCTGGGTCGCGGGCAGCCGCGACTCATGCGCCTCAAGGCCTCGATCGAAACCGGCGCGGTCGTCCCGTCCATCATCCTGCGCAAGCTCGCGGCCGTCGGTGCCGGTAGCGTCCTGTCGCGGGCGTTGCGTGCGCTCGGTCGGATCGAACGGACGCTCTTTACCCTGCAATGGCTATCCGATCCGGCACTGCGCCAACGCAGCCACGCCGGTCTCAACAAGGGCGAGGCCAGCAACGCGCTGCGGCGCGCGGTATTCTTCCATCGCCAGGGAGAAATTCGAGATCGCACCTTCGAAAACCAGAGTTTTCGCGGGTCCGGCCTGAGCCTCATTACCGCCGCCATCGTTCACTGGAACACGGTCTATCTCGACCGTGCCGTCCGGCAGTCGCGCGCACAAGGAGTGGTGGTTCCCGACGATCTGCTGGCCCATGTCGCCCCGCTCGGCTGGGAGCACATCGGTTTGACTGGCGACTACGTATGGACCGAGGCGAACCCCGCCGCGTCGTTTCGGCCGCTACGCGAGGTTCGTTCTACGTTCCAGCCTCTGGCCGCTTAGCGTACGATTTTGAACAGATCGTGTGGTAACCCCGTGATCGGTGCCGCAACCTTCGTGGATCGCAAGTCCGGATATTGCGGTGTCACTTTGCGACATGGGTTTGCTCCGTTGCACTCCACGGAACGAAGTCGCCGAACGCCAGGCCAAACATCGCCATAATCTTGCCGACCAAATGATTGATCATGTGCTGGGCTGTCTCGGGGCGATTATAGAAGGTCAGCATTGGCGGCATAATAATGCAGCCGTCGCTCGCGGCCTGCATAATGTTGCGCAGGTGGACCGCACTGAGTGACAGTTCACGCGGCACCAGGATGCCGGCAATAACCTCGCCACGCGGTTTTTGTGACGTGCGCGTTACCAGGCCAGAGTCGGGCGAGCGGAAAGCGCGCGATAAACCATTGACAACCCCGGCACCCATGCTGGCAGAGTGCGTATAGCTTCCGGAGTTCATATTGCACCAACCCGCTTGACCAGGGGCGCGGCCCCGACGATGTCTCCCGCCTTCCCCAACCGGCAGGTCCGATTGGTTATGGCGGAGGCTGCACTATGAATGAAACGCAACCGGCGGTTACGTCCCACGAGGCAACACCACGCAAACGTCTGCACGTGATCACCTGGGGATGCCAGATGAACGTGTATGACAGCGGCCGGATGTCAGACGTGTTGGCGCCGCTTGGCTATACCGCCGCGGATACGCCCGAGGGCGCCGATATGGTGATCCTCAACACCTGCCATATCCGGGACAAGGCGGCGGAGAAGGTATTCTCCGAACTTGGCCGCCTGCGCCGGCTGAAGGAGGCGACAGGCGGACACATGATCCTGGCCGTCGCGGGCTGCGTGGCACAGGCCGAGGGCCGCGAAATCCTTGCCCGCGCGCCATATGTCGATATCGTACTGGGTCCGCAGACTTATCACCGGCTGCCGGAAATGGTGGCGCGGGCTTCGCGTGCCGGGGGGGCCGTAATCGAGACGGATTTTCCCGCCGAGGACAAGTTCGACCACTTGCCTGAGCAGGCTACCCCCCAGGGCGTCACCGCGTTCCTGACCGTGCAGGAGGGTTGTGACAAGTTCTGCAGCTTCTGCGTCGTGCCCTACACGCGCGGCGCCGAACAGAGCCGTCCCGCCGCCGCCATCCTGGCCGAAGCTCAGCGGCTGATTGCTCAGGGATCGCGCGAGATCACGTTACTGGGGCAGAACGTGAATGCGTGGCATGGCGCCGCGCCCGACGGTGGCACGTGGGGCCTGGGCACGTTGCTCCGCGCCATGGCGTCGCTCCCGGGTCTGCTACGGCTGCGTTACGCTACCTCGCATCCGCGTGACATGGATGTTGCGCTGATCGAGGCGCATCGCGATCTGCCGGGGCTGATGCCGTTCCTGCACTTGCCGGTGCAGTCCGGCTCCGACCGCATCCTCACGGCGATGAACCGCAAGCATACCGCAGACGACTACCTTCGGCTGGTCGACCGGCTGCGTTCGGCCCGCCCCGATCTGGCGCTGTCGTCGGACTTCATCGTCGGGCACCCCGGCGAAACAGACGCCGATTTTGCGGCAACCTTGGCACTGGTGCGTTCGGTCGGGTTTGCCCAGGCGTACAGCTTCAAATATTCGCCGCGGCCGGGGACGCCGGCGGCGGGTGCGCCCGGTCAGGTGCCGGAAGTTGAGAAAAGTCGCCGTCTGCAAGCGTTGCAGGGGCTGCTGCGCGGGCAGCAAGACCGGTTCAACGCGGCCTGCAACGGTACCGTCATGGATGTGCTGTTCACCGGCCGGGGCCGTCACCCTGGTCAGATCGTTGGACGGTCACAATATCTTCAACCCATTCACATCACCGAATCTGCCAGCCTCATCGGGGAGGAACGGGCGGTGCGAATCCGTGACGTTCATCCAAATTCGTTGTCGGGAACCCTTGTCCAGGAGAGACTCAGCGCTTGACCCAGATCGCCGGCTCGCTCGCATCCACGGCCAATCCGACCAATGGCGGTAAGGCCATTACCGTTCAGTTCAACGATAACATGCTGTTGCCGTTGTTGCTGGGCGATCACGACCGGCATTTGGTCCGTATCGAGCAGGCGCTCGGTGTGCGACTGTCCTGCCGCGGCAATCGGGTGGCAATCGCCGGTGACTCGGCGCGGGTAGATGCGGCGCAGAACGCGCTGCAAGGGCTGTGGCGGCGACTGGAACGCGGCGAGAGCGTCGGGCGGCCCGATGTCGAGGCAGCGATCCGCATGGTCGAAATCGAAACCGATCCTCGGCTGCCGCTGTCGGACCTGCCGGCCATTCGCACCCGCAAGGGTGCTGTTGGGCCACGCAGCTCCGGGCAGGTGGCGTATATGGAGGCGCTCGCCTCGCACGAGATGGTGTTCGGCGTAGGTCCTGCGGGCACTGGCAAGACCTATCTCGCGGTGGCCCAGGCGGTGGCGATGTTGCAGTCGGGTCGGGTGGACCGCATCGTGCTGTCGCGGCCGGCGGTCGAGGCGGGGGAACGACTGGGCTTTTTGCCCGGCGACATGAAGGAAAAGGTCGATCCTTACCTGCGGCCGCTATACGATGCGCTGCACGACATGATGCCCGCCGATCAGGTGGTCCGCCGCATGACCAATGGCGAAATCGAGGTTGCTCCGTTGGCGTTCATGCGGGGACGCACGCTGGCGCACTCGTTCGCCATTCTGGACGAGGCGCAGAATACCACCGCGGTGCAAATGAAAATGTTTCTGACCCGGATGGGCGAGGGCTCGCACATGGTGATTACCGGCGACCTGACCCAGGTCGATCTGCCGGCCGGGATGCGGTCCGGCCTGGCCGATGCGCTGGATACGCTGGAGGGTGTGCAGGGGATCAGCGTCGTGCGGCTGAACAATCGCGATGTGGTGCGGCATCCGCTGGTTGGGCGGATTGTCGATGCGTACGACCAGCGAGCGGCGGCAGAGGGGGATACGCGGCGAGAGGCTGGTGTGAGGGCGGGCGGCGGGGATTGAAGCAATGCGCGCAGCCGAGCGGCCCAGGCTGCGAAACGATCCTCCGACACTAACCGGCGCAATTCCCTGGTAGTTATCGCAATACTAATTGACCATGTCGCCTTGTAGGAATTGCGGGATGAGCGCGGCCTCTGGTCCCGCACATGGCACGATAAGAAACCGGCGTGCAGAACTTGCGATCTAAGTGGCAATCAAATCCAGATCGACTACGAGACGGCTCATTCCGCCACCAGCTCCGGCCGTGACACACGCCTTACCTTGATTTGGTCAGCATGCCTCATTGCCTGCGCCATCTCATACGCGGCCTGCATCTGGTGCCAGGTGTCCGCACCACCGCCAAACGCCTTGTCCAGGCGAATCGCCATTTCCGGGGAAATCCCGCGACGCTCGTTTATTAGTTCCGACAGCGCGTTACGTGACACACCAAGTGCCTTCGCGGCTTCCGTAACGGTCAGTCCGAGCGGTTCAAGACATTCCTGGCGGACAACCCGACCGGGATGGGGAGGATTCTTCATCGGCATTGGATGATTCTCCTAATGATAGTCGATCAGGTCCACGTCAACCACGTCGGTGCCATCAAAGCGCCAAATGATCCTCCAGTTGGCGCGGACGGTTACTGCCCAGAAGCCACGCAAATCGCCTCTCAGCGGGTGCAATCGGAAACCAGGGAGGTCCATCTTTTCGGGGGTAGTTGCCACATCCAGCCTTGCAAGGACGTTTTCGATCTTGTCGAGCATGTCCGGCCGGACTTGCGCTGATTCGCCACGCTCATAGAGCCGCCTCAGGCCTCGATGCCGAAACCTCCTTATCATGTCAGACTGTAGCCTGTAGCCTGTAGCCTGCCGGATGTCAATAAAACAAACATGTGATTTGCGCCCCCCGAAGCGGCATAAAACCACGGCCCACCAAATTCGACAGCTGGCAAGCAAACGGCGTACGGTAGCCACG
>Ga0187867_10000236_pt1 | contig 50279 bp, 44 predicted proteins | sample June2016WEW_13_1_FD_132976 | JGI IMG/M metagenome (GOLD analysis project Ga0187867, IMG submission 132976) | Peatland microbial communities from SPRUCE experiment site at the Marcell Experimental Forest, Minnesota, USA - June2016WEW_13_10 | ecosystem: Environmental > Terrestrial > Soil >...
CCGACCATGTTGGCCTTTACACGAATGGATCACATTTCCGGCCGTTCAATCGGAATAGGCCACTAGGGAAATTCGAAACTCGAATCAAATTCGAAGGACAAAATTCGAAACGGGCCATGGTTTCGAGTTTTGAATTTCGAATTTGATTCGAATTTCGAATTTCGAGTTTCGAATTTCCCCTTCACCCCATCCCGCCGTGATCCAGCTGATACTTCCGCATTTTCTTGTAGAGCGTGGTCCGGTTGATATCCAGTTCCGCCGCCGTGGCCTGGCGGTTCCAGGCGTTGCGCTTCAGGGCCGCCTCGATGATCCGCCGCTCTGGCCCTTGCAGGGCCGTCTCCAGCGGCATGGGAGATTCCGGGATGTCCGCCGCCACCGCCGAGGCGATCACTTTCGCGCCGGCCGTCGTTTGCAGGCATTCGGGAAGATCCTCGATGTCGATCTGCGGCCGGCGGCACAGCACGACGGCCCGCTCGATCACGTTTTCAAGTTCTCGCACGTTTCCCGGCCAGTCGTAACGCTGCAAAGCGGCCATGGCCGCGTCGGTGAATCCGAGGATTTCGCGCCCGCTCTCCTTGCAGAATTGCGGCAAAAAATTCCCCGACAGAAGCGGGATGTCCCCCAATCGCTCCCGCAGGCTCGGCAACCGGATCGTCACCACGTTGATCCGATAGTAAAGGTCCTGGCGGAATTTCTGCTCGGCCACCAGTTCGGCCAGATCGACGTTGCTGGCCAGGATCACGCGAACGTCCACGTGTTTGGTCTGGGTGCTTCCGACCGGCTCGAACGCCCGTTCCTGCAAAACGCGCAGGAGCTTCACCTGCATGGCCGGCGATGCGGAATTGATCTCGTCGAGAAACAGGGTTCCCCCGTCGGCGGCGAGGAATCGGCCCGGCTTGTCCGCGACGGCGCCCGTGAACGCGCCTTTCATGTGCCCGAACAACTCCGTTTCCAGCAGCGTCTCCGGCAACGCGCCGCAACTCACCTCGACGAACGGCTTGTCGCGCCGCGGCGAGCGATGATGGATCGCCCGCGCCAGCAGCGATTTGCCCGTCCCGCTCTCGCCGGTCATCAGCACGGTGGTCCGGCTATCGGCGACCGCCTCGGCGAGATCGAAAATCTTCAGCATCTTGTAGTCGTGCCCCACGATGTTCTCGAACCCGAACCGCAGATCGAGCTGCTGACGCAGCGTCTGGTTCTCGAACATCAACGATTGCTGGCGCACCGCCTTCTCCACCACCACGCGGATCTCATCATCCACGATCGGCTTGGTGAGATAATCGTACGCCCCCATTTTCGTGGCTTCGACCGCCCCCTCGATCGACCCGTAACCCGTGATGACGACCGTCACCACCTCCGGCGCCCGCCGGCGAACGTCGCGCAGAAATTCCGCCGCCTTGATCCCCGGCATGTTGATGTCCGCCAGCAGCACCTCGGTCTGCCCGCCCTCGAGCTGCGAAAGCGCCTCCTCCGGCACGTCGCACGTCCGCACTTCGTACCCCTCCCGGCTCAGGAACTGCGAGAGCGATTGAAGGATGATGCGATCCTCATCCAGGATCAAAATCCGCGGCTTATGGGGCGTGTTGGGTTGCAGCATGGTATTACTTATGAATGTTTCAGAAGATCAACGTCCGCTGTCTTTGAGCATCGGCATAAAAACGTGTTGACGGTAAGCCACGGTTGAAATTTTGCGGGATTTTCTAACCAGGGGAGGATTTTGTATCGGACGATGGAAGAGGATTTGATACTTGACGGGCCCGTTGTTCGGCCGATCTATGTGATGTTCGGGTTGCGTTCGGGTGGGAGAATTGCGAGAATATGTCAAATGGAAGATTGGAAGCTCGACGAGATCAGCTGCTGGTCCGAGGTGAAGCTCGAGATTTTGGAGAAATACGCGCACGCGTATTCAACAATCTTGGCAGCTCAGCAAACGCCGAAGTTGAGTCATATTTACATCGACGGCTTCGCGGGCGCCGGCGTTCATCTTTCCCGAGAGCGGGGTGAGCTCGTTACCGGCAGCCCCCTGAGAGCCCTTTCCGTGACGCCGCCATTCGAGGAGTACCATTTTATTGACTTGAACGGCGACAAAGTGGAGTTGCTTAGGCAGATGACCGCCGGTCACGACACCGCTCACGTCTATCACGGAGACTGCAATCAAATTCTTCTCGAGCAAGTGTTTCCGAGGGTCAAATGGGAGGAGTACAAACGGGCGCTCTGCGTGCTAGACCCCTACGGGCTGAATCTGAATTGGGAAGTGATGAAAACCGCCGGGAAAATCAAGACTATTGATATGGTCCTGAATTTCATGTTAATGGACATGAACAGGAACGTACTCTGGAGGAATCCCGAGAATGTATCCGCCGCGCAGGTGGCCAGAATGAACGCATTTTGGGGTGATGAGAGTTGACGAAACGCGGCCTATCACGACGATCAAACGCTGTGGGGGTCAGAACCAGTAAAGAACCCAAACGAGGCAATCGTGACAGCTTTCCGTGATCGTCTGAAGAAGGAAGGCAAATTCAAGTTCGTTGCGGAACCGCTTCCGATGAAAAACACAAGCAACGTGGTGGTGTACTATTTGTTTTTCGCATCACAAAAATCAGCAGCGGTGGGCATTGCGGAGTCGATATTCAAGAAGTACCGCAATCGAGGGTAATGCCATGGCGACCAAATCAAGTATCGAATGGACCGAATCGACTTGGAACCCCGTAACGGGATGCACCAAGATCAGCGCCGGCTGCAAGCATTGCTACGCCGAGCGTATGGCAAACCGGCTGCACGCCATGGGAAACCCCGGCTATGCCAACGGCTTCAGACTTACGCTTCAGCCGCATGTTCTTGAAATACCCCTGAGATGGAAGAAGCCCCAGATGATTTTCGTTAACAGCATGTCTGACCTATTCCACAAGGACGTGCCGCTGAGTTATATCAGGCGTGTTTTCGAAGTGATGAAGGCCGCTCCCTGGCACACCTACCAAATATTGACCAAGAGATCCGACAGACTCGTTCAATTGAACGATGTACTCGAGTGGCAACCGCAGATATGGATGGGTGTTAGCGTTGAGAATGCGCAGCACACTTTTCGCATCGATGCTCTGCGCCAAACGTCGGCAATGACGAAGTTCTTGTCTTTGGAACCACTACTGGGGCCTCTGCCGAATCTTAACCTGGACCGGATTGACTGGGCTATCGTCGGTGGTGAGTCTGGTCCAGGATCAAGGCCGATGGATGGTTCGTGGGTCATGGATATACGCAATCAGTGCCGACAGGCGAACGTGGCGTTCTTTTTCAAGCAATGGGGCGGTTGCAACAAGAAGAAAGCCGGACGTGAGCTCGAGGGACGAACGTGGGACGACATGCCGACGCCTAAGCGCCTGCCATTGGTTATCCTGTGAGCAACAGTCGATTTTGTATTACGACCGCACATGGGCCGGAAATCAATGCCGGGTTATATCCGCATGCGGGAAGGTGCCGTTCCATGCTCAAATCCCCCTTTCATCCCGGAATGTACCTTCGCCGGCTCCTCCAGGAGCATGGAATCACGCAAACCCGTTTGGCGCGGCATATCGGAGTCCAGATCGGCGTGATCAACCAAATCTGCAACGAAAAACGCGGCATCTCCCCCGCAATGGCAATGAAGCTCTCCCACGCCCTAAGAACCACGCCGCAATTCTGGCTCAATCTTGAGAACGCCTACAACCTGGGCCGCACCGAGGTTAAACGGCCAATCAAGCCCCTCATCCGCGTGGCATAGGCGTTAGTTTCGGCCTGATTAACCGGGACGTTCGCTTTCCGCTTCCGGTCTCAAATCAGCCTCGAATTTTTTCCTTGCGAGCCGGCGACAGTTAGGTTATTGTTTGGCAACGTGTTGTCCAATGGCCCATTTTCGCCTCTTCCTTCTTCTCCCCATCTCCTGTTCTCCTGCTCCCCTGTTCACCTGTCTCGCTCCGCGAGGGGGGAGGGGAGGTTACGGGACATTTGGGACACGAGTGGGACATTTTCTGACGTAAAACCGGAAAAATCACCCGGCTTTTGCGACACGCGAAATTGAGCGAATCGGGGATCTGACCCGCATTTTTCACCGCTGAGAGCGCAGAGATCGCCGAGAAGAAATGGGAGGATAATTGCCACGGGACCCGCCATTCAAGCGGCGGGACTCCAGATGAGAATCAGATGGACGCAGATAAATCAGAACAAAATTCTTTGCATTCCATCTGTGTCTATCGGTCTGCATCTGTGGCGACAACGTATTTCTCCGCGTTCTCCGCGAACTCCGCGGTTCAATGAATTATTCCGGCTAAGCACTTGCCGTTAGCCATTCTGTGAGCAAGATGAGAAATGTCGCCCCGAATTCCGGGGCGAGGGAAGGCGTTAAGACCAATGCGTATCGGAGTTCCCAAGGAAATCAAGCCGGATGAGTATCGCATCGCCCTGATGCCGGTCGGCGTGGAAACGCTGGTCAAAGGCGGGCATCAGGTGTTCGTCGAAACGTCGGCGGGCGTGGCCAGCGGTTTCAGCGACGAGGACTACAAGAAGGCCGGGGCCAGCATTGTGCCGACTGCTGCCGAGGCGATCTCGGGCATGGAGATGGTGATCAAGGTCAAGGAGCCGCAGGGGCCGGAGATCGGATTGTTTCGCCCGGGTCAGATCGTCTTCACGTATTTTCATTTCGCCGCCTCCCCGGACCTGACCCAGGCGTGTCTTGAATCGGAGATCGTGGCGATCGCCTATGAGACGATCAAAGACCGGACGGGCCGGCTGCCGTGCCTGACGCCGATGAGCGAGATCGCGGGCAAGATGAGCATTCAGGAGGGCGCGAAATATCTGGAGAAGCCGATGATGGGGCGGGGGATCTTGCTGGGCGGCGTGCCGGGGGTGGCGCCGGCGGACGTGGTGGTGTTGGGAGCGGGGGTGGTCGGGACGCACGCGGCCCGGGTGGCGGCGGGATTGGGCGCCCACGTCGTTTTGATGGACGTCAATCTCGAGCGCCTGCGGTATTTGTCGGACGTGATGCCGGCCAACGTGCAAACGATTTTCAGCGACGCCCACACCGTGCGCGATCATTTGCGCAACGCCGACCTGGTCGTGGGGGCGGTTCTGATCCCCGGCGCCAAGGCGCCGCGGCTGGTGTCGCGCCAGGATTTGGCGGAGATGCGCAATGGCAGCGTCATCGTCGACGTCGCGATCGACCAGGGCGGATGCGTCGAGACCAGCCGGCCCACGACGCACCAGCAGCCGACGTTTGTCGTGGAGAACGTCGTGCACTATTGCGTGACCAACATGCCGGGCGCCGTCGGACGCACCAGCACGATCGCCCTGTGCAACGCCACTTTGCCCTATGCTCTGAAGATCGCCAATCGCGGTTTTGAAAAAGCCGCCGTGGAGGACGCCGGGCTTGCCGAGGGGATCAATCTGGCCGGAGGACGGATCACGAATTCGGCCGTTGCCGAATCGCTGCACATGCAACATAAGCCGCTGAGGGCCAAGGCCGGGTAGAACATGCCGCCTTTATCTTCATCCAGCCTTTGTTTTGCTGGTGAGCCTCAAAATAGGGATTACCGCGAAGGCGCGAAAAACGCGAAGTTGCGCGAAGTTAAAATCAAGTCTTGTCTTTTTTCTTCGCGCAACTTCGCGTTCTTCGCGCCTTCGCGGTTAATCTTTTCGGAGAAGCATAACACACCCGAACCGTCATGATGCACCGCCTGGTCGAATATCTGAACAAGCCCCATTGGCATCGCCAGGAGAAATGGCGCCGCGCGATTTGGATGAACATGGCGCGGCTCGGCCTGACGGGGATGCACGCGCTGCCGGTCAATCGCCGATGGGTGGACATCCATCGCCGGCCGATGCCGATGAAGAACCTCGATCCAGCCATGGCCGGCTGGAAAATCGTGCAGATTTCCGATCTTCACTACAGCCCGGTAGTCTGGCAACGGTATCTGACTCAATACCTGAATTGGGTCAACGATCTGGAACCGGAGTTGGTCGTGGTCACGGGGGATTTGATCACCGGCGGGTATCGTTTCGCCCGCCAAATCGCCACGCTCCTGTCGCGCTTGAAGGCCAAGCACGGGGTCATCTGCACGTTCGGTAATCACGATTACAGCATCTACGGGCGGCGCGTGAATGGCGAGGGGCAGCGCCGCGCGGATTTCCTGGAATCCTGTCTGCGCAAACGCGGGCTGATCGTGTTGCGAAATCAGTCGCTCCGCGTGAAATCCGCCGGGGCACAAAAGCCGCTGGTGATCGTCGGCCTGGACGATGAGTGGTCGGGAAACATCGACCCGGGCAAGGCATTCGCCGGGATCGATTCTTCCCAGCCGACCATCTGCCTCAACCACAATCCCGCCAATGTCCGGGACCTGATGGGTTTTCCCTGGCAATGGATGCTCAGCGGCCACACGCACGGCCGGCAGGTGGCGACCAGCAAATTGGGCAGGGCGCTATACCCCCACCGGTTCCGCCATTACACGCACGGATATTACTCGGTCAGCGGCCGGCATCTGTACGTCAACCGCGGCCTGAGCTATGGGCAGCGCGTCCAGGACTGGTGCAGGCCGGAAATTTCCGTGTTCAAGCTGGAAGTCGGTTTGGCCGGGGCATGAGTGATTCCGAATAGACCGGTTCAGGCCGTCAAATCCAGGCTTTCCCCGTCGGTTGGCGGCTCCGGCTCCGCGGGGTGGCGGCGGGCGTAGGTCTTGCGACGTTGCGGTTGGCCATGTTGTTCGTTTGCGATGGGCTGAACCTGATCGGGGCTGGCGACGGATTGTTCCACTTCCTGCTCGTCAGAGGCGGCGGCATTCTTTTGCCGGTCCTGCCGCTGGCGAATCTGTTGGGATTTCCCCATCTCCTGCTGCCGCTGCACCGTCGGCGCCTGCACGATCGAACCGGTGATGGCATTGATCTGACTCATCGCGTTCCTAGCCGGATCCCAAACCGACGGAATTCATCTATCAAATAATTATCGGCAAAATCAAGGTTTTGGTATAGGCGGAGCTGCACGATTCCGCCCCGTGAAAGTGCAAAATTTGCCACCCCAACACATCCCGACTTGCTCCCCGGCGAGCCAAAGCCGACGGATTTTCGCCATTTTAACGTGGGGCCCATTTTTGCCCTTCCAGTGGCCTCCCGGACCAATCGGCGTAGCCAATACGCGAGGCACAAATCCCCCCAGTTTAAGCAATCGAGCGGTTCGGAAGGTGAAAACCGCTTGTTCTCTCAGCCCCGTCTCCCATTTCGGGATAGACTCGTTCCAAGTTCATTCAGTTCTTTGCGGATCGGATTTGGCGATTCAAACCCGGCAGGTCGAAAGGCGTGGTTGGAACGCCAAGATTCGGTTCACATATTGCTTTTCGTGATCGGGCTTTTAGAGAGGAAGATTTATGAAAACGTTGTTGCGTGCGAGCGCCGCCGGATTGCTGCTGATCCTTCCGGGCGTTTCTGTCGCGTCACAGGTCCAGTTCAGTTCCTGCGGATCGCAATGCACATTGTATTTCGATCCGAACGGGTCCGGCGCCTCGGAACTGCCCTCGCCGTGCTTTTACCGTTCTTACAATTGCCGCATCGGCAGCATGCCGATCATGCCGGATATCGTGATTACCAAGACCGTTCACGTTACCGATGCCTCCACCGGCAATAAGGGGACCGGCAATAAAGGGACCGGCGGATCAAGCACCGGCGGATCAAGCACCGGCACGACCGGCACCACCGGCATATTCCTCGACTACGGCTCCACCGGCACAACCGGTGACACCGGCAGCACGGGCACGACCGGCGACACCGGCACCACCGGCGACAACGGCTCGACGGTCACGTCCGGTGACACCGGCGGTGATAACGGAAACCCCAGTGACCCAGTGACCAACCCGGTCGTCACGCCCTCGGATGGTACCGGCGGTGGCGATGGCACGGTTGCCGCCTCGGTGCCCCTGCCGGCGTCGGCCGAGATGGCGGGCGCTGGAGTCGCGGCCACCATGTTGGTCTCTTGGCTTCGTTCCCGGCGTCACGCGCGGGCCTGAAGTTCCTATTCACCAGCGATAATATGATAACCGGAAGACCCTGGCGTCTTCCGGTTTTTGTTTGGTCCACCCACATTGTTAAGCCGGGAAACGTTCTGGCCGAAGAAATGCTGGAATATCGCGGATTTGGGAGGCCGTCGCGGTCTATCGGACCCCTTGGATGGAGACAACGAAATGTCGCGAGTAATCCGGTCTCTGACAATTCTGGCGAACGACGAAGCCGGCGGCGAAGTGATCGAATATGCCATCGTCGCGGGCCTCATTTCCATCGCCGCCATCACGGTCATCGGCGCCTTCGGGGCCAAAGTCCTGGCTCGGTGGAACTCGGTCAACAGCAGCATGTAACGGCTGTTTGCCGCGCTTGTCACGCTTGGTGATATGCCCGCATTCCCGCTCCGGTCAGGGCCACCAGCGCCTGCTGCTCGCTGCTTTCCCAGGCGCCGGCGATTTGGGCCTCGCTCAGCCCGCCTCCCAGCAATACCACTTCATCTCCGTTGCGATCGTTCGGTCCGACTTCGACGAATGCGGACTGCATGCCGACCTCCAGAATAGACCGGCAACCGCCATTGACCAGGCACGGGCCGCGGCGAAGGCCATGCGAATATCCGCAAAGAATCACCCCGAAACGATCGGCAACAAACCCGCCGTATCCCGCCGGCAAGCCGCCGTCGTGCACCTCCACCAACCGCGTGGACACGCGCGCCGCTCCGCGATAGAGGGCCATGCCCGGCCGGACGGCGTTCAGATAAGCCTCCGGCTCATTCAGCAGCGCCGACGCCGCCGCATGCACGCGCAAACCCCGACCGCCCACAAGCGACACCAGCAGCCGGACGTGCTCCATTCGCGTCGCGTGGGTGAAGGCCTCGTCGATTCCCCCGGCGGCGATCACCGCATCGATCTGGGCCGCCAAGCAGGCGAATCGCCGCATCCCGGTATCGACGTTTAGCAGCGGCCGGGCATCCCGCAGTCGCCGAGCCTCCTCCGCCGTCCAGACCGCCGGGCGAACGTGCGCCTCGGCCAATTCACTTGCGCCCACGCCGATCGCCGGCCCCAGCGACATCGACGGCTTTTGCGCCACCTCCCACAGCGACGCTGCCCGCGCCTCGGCCAAGCTGAACACGCAAAACTCCGACACCAGATCGCCGATTGCCTCGGCCACGCGCCGGGCGCCCAGCCCGTAGGCGTCCGACTTTACCACCGCGATAACGTCAACCCCCGTTTGCCCGGCGATCCGAGCGACGTTCCCCCTGACGCGACCCAGATCGATGTCTACGTGGACATGTTCGCTGTGCATCCCCGTTGCATCATACCCGCGTTTGAATAACAATGCCGTCCCCTTTTCCAGGATTTATGGCTATGCCCAGCAACTACCAACCCGATCCAAAACTAAAATTTACGTTTGGCCTGTGGACCGTCGGCAACACCGGCCGCGATCCGTTCGGCGGACCCGTGCGAGCGCAGCTTTCGCCGGTCGAGATTTGTAACTTGCTCGGCGAAGTTGGCGCCTACGGCGTCAATTTCCACGACAACGACCTCGTCCCCATCGATGCCACGCAGACCCAACGCGATCAGATCGTCAGGGATTTCAAAAAAGCGCTGAATACCAACGGCTTGGTCGTTCCCATGGCCACCACGAATCTGTTTGGCGATCCAGTTTTCAAAGACGGCGCGTTCACCAGCAACAACTCCCAAATCCGCGCCTATGCCATCCAGAAAACGATGCGGGCGATGGAGCTGGGCGCCGAATGCGGCGCGAAGATTTACGTCTTCTGGGGCGGCCGCGAGGGCGCCGAAACCGATGCCGCCAAAAGCCCCGTGGATGCCATCAAGCGATTCCGCGAAGCGATCAACTTCCTGTGCCAATACAGCATCGACCGGCGCTTCGGCTACAAATTCGCCTTCGAGGCCAAGCCCAATGAGCCGCGCGGTCACCTCTATTTCGCGGTCACGGGCAGCTACCTGGCGTTCATCCCCACGCTCGACCATCCGGACATGTGCGGCGTGAATCCCGAGGTGGCGCACGAACACATGGCCGGTCTGAATTTCGTCCACCAGGTCGCCGCCGCCATCGAAGCCAAAAAACTTTTCCACATCGACCTCAACGATCAGGAATTCGGCCGATACGATCAGGATTTGCGCTTCGGCAGCGCCAACCTCAAGCATGCGTTCTTCCTCGTGAAATTGCTGGAAGACCACCAATACAACGGCCCGCGCCATTTCGACGCCCATGCCTATCGCCAAAGCGATTACACCGACGTCAAGGAATTTGCCCGCGGCTCGATGCGAACCTATATGATCCTGAAGGAAAAGGCCGCCCGCTGGAACGCCGACCGTGAAATCCAGCAGATCGTCAAATCCATCAACGTTCAGGACCCGGCTCTTTCCCGATTGACCGCCAGATATTCCAAATCCAACGCCGCCAAGCTTCTCGACGCCTCCCTTGATCGCGTCGATTTGGCGGCAGCAAGATTGCCGTACGAGCGGCTCGATCAGTTGACGATGGAACTGCTGATGGGCGTGCGGTAAGCTGTCTTGCCGACGGATTTCGGGGCCGTAGCTCAATTGGGAGAGCACCACGTTTGCAACGTGGGGGTTGCCGGTTCGAGCCCGGTCGGCTCCATATTGAATGAATTTGCCCCGGGCCAATACACCCGCATCGGCCGTACCGGCGACGACTGCGTCCCTTCTGGCTCGCTGGATTGCTCCGGAGCGGGCGTTTGCGGTAATCGCTCTCCTATTCGGCAACGCCCTGGTTTTTGTGATCCCCCCGTTTCAAGCCGCCGATGAGCCGTTCCATTTTCTTCGCGCTTATCAGATTACCGACGGCGTTTTCATTTCGCGCCAACTCGATGCGCGCGGCATTGCCGCGGGAACGTTTCCGGTCAGCCTCTATCAGGTCTGGCTCCCATTTTCGCACATCGGCTTTCACCCATCGGCCAAGGCGTCGGGGCAGGACATCCGCGATGCGATGCGCATCCGTCTGAATCCTGACCAACGAATGCTGATTTCGCTTCCAACCACCGCCCACTACAGCCCGGCATGCTATCTCCCGCAGTGCCTGGGCATCGTCGTTGGCCGGGCGCTGGGCGTTGGGCCGCTGGCGATGCTGTACCTCGGGCGCGAGGGCAATCTGCTCGCCTGGATTCTGCTCGGCTGTGCCTCCCTACGATCGGCTTCCGCGATTGCTCGGCCGCTCTTTCTGCTTCTGCTTATGCCCATGTCGATGTATCTCGCCGCAACCGCGTCAGCGGACGTTTCCACAAACGCCTTTGCGGTGCTCTTTACCGCGACGGTATTGAAATACTCCGTCTTGCCCGAGCCTGATTCAATCGGACCGGGGCGTTTTTCGGCTCTGTTTCTTCTTTCGCTGGCGGTTTGTCTTTGTAAGTTTGCTTACGCCCCGCTCCTGGCCCTGCTCCTGCTGATCCCGCCCCGAAACTTCGGCCGGCCCGCTCGTTACGCCGCCCAGATGCTCGTTCTCGCCGCCGCCGGCGCTTGCGCTTGGTTCTTCTCGATTTCCGCCGGGTCCGGCCTGGACACCAAAATCCGCACCTCCGACGACGTCTCCGCCCGAGTTCAATTCCAATGGCTCGCGCACAATCCCTTTCGCTTCGCTCCGGTCTTGCTGGAAACCTTTCACTTGAAAGGCTGGGTGTTCCTTCAGGGATATGTCGGCCTGATCGGATGGCTCGACATGTATCTCCCCGCCGCATTCGTCATCGGCTATTTGATCCTGCTGACCCTCGCATGTTTGCCGAACGAGGATAAGCCGCGGCTTCCATCGCCATGGCGAGCCGCCGCCGTCGTTTTTCCCGCCGTTGTCTGCTCCTTCCTTATCATCGCATTGCTGAGTTATCTGTATTGGACGCCCGTGCGAGCCGCATTTGTCGACGGCATCGGCGGCCGATATCTCATCCCATTGTCGGCCGCCGTATTCTTGGTGATCTCTTCCGCGATGCGCCGCGCGTCTCGATTTCGATTTCCATGTTCCGCGCGCACCCTCAACGTATTAATGATCCTCATTTCCCTGTTGGCCTGCATTTATTTCGTCGCCGTGGTCCGGAATCGGTATTACGGCTGAACCTTGGGCGCTTCCCACTTCACTTCCCCACCGACGATCGTCGCCCGCGCCTGCCCTTTCACTTCCCATCCGTTGAACGGGCAATTGCGGCTCTTGCTGCGGAATTTTCGCGCATCGATCGTCCAGGCCCGCCGCGGGTCGATGACCGTGACGTCCGCCACGGCCCCGTCTCGCAACGTGCCCCGATCGAGTTTCGCGATCTGCCCCGGCCGCGTGGACATCAACTCGATCAATTTCATCCAATCGACGTGCCCGGGTTCAACCAGGGCCTTGGCGTAGAGCGGCAGCGCGCATTCCAATCCGATGATGCCCATCGGCGCATCCGGGAATTCCAATTCCTTTTCCTCCGCCCGGTGCGGGGCGTGATCGGTCGCCAGGCAGTCGATGGTGCCGTCCTTCACGCCTTCGATGCACGCGGCCACGTCGGCGGCCGTCCGCAGCGGTGGATTCATCTTGAAATTCGTGTCGTAACCCCGGCACGATTCGTCCGTCAGCAGCAGATGATGCGGCGAAACCTCCGCCGTCACCACCTGCTTGTCACGCTTGGCGCGGCGAATCAGCTCCACGCTCCAGGTCGTGCTCACGTGTTGAACGTGATACCGGCAACCGATCGTCCGGTTCAGCAGCAGATCGCGGGCGATCATCAGTTGTTCCGCCTCGGCCGGGATGCCGCTCAAGCCCAGCGACGTCGAAACGATCCCCGAATGCATCGATCCCCCGGCCAGCGTCGGCTCCTCGCAATGTTGCATGATGCAGGCGTCGAACATTTTGGCGTATTGCAGCGCCTTGCGCATGACCGAGGCGTCCGCCACGCCCACGCCGTCGTCGCTCAGCGCCACCGCGCCGCGCTGGAGCATCGAGCCCAGCTCCGCCAGTTCCTTCCCCTCCCGGCCCTTGGTGATCGCCCCGATGGGCAGCACGTTCGCCAGCCCCACGCGCTGCGCTTCCCGCAGGATAAATTCGATTTGTCCCTCGTTATCCAGTGGCGGCTTGGTGTTGGGCATGCAGCAGACGGTGGTAAATCCGCCCGCCACCGCCGCCGCCGCCCCGCTGGCGATCGTTTCCTCCTCCTCGTCCCCCGGCTCGCGAAAATGCACGTGAATGTCGATCAGCCCCGGCGTCACGAAACATCCCTCGGCGTCGATTGCCCGATCCGCCTTCCCCAAATTCGTTCCAATCCCCGCAACTTTGCCATCGCGGATCAACAAGTCCGCTTTCCGCTCCAGCTTTTGCGACGGATCGAGGATCGTCCCGTTTTGGATCAGGATGCTTTGCATCAACGCGACCTTCCCCAAAAGATTAACCGCGAAGACGCGAAGAACGCGAAGTTGCGCGAAGGTAATATCAATTTGATTTCTTCGCGCAACTTCGCGTTCTTCGCGTCTTCGCGGTAAATCCTTCCCAAGTTGCTACTTTTTCTTGGAGTCATGACTTTGCTCGATTCCCGCCTGTGCCACCAGGTACAGCACCGCCATTCGCACGGCCAGGCCGTTGGTCACCTGCGTTAGAATTCCGCTGTTGGGGCCGTCGGCGATGTTCGACCCGATCTCGATCCCGCGGTTCATCGGGCCTGGATGCATGACGAACACGTCCTTCTTGCACCGGGCGAACCGCTCGGTCGTCAAGCCAAACAGCCGCGTGAACTCCCGAACGGACGGGAACTGGCTGGTCTTGATCCGCTCGAACTGCACGCGGAGCATGTTGATGACGTCCACTTCGCCGACGATCGAGTCGAAATCGTACACGCAACGCGCGCCCAGCGATTCAAATGCCCGCGGCAGCAGCGTGTGCGGGCCGACCAGGATCACTTCCGCCCCCAGCTTCTTCAGTCCCCAGAGATTCGAGCGGGCGACCCGGCTGTTGACGATATCGCCGACGATCGCCACCTTCAGTCCCGCGATCCTCCCGAAGCGCTCGCGGATGGTGTACAGATCGAGCAAGCCCTGGGTGGGATGCTCGTGCGCCCCGTCGCCGGCGTTCACCACGCTGCACTTCACCGAGCGCGAAAGCATCTCGGCCGACCCGGCGGCCGGATGACGCAGGACGATCACGTCCACCCCCATCGCCTCGATGTTCCGGGCCGTGTCGATCAGAGTTTCGCCCTTGCTCACGCTGGAACCTTTTTCCGAAAAGTCGATGACGTCCGCGCTGAGCCGCGACGCGGCCAGCGAAAAACTCGTCCGGGTTCGCGTGCTGTCCTCGAAGAATGCGTTGACGACCACCCGGCCGCGCAGGGCCGGCACTTTCTTGATGCTGCGCGTGGACACCTCGCGGAAGGACTGCGCCGTGTTCAACAAGAATTCCAACTCCGCCGCCGACAGCGATTCGAGCGCCAGCAGATGCTTTCTCGTCCAGACCACGGATCGATGTGCGTGTGGATTGGGCATCAGGTCCGAGGCTCCACCAGAATTTCATCGCGGCCGTCGGTTTCGCTGAGCCGCACGTTGACTCGATAGTCTCGCGGAATATCCTGAAGCGTCAGTCCGACGAAATCTGCCTGAATGGGCAACTCCCTGCCTCCGCGATCCACCAAGACGGCCAGCCGGACCGCTCCGGGCCGGCCGAAATCGCTCAGGGCGTCCAACGCCGCCCGGATCGACCGCCCCGTGAACAGCACGTCGTCCACCAGGAGCAGCGGAACCGCGTCAATATCAATATTGATTTCCGTAGGCCGCACCACCGGCTTAGGCCCGATCTCGGAAAGATCATCGCGATACAGCGTGATGTCGAGCACTCCCCGCCCGATCTGGCCAAATCCGCGTGATGCGAGTCCCTGTGCCAGCCGTTCGGCCAGGATTTCGCCTCGGGTTCGGATGCCGATGATATTGAGCGGGGAATTTGCAGAAAACGCGGCGGCGATGCGGTCGATCATTGTCTCGACGGTCCGCCTCACGTCCGAAACGTCGTAAACCGTTCGCATCGAAACCCGAAGGATACGGGAATATCTGCTGCATGCAAGTGGCACGGGCGTCCCGCCCAATGCCGTCAACTTTATTTCCAGGCATTTAACTCCCGCAAGAGTTCGTCCTGCAATACCTTGCGCGGCTTGCGCATCAATGGGTATTTGTGGCTTCCACGTTTGAGCACGCGTGGCTCGGGTTTGCGCCCCCGTCGAGGGTTCACCACCAGTTTGTCCAGCGCCGTCCCCGGCGGCGACCACAGCAGCCAACGCATGGCATCGATGAAGCTCACTCGATCCGGCTCGACGTTCATCGCCGCGGCCGCCCGACGCATCACGTGCCGGATCAGGTTGTAGAGCAGTACGAACGCGCAAATTTCCTTGCGCACACCCGCGACACTGCGCGATCGCATCTGTTTCATTCCCAGCGTTCGCTTCATGTCCCGGAAGCAGACTTCCACTTGCCAACGCTTCGCGTACAACTCGATGATTTGCTCGGCGGGATACCGTTTGGGATCCAGCAACGTGGTGATCACACGCATCCACTGATGGCGGAATCCGGGCCTTTTGATGCGGAAGTTGATCTGTCGCAGCATCAACTCCGCCGGCAATAGCGCCCATTTGTTTCGGCTCATCCAGCCCGCTGACTGATTCGGTTTGATCCAGCGCACCAGAAGATCATTCCGGCCCAGCTTCCGAATCCGCCGGCGATTGCCCTTGCCCCTTCCCACCACCGCCAGCCATTGGGGCAAACGCATGCAGCAGTGCACGCCTGCGGCGAGCATCATCGCCACTTGCGCAAAACCGGCAAAACCACGGTCCAACAGCAGCACGTCCCCAGGCTGAAGGTACGACAACAGCCTGCCCAGACATGTCCGCTCCTGCCGTGCATGCGGCAACGCGATCACCTTGCTGATCAAACCACTGCCCAGATCCAGCATCGCCAGGAGCTTGGGAACCGGATACGAGCAGCTTGAACCGTGCTGGTTCGATGCCTTGCCAAAACGTCCGGCCAGTTCCGGCGTATCGGGCGTGAGGAAGCTCATCCCGTCGCCCAGCAACACCCGATGTCCGTTCCAAAGTTCCGGCGCGTCCACCCCCTCCCCACACAAGTTCTTGCAGGCCTGTCGCACCAGCGACAACATCACCTCCAGCGGCAGACGCATCCGCGCCTGGCAGATCGCCTGCGCGCTCAGCGAGACCTGCGCCACGTGCCGCAACCCACGCAACGCCACTTGCGCCAGCAACTGCAGCATCAGCAGATGCACGCTCGAAAGTGGATCGAGCCTCCGCCGACGCCAGCGATGATTCCCCTCCCGGCACGACTGCTCTACAAGTTCCTGATCAATCCATTGACCCAACTCGCTCTTGATCCGCGTCAATGCTCCGCAGATATTAGCCATCCTTGGCCTCCTGTTGAGTGACTTTCAGCAATCACTCATTGTCGCAGGAGGCCAAGTTTCGCGCGAGTCTTGTAACGCGCGCGGCGGCGCGGATTTACGGTAAATCTAAAGTTGACGGCATTGGGCATCCTGCCCGTGGCGTGCGGTAGGCTTTGCCTCCGCAGCGGTAATCCGCACGCATCGACGGTACTCCGTCGATATAAGCTCGAGCGCAGCGCTCTCCCGATGGCGCTGCGGAGCTTCAAATGCAGATTACCACGAAGCACGCAAAGGCCGCGAAGAAAACGCCGCAATCTGAACGCCGAAGGGAGTGCCCAACCTTTCGGGCGCCGAAGACCGGCCGGAGGACCGGCCGGCTCACCAAAATTGAGCCGGCCGGTCCTCCGGCCGATTCTCATTGCCCGGATTTTTGGGCACACCCATGCCAACGCCCGGCACGAAGTTCGGTGATTTCAAGGAATCGGCCGTCCCCAAAATCATCGCTTTGACATCATCGCGAAAATCCACACAACAATGACGAACAGTACCGAATACAGCAACAAGGCGCCGAAGCTGATTTTCGGTTTCGTATTTGCTTTCGGTTTCACCGGCGTTCGGTCCGAAACTCTTGGCCCTTTAACACTGTCGTAAGTAACCAATTCTCCGGTCAACAGAGTGCCGGACCGCCGCGGATGATACGAATCGCCCGCGTCCAACACGCTCTTGATGTTTACCAGGTTGAATGTCCTCCAAGGATTTCCGTCGGTCGGATGCGGGTGGATTTGAAAACAATGCACGGCACGAACTTCTTCGGTAGTGCCGACGATGTCATAAGGCTCCACGAGTCTGACGGTCGCCCTCGGCTCCCCGTATTTCCAGTAGGTGATCTGAGCAACGCGGTGCTTCCGGGCAAGATCAATCAGTAAATCGAGCGGGTCTTCCGCGTTGTCGAGATGCGACTGTATAAGCACAGACAGCTCGTCCTTCGTGGCATCCGGCGGACAACTTATGCCCAGCGAAGGCATAATTCAATTGCGCTTCTGAAGCATGCTCCTCGGGAACCGGCTGGATGGAGGTAACTTCGATGTTGCGGCTGCCAGCGATCGCCCTCGCGGAGGATTCTGAGTTCGCACAAATGATCTGGTGCCGACGTCGCCTTGTCCCCTTCGTGAATCCCGTGACCTCGAAATCGATCATCGGCTGCCTCCATAATTGGTCGTGGTGGCGCCGAAATGTCGCCGCGGCGTCAGGGTAGCGAGCCACGTGACCAAGTCCTGTGCCTTACCCGCGGCAAGAATAGCACGACCGCGCCGCCCCCGCCACCGGGATGAGCAGCTTGACGTAGCGACGATGCCCGACACATCCAAACGAAGGATTTTCTCGGTGTCTTCTTCGCGCCCTTCGTGCCTTCGCGGTAATCTGTATCGGGGGGTCGCAAGCATTAGCCCGCGCCGTTCAGATGGAACAGAAACACCGCCGCCGCGACGGCGACGTTCAGGGAATCGGTGCCCAGCTTCATCGGAATGGTCACCCGGCGGTCGCAATGCCCGATCGTGATCGCGTCCAAGCCCTGGGCTTCGCTGCCGAAGACGACCGCCATGCGCGGGACCCGTGCGACCGAATGCAGCGGCTCGGCATCGTCGGCCAGTACGGCGGCCAGCCGCGCGATTCCCATCGCTTTCAAGGTGTCCAGATCGGCCAGAAGATCGTCGCACCGGATGATCGGCAGCGAGAAAATGCAGCCCATGGAAACGCGGATGCTCTGGCGGAAATAGGGATCGCAGCATCGCTCGCCGCAGAGGATCGCGCGGGCGCCGAACGCCGCGGAAATGCGAATCAGCGCACCCAGGTTTTCCGTGTTGGTGATCTGCTGGCAAACGGTCAACAGCACCGGCTCCGGCGCTGGGGGAATCACCGATTGAATCGATGGCGACGGCGGCCGGATTCCGCAGGCTAGGACTCCGCTGTGAAATTCGAATCCGATGATCCGCTCGATGAGTTGATCGGATGCGACGAACAGGGCGGTGTTGTCCGGCACGAGCGGGGCGATGGCGGCCGATTTTCGCTCGGCCAGCAGGACGGATTCGACGCGTGTCGAGCTGGCCAGCAATCGCCGCACGACGTTCTCGCCCTCGGCGATGAACCGATCTCCCTCGCGCGCCAGCTCCTTGTCCTTGAGATTTCGGTAGGGTGCGAGTTGGGGATCATCCAGGGAATGAACAATGGATAATGGATAATGGATAATGAATAATTATCAATTGTCCATTATCCATTGTCCATTATTTACGACCACGGCGTCTGTGACTCCGGCGGCTCATCGCGGCGAAGCCGGGGGCGTGGCGCGGCGGCGACCGGCGGTGCCTTCGGACGAGCGGGCGGCGCGGGCGGGGGAGCGGGCGGGGGATTTGGATCGGCGATCCGCACGTTTCTTCGCCGGCGGCCGCGGGTGCGGTTCATCTCGGCCAAGTCCTCCCAGGCGTATGCGCAGGGCACGCTCAGCAGTGTGCAGGCAATTCGGACAGTCAACTCGGCCGCCAGAGGCTCGCTGAAATAGTGGGCCGTCGAGGGCCTCAGCAGAAGCACCAGCTTGAAGAGGGACAGGATGCTGATGAGCAAGACGATCGGCGCGGGCCAGAGCCGCCCGGTTTTGATCAACGCGCCCATCAGAAGCAGGACCAGTCCGGGGGCGAGATAGAGAATGGCGGTGGGCTCCAGCAGTTCGATCAGCTCCTGTTTGGACCTGTTGGGAAGGTTGGGGTCCGACAGCAGAACGATTCCCCCGGCGATTAGCCAGACGATCAAACAGATCGCGCCGGCGAGCCCGGCGGCTCGCGACAGGAAGACGACCGTGGAAGCCTTGGATCCCATGCGCTATTGCCATTTATCGGATTGGAAACCGGGCGAATGTTGCATATATTGCCGGCACGCGAGGCAAATCACGCCATCAGAACGGACCGAATTGAGCACCGACAAGCCCAAGAATCCCGAAAGTTCCACGCATGATACACCAAATCCCGGCGGCGACGGGCTTCGCTGGATGGATTATGGACTGCTTGCCGGATTTTGTGTGGCGCTGTTCGGATACGTGGCGATCAGCGGCCGGCCCCTGACCCTGCACGAGGCCCGGCTCCCGGAATGCTCGCGCGAGATGATGGCCCAACACAACCTGTTGGTCCCCATGGACGGTGACCGGCCCTGGCTGGAGCGCCCGCCGTTTCCACACTGGTGCATGATCGCCGTGGCCACAGTCATCGGCCAGGCTTGCGATAATGAGTGGTCCGTGCGAATCCCCCCGGCGCTGGCGGGATTGCTCATCGTCGTCATGGTGGCGCGGATGGCGGCGGGGTGGTTCGGACGCGGCATCGGAATCATCGCCGGACTTCTCCTGGCCACCATGTACGAGTTCTACGCCTATTCCACATTGGCCGAGGACGACATTTTTCTTGCGTTGCTGGTGGTGGCGGCGTTGGCCCTGTTTGTGCGGATGGAATTCTTGATCGATCCCATGGTGGAAGATCGCCGGGTGGGTTTCACCGGCCGGCGCCCGTGGCGCGTCGTGGCGTTCTTCGTTCTGCTGGGCCTGACGAATCTGGCGAAGGGTCCGGCAGTCGGTGCCGCCGCGGTGATCGGAACCATCGCCGCGTATTTCCTGATGCCGTCAATCCTGTGGCAATCGGGCGATTTTTCCGTGATCTTCCACTGGCCGCCGGAGCAGCGGCGACGTGCCCGGCGATACCTCTGGCTTTGGGGAATCCTGGCCGCGGCCGCCATCGCGCTCAGTTGGCATATCTATGTCGCCCGGCTTTATCCCGGCCCCGGTGGATATCTGGCCAATCTTCGCTACGACTTCTCCGGCACGCACGAATTCGATGAGCCGTGGTGGTATTACCCCGTGATGCTGCTCGGACGCGGAATGCCCTGGACGCCGGCGGCGCTCGTGGCGCTGGCCCTCACGGCGCGGGCGGCATGGCACGATCGCGATCGGGTCATGTGCTTCCTGTGGTGCTGGGCGATCGTGCCGATCGTCGTTCTGTCAATTCCCCATCGCAAGCACCACCATTATCTGGTGCCCAGCCTCGCTCCCTGGGCGATCCTGGCTGCGCTGGGCGTCAAGCCAATCGCACAATTGTTCTTCAAGGGCCTGGAATGGACGCGCCGGCCGACGTTTGGGCTGCTCGCGATTGGATTTCCCGGAACGATCGCCCTGGCGATTCTCGCGTGGAAACGGCTGCTGTCTCCGGCCACCGATTTGCATGGGCAGATTGAATCCGCTGCGGTCGTCGCCGTGTTGCTGAACTGCTGCGTCTGGGCCTTCTATCACGGGATGTGGATCAAAGACGGGCGATGGATGTTGGCGGCGATCGTGATCGGCGTCGGCGGGGGATGTAGCTGGGCTCAAACCCATTTGCGGGACGACACCGTCGCCGACACGCGGTTTCTCCGGCAAGACGTCGAGGCGGCCGTGCCCAAAGACAAGCTTCTCGCCATTGACGCTTCCATCGGTCCGCTCGATTTCTTCCGCGTGCAGTTCTATTTGCGGGGAAATGCGCTGCTGCTGCACAACCCCAGTTTTCTTCGTAGCGACCGAATCCACGCGGCCGACGTCTACGTCGTGGGAAGCGTCCAGGACCTGCCGGTGCTGAAGAAGCTGGGCGAAACCGAATTGATCGCCCGCTCGCCGCGGCCGCTGAAGGAAAACGTGCCGGAGTTGGCGCTGTTTCACCTGACTTTCTCGCCGGATTTGAAACGCTATCCGCCGCCCGCGGTCTCGCCGATGCAGGCGATGATGCGCCAGCCCGGTCCATGGTGCGGGCCGGACCTTGCCATAGGCCGCTAGCCGCGGTTCGATTTGTGCCGAGAAAGCTCGGCGGCGACGCGGCGAATCACGCCGTCCCAATCGCCCGGGGTTGCCTGACGGAATAATCGCATCGTCGGATACCAGGGACTGTCGGCGCGATCGAGCAACCATCGCCAATCCGAAGCAAATGGCAACAGCGTCCAGACCGGCTTGCCCATGGCGCCGGCCAAGTGCACCACGGCCGTGTCCACCGCGATGACCAGGTCCAGGTTGGCGATCAGCGCTGCCGTATCGGCAAAATCCTTCAACTCCTCCGTCCAATCGACCAGCTCCATGCCAGCCGGCGGAGCCTTGGCTTCTGCGGCCGCTGTGCCTTTCTGCAAGCTGAAGAAATGCACGCCGGGCAACTGCCCCAGCGGGGCCAATCTTGCCAGCTTCATCGAGCGGTTTCGATCGTTTTGGTGGGTTGGTTTTCCCGCCCATGCCAAGCCCACCTTCAAGAGTGCGCAATGGCCGCCCAGCCGATCTTGCCATCTTCCCGCATCCTCCGCATCGGCGTGCAAATAAGGCACGTCGTTGGGAATGCTGGCTAAATTCGTCCCGAAAACCCACGGCAGACTTAGCAGAGGACAGTGCAGATCAAAGGCCGGCAGGGGCTGGCCTCGGACGACGGTTTGGTAGTTCCCGGACATTGTCTGGAAGAGCCGTTGGAGTTCGGCCTGGCATTCAATGATGATTCTCGCGCCCCTCTGCGCCGCCAGGGGCAAGTAGCGGATGAATTGAACGGCATCCCCCAAGCCTTGCTCGGTGTGGAGCAGTAGAGAGCGGCCTTCCAATGGGCAGCCGTCCCATCGCGGCTGAGCGAAGTTTCGCGCGGCGGACGGAAATTCCTTGCATTTCCATCGCCATTCGTGCTCTTCCCAGCCTTGGTGAAAATCCCCCAGAGCCAGCAGCGATAAAGAAAGATTATAGTGTGGTTCGGGTAAGTTGGGGTTGAGGGCAATGGCCTGAAGAAAGGCGGCAACGGCCTCATCGGCTTGTCCATTGTCTTTCAGGACATTCCCTAGATTGCTGAGGGCTTCGGCGAAGTTGGGCCTGAGGGCGATGGCCTGGCGATAGGCGGCGATGGCCTCATCGAGTTGGCCTTTGTAGTTCCAAGCATTGCCGAGATTGATGTGAGCTTCGGGGTAGTTGGGCCTGAGGGCGATGGCCTGGCGATAGGCCGCGATGGACTCGTCGAGTTGTCCTTTGATTCTCAGGGCATTGCCGAGATTGTTGTGCGCTTCGGCGTAGTTGGGCCTGAGGGCGATGGCCTGGCGATAGGCGGCGATGGCCTCATCGAGTTGGCCCTTGTCTTTCCAAGCATTGCCGACATTAATGTGGGCTTCGGGCAAGTTGGGATTGAGGGCGATGGCTTGGCGAAATGCGGCGATGGCCTCATCGAGTTGTCCCTTGTCTTTCAGGGCGTTGCCGAGATTATAGTGGGCTTCGGCGTAGTCGGGCCTGAACGCGATGGCCCGGCGTATCAACTCCACTGCAACGTCTTTCTGTCCTGCCCGCCCAGCCAGCACACCCAGCAGATGTAAAGCTTGGGCATGATTGGGCTGCCGGGCCAGGATCTGCCGGTAAAGCTGCTCGGCCTCTTGCAGCCGCCCGGCCTGGTCGTGTTGCAATGCCAGATCGAAAGCTTGTTGGATCGAGATTAGGCCCATGCGGCAAATGGGCACTATCCGGCGCGAACCATGCTTTCGCAAGCGAGCCGACGTCGGGAACAAATCGCCGCGACCTGCGCCCCAGGTCGAGGAGCCGGCGCGCTAACCGCGGCCCGATTTGTGCCGAGAAAGCTCGGCGGCCACGCGGCGAATCACGCCGTCCCAATCGCCCCCAGGTTCCTGGCGGAAGAGCCGGATCGTCGGATACCAGGGACTGTCGGCGCGGCCGAGCAACCATCGCCAATCCGGCGGGAACGGAACCAGCAGCCAGACGGGTTTGCCCATCGCGCCGGCCAGATGGGCAACGGCTGTATCGACGGAAATCACCAGTTCGAGATTCTCGATCAGTGCCGCGGTTTCGGCGAAGTCCGTCAGGTTCGCGGACCAATCGGACAACGCGATGCCGCCGGCCGCCGGCGGCGGGGCGGGTTGCAGGCTGTGAAATCGCACGCCGTCCACCGCCGACAGCGGCGAGAATCTCTCCAGCGGAATCGAACGATTGCGATCGTTGCGGTTATCGGGGCTTCCCGCCCAGGCCAATCCCACGCGCAGGAATTCCCCGACTGGCTCCATCCGCTTGCGCCAGGCATCGGCAGCCTCGGCATCCGCCGCAAGGTAGGGAATCGTCGCGGGGATGGTCGCCATCGTGGTCCTGAAAACGCCCGGCAAGCTCGGCAGAGGGCATTGATAGTCAAACGCGGGCAGACGTTGTCCGTTCGTGACGATCTGCCCGACGCCGGGGAAATTGCCGAACAGCCGCACGAGCGCCGGCTGGCATTCGAGCACGATTTTCCCGCCCATGTCCGCGACCAGCGGCGCGTACCGGATGAAATGGATCGCGTCGCCGAAGCCTTGCTCGGCATGGAGAAGAATTGTCTTGCCGTTCAGCGGTTGGCCTTTCCAGGCGGCCTGGGCAAATTGCCGGGGCGGCAGGGCGCTGGGGCACTGGCGGCGCCATTCGTATTCCGGCCAGCCCCGCTCGAGATTCCCGGTGACCAATTCCGCCAGCGCCAAGTTGAGATGGGCCGCGGGAAAATCCGGCCTGAGGCGGATGGCGTTTCGATAGGCGTCGATGGCGCGATCGAACCGGCCCATGCACGCCTCCGCCGCGCCCAGGCAGAGTTGGGCTTCGGGCAACGATGGCTTTAGCGATATCGCCCTTTCCGCTGCCGCGATGGCCTCGTCCATTTTCCAGCCTTCGCGCAAGGCATTGCTCAAGTTCATGTGCAGTTCCGCGACGTCCGGCCGAAGCCGGATCGCCTCGGCAAACGCGGCCATCGCCTCGTCGGGTTTTCCCCGGCGGCCCAGAAGCACCCCGAGGTTCGTATGACCCTCGAACAAATCGGGTTTCAACCGAATGGCCTGACGAAGCTGGTCGATTGCCGGATCGATTTGGCCGACGTGGCCGAGCGCGACTCCCAGGGCGTAATGGACCCTGGCGTCGCCGGGAAATTTCGCCAGAAGATTCCGGCAAATCCTGACCGCCTCGCCCGCGTTGCCCTCGGCGACGCTTTGGGCCGCGAGCTTAAGCCCTTGAGGCACCTCGGCCGCGCGATCGGTTCGTTTGGCGAACATCGGAAGATGGTTTTCCCATTGCCGGCCGGTCGTGTCCAGTGAATCAGCCAACTATCCATTGTCAACTGTCAATTATCCATTGCGCCTTGACGTATCCCGATTCACTGGAATAATCGCGCCTCACGATTGATCCGACTCTTGGAGATTCATGGACCCGGCACGAACCGATCCGATTCCCCATCCGGCCGTCCGCCGATTGAGCCTTTACCTTCGGCAGCTTGAAAGCTTCAAGCGCAAGGACCGCCGCACGGTGTCCAGCAAACAACTGGGCGAAAGCCTCAACCTCACCGATGCCCAGGTCCGCAAGGACTTGGCGTACTTCGGGCAGTTTGGCCATCCCGGCGTCGGATATCGCGTCGAGGACCTGATCAATCAGGTCCGTCGAATCCTGGGGACGGACAAAACCTGGGACGTGCTGCTGGTAGGGGCCGGCAACCTGGGCCGGGCACTCATGGCCTACAACGGCTTCGATGCCAAGGGATTTCGTCTGGTCGCCGTGTTCGATTCCGACCCGGCCAAGATCGGCAAACGACAGGGCCCGTTCCCCGGCCGGCCCGACTCCAACGGCTCGGACAGCCAGCGGTTCTTCGTCATCCAGCCGATGTCCGAACTGAAGTCCACGGCCCAAAAGCAGGCGATTCGCCTGGCGATCCTGGCCGTTCCAGCCGACAGTGCCCAGGAAGTCGTCGACCAATGCGTCGAGGCCGGCATTCGCGGCCTGCTCAATTTCGCCCCGGTTTCGTTGCGTTTCCCGCCCGGGATCGCCATGAACGCCGTGGACCTTGCGGTGCAACTCGAGCAGTTGTCCTTCCAGGTGAACTTCTCGCCGCTGGGACAAACGGTATAGGTCGATTGATGATCGCCGAAGGCTCGAAGAAATAGCTCACGCAGAGGCGCAAAGATTGGAACTCCGCGCCTTTGCGTGAGACTCTTTCTGTAATGGATTCATTCACCCGCGGTTATTTTTTTGCGGACAGGGTTCCGGGGTTTTGGCAGAGCGGGGGAAATCCGAATCTATATCGCGAAATTCCTGATCAACTCCACGTACATTCGCATGGCGACGGGCAGCGCGGCGTCGGTGAAATCGTAGTGGTCGTTGTGCAGCGATGGATAGCCGCCAGAGCCGGGCGGCTCGACGCCGACCAGGAAGAAGCAGCCGGGGACTTTTTGCAGGTAATAGGCGAAGTCTTCGCCGCCCATCGAGGGCCGGCCGGCGGGGAAATAGCGGTCGGGGCCGAGCGCCTGGCGGGCGATCTTCGCGACGTAATCCGTCATGGCGGGATCGTTGATGGTGGCCGGATATCCTTCGAGCCAGTCGATCGTCGCGGTGCAGCGGGCGGCGGAGGCGACGGCGGTGATGCGGCGGAAGACGGCGGCCTTGACGGCGGCGCGGGTGGCGTCGCTGAGCGTGCGCGCGGTGCCTTCGAAAATGGCCTGGTCCGGGATAACGTTGGTAGCGGCGCCGGCGTGGATGATGCCGACGGTGACGACGGCCGGCTCGGTCGGATCGAGATCGCGGCTGACGATTTGCTGGAGATTCACCACGGATTCGCATGCCGGCACGATCGGATCGACGCCCAGATGGGGAAACGCGCCATGGCAACCCTTGCCGATGATCGTGGCTTTGAAGATATCGACTGCGGCCATGACCGGGCCGGGTTTGGACGCGACGCAACCGACGGGCAGGCCGGGCCAGCCGTGCAGTCCGAAGATCGCGCGCACGGGAGGTCCGATGCGGCCGTCGAGCGCGCCGGCGCGAACCAGGCGGTCGGCCCCGCCGCCTTCTTCCTCCGCCGGTTGAAAGATCAGTTTGACGCACACGCGAAGCTCGTCTTGCAGTTCATGGAGAATCCCGGCGGTGGCGAGCAAGGCGGCGGTGTGGCCGTCGTGTCCGCAGGCATGCATCCGGCCGGGATGGGTGCTGCAGTAAGCCAGGCCGGTCTGTTCGAGGATGGGCAGGGCGTCGATATCGGCGCGGAGTGCGACGCAGGGTTTGGCGGGGTCGCCGATCAGGCTGAGCGTGGCCGTGGGCGCGTCGGTGACTCCGTCAACGTGGGCGATTGCCAGCCGGTCCAGTTCCGCGCGGATGATCTCGGCGGTTTTGAACTCCTGGAATGCCAATTCGGGAATGCGATGAAGTCGATGTCGAAGTTCCGCGGCGTGAGCGAAGCGGGCTTGGATGGCCGAATCCAGATTCATGGCCCCATCATAACGCGGATGAAGCAGGCCGCACGCATGGCCTGCTTCGTTGTTTCGCGGCCCCGGCCCTTCTGGCGAGAGGTCGGGGCGAGAAGGCGCTCCTCTGGGATTCTCAGTCGGGCGATCCACCTCCGGTCGTTTCCTCGAGCATCTTCCTAAGATAGGAATTCTCGCGCCGGGTGGCTTCGAGATCGAAGACCAGATACTTGATGCTCAGCCGAAGGTAATCGAGGCTCTCCTGGAGGCTGCTGACGGTTTGACGAAGGCGCTCGTGTCGGGCGCGAGTTTCGTCGGCGAGCTTTTCCAGCTTCTGCCGCTCGCTGTGAGGCAGCGTGCTGATTTCGCCCATCAGTTCGGCCAGCTTGGTTTGGAAGTCTTGCTCGTTCATGTTGGACTCGCTCTCTCGATGGAGAGGGTTGAGCAAAGGTTATTCCACATCCGTGCACGAGCGTCGATCCGTCATTATGCGAGTTGCGGAGCACCCATTTACGGCATAAGGGCGCCGGTTTCCCTTCCGCGGAAGTGGTTCGGACCTTTCCGGCCGAACCAGCTTTTCCGCTTGTGGCCTCCCGGCAACAATCTCCGGTCGCGCCAGAGGCCAAAAGACCACGCACCTGAATTCCACCGTTGCCATGACGAAGCGTTCCGCTCGTCAACGAAGCGTTCCGCTCGTCTACGAAGCGTTCCGCTCGTCTGGGACGCACGGACGGCGACTTGTCTAACCCGCGGGTTATCCGACCCACACGGCGGCGTAACCAACGGCGTTGTCCGGGGACTGGGGAGACACGGCGGAGAGAGTGTGATAACTGTTGGCGTGCCGAAGCACGACCGCCCTTTTCGCTCCCCGGTCCTGACAGGCGGACATCATAGCGGCAATCGCGCCGGCGCCGCAGGCATTGTAGCGCGATCTCACCTCGGGAACGATTTTTTCCGGCGTCATATCCGTTATAACCCGCAACAACCGTCGATCGTTCTCCATCGCCCACGCCAACGCCGCCTCACCGATCCCCGCTGGAGTGAACCGATAGTTCGGCCCGTAATGGGTTAGGTCGCTGCTGGCCAGATAAACCGCGGACAACCCGGCGGCGGCGACGGCGGCGGCGACGGATTTTCCCACCTCGACCGCCGATGGGTCGGGCGGAACCTCCACCGGCAAAATCTCCGCGTCCGGCCAGGCCGCCTGGATCAGGGGCAACTCCACTTCCACGGCGTGTTCGCGCCAGTGGAAGCGGTCGTCGGTCACGAAAAGCCCTGATCCACCGGACAATTCCCGCCGCAACGGCACGGTGACGGCCGATTCACCGCCGGGCACGGCCCACCGCTCGTGCGAATCGAAAACGGCGCGGTCGATCCGGATGGGTGTATGAATCGCGCCGAAAACCACCACCACGTCCACGCGCGGCCGCTGCCGGGCCAGCGCGCCAATCGCTTCGGCGGCGATGGCCCCGCTGCAAATCCAACCCGCGTGCGGCACGATCGCGCCCAGCCCGGCCACGGGGCCGAGTTGGGAGACGTCTTTTGCCATCGATGGGGAGGCGGCGTCGAAAAGCTGCGACGTCGCCTGCCGGCATTCCGCGGCGCCGGCGGGGTAAAACATCCCGGCCACCGCGGGATTTCGGACGGATGCTCTTCCCGCTCCGTCGGATTGATCCCTTGGCCCGGACATCCCCGGTACTATAATCCCCCGTGTGACGCGGGTGCTAACGTCGTCGAGTTTGGCGACAGCGTGTTGAAGAAATACATCAGCGGGAAGAACGCGGCGGTTGGAAATGACGCAACCGAACCCAGCCGAATCCGATGACGCAACGTCCGAGAACCCGGCCAGCGACGCCGGCTCCCCAATTTCCGAATCGCGCCCAGCTTCTCCAGAATCTCGACGCCCGGCCTTGCCGGGCGCTGCGCCGTCGGAAGGGCGGTTCGTGCCGGTTGCGGACCGCAAATTATTTCGCCCGCACGCGCCGGACGTGACGGCGCTGAAGCCCAAGCCGTCCGCGGCGCCGGCGCCGCGCTTGCGTCCCACGGCGCCGCCGGCGGCCGCGAACGATATCGGACCAGCCGCCGAATCCGCGTCCTCCGGCGACGCGGCGGATGAGATCGCACAGATGTTTTCCGGCGGCGAGGTGTCGCTGATTTCCTCCGGGTTTGGCGGCGGCGCGGCGACCTCGCCCGGGAACAAACCTCGCCAACGCGACGATCCCCTGTTCATTCGAAAAACTTTGATTCCGATTCACCTGACCTTCGGAGTCGTTCTGGCCGGCGGGGGCGTACTGCTGCTCTGCGGCGGCCAGGACAATGCGCTCGCCGACCTGTTCCCCGGCTGGACGCCGATCGCGCTTTTCGTGTTGGCCGCGATCTTCCTGATTCTGGCGGGGTTGAATATGCTGTCGATCAAACTTCGGCATTCGTGAGCCGGCTCCGATGCGGCTAAACTCGATTCCCCTCAATCCAAACGGAATTCGGGACAACCGGCCGCTCGAGAATTTCCCGCAGCGGATCTTCCGTTGAGCAGGTGAACGTCACCAGATCGGCGAAATCTCCCACGCGAATCGCGCCGGCATCCGGCAGCCCAAGAGCACGGGCGGCTCGCGTGGTGGCCAGTTCCCACAAATTCTCAACCGGCTCGTCCGGCGTCAGCCGATGCAGCAGCCGAAGCTCCTCCACCAGATTCAAATCCGGTGAACTGGCGCAACTGTCGGTCCCCACGGCAACGTTGATTCCGCGCCGTCGCATCTGGCGCCAGCGATGCGGTGCATGTCCGAAAAACTCGTGCGTGCGCGGGCAATAGACCACGCTGGCCTTGCCGGCGGCCAGAAGGTTCAGTTCATCGTCGTCGCAATAATTCACGTGCGCCAGCAGCGTCGGGTGATCAAGCAATCCCAGCTCGCGCGCCAGGCGGATGGGGCCGCCGATGAATTTCGGGACCGAGTCGTCCCACGTCAGCCACTGGTCCCACAATTCCCGCAGCGGGCCGGCATGCCAGGCGAGGAACATCGCCTCGTCCTTGGTTTCGGCCAGATGGGTGGCCAGGGGCAGGCGGCGGTCCCTGGCCGTCTGGAGACAGCGGCGATATCCATCCGGTTCGACAGAATAGGGGGCATGCGGCGTGATGCCGATCGCCAACCGGGCGCCGGCCATCGTTTCGTCGGCCGCGATGGCCAGCCGTTCCTCCAACAGCCCGCGCCGCTGTGCCATGGCCTGCACTTCGCCGAAGCTGACGACGCGCAGCGGAGATGGACGCAGAAGCCGGCGAGTGAGCCGGCATTGCCGGCTGATGTCGCCCACCGTTGTCACTCCGAAGCGAAGGCACTGTTCGACGCCGATGGCCACGGCGCCGGTTACGGCTCGCTCCATTTCCTCCGCTGAAATCCGTGTCCGCCGCAGCATCCCCACCAGCCAGGCCGCGAATGCGGAGGCTTCGCCTTCCGCTCCATCCGCCGGCCGCGGGCCGGGCTGGCAATCGCTCAATTCCAAATGCGTATGTGCGTTCACCAGTCCCGGCAGAATGACCGCCGGTCCAAGATCGCAAATCGCGGCATCGGAATTCCGCGCCAGAATTTGTTTGCGTGTCCCCAACTCCCGAATCCGCCCGCGATCGACGAGAATCGCGCCATCGGCGATCGGCGGCTGGATCATCGGCGCCACCCAGGCGGCGCACAGCAGTTGTCGGTCGACGTTCTCCAAGCTTCGCTCCGCTAACCGCGCGGCTTCGGATCAAGAACGGTCTTCCCCGAGCTCATCGGCGAGCATCTTGGCGACCTTGCGGGAGCTGGCCAATCGTTTGTTGGCGATGGCTCGGATCGGCTCGAAATGGAATCCATCCTTGATGCGGGCCTCCCAATATCCGTATTCCTCGCGTTTTTCCGCCGCCGCCGACAGGTCGCCCACGCCCTCGCCCTGGAGCGCCAGTTGCACGGTTTGCAGAATCAGCCCGATCACGCCGAAATCTTCCAGGTTCAGCGCATCGGCCAGGAGCTTTGCCTCGTCGATCATCGGCGAACGATGGGGAACCTCGTGCAGCAGGCGGGTGGTTCGATCCAGCAGCGATTCTTCGATGTCCGAGCCCATCACGCTCACGAGCAATTCCGCGGCCTGCTCGCAGCGGTCGCGGAGATTGGTTCGTCCCAGCCGGCCCGCGATCACGCCCCTTCCCTGCCGCGGCGGAAGCTGTAACGCATAACACGCCAGTTCCAGCGAGTCCTCCTCCACCGGCGGTCCGATCAGATTCATGGAGATGAATTTGCCGATGCGTTTCCACAGCCGCGCGGCATCCCCCGTGAGTCTCGGTCCCAGCGTGCCCTGGTCATCCAGCGTGCTGAGGACCTTTTCAAGTCGTTTACGCAGGTCCGGTTGTAAAGACATTGTCGCATCCGTGCGGACATCGCCCACTTGCGGGACCCTTGCCCCAACCCTACATCCATCGGCTCCGGTCCCTTTTCGGCAATAGCGATAGTATCGCCCGACTCCGTCATTTTGAGAAATACAAAATCACTTAAATTGGGTGAAAAGAGAAAAATTAATATGCGGGCCGCGCAAAAGATCGGCCGGTTTCCGGTCACCGCATCAGCATCGCGGACCGTTCGGGGCCGACGCTTATCATGTTGATTGCAGCGCCGATGAGCTGCTCGATTCGCTTGATGTATTGCTGCGCCTCCGGCGGAAGCTCGCCGAATTTGCGACACCCCGATATGTTGCCGCGCCAGCCCGGCAACGTCTCGTAAATCAGCTCCACTTCGGCCAGGATGTCCATGTCGGCGCGAAAATACGGCAAATGCGAGCCGTGATATTTGTAGGCGGTGCAAATCTGGACATGATCCAAACCAGACAACACGTCCAGGAGCGTGACCGCCACGGCGGAAACGCCGCACAGATCGGCCGAATATCGCGCCGCCACCGCGTCGAACCATCCGCAGCGCCTTGGCCGCCGGGTGGTCGTCCCGTATTCGTTGCCCCGCTCGCGGATGTAGTTGCCGGTGTTGTTGTCCTGCTCCGTCGGAAACGGCCCGCCCCCCACGCGCGTGCTGTAGGCCTTCACCACCCCCTGAAAATTCTGAACCATCTGCGGCGGAACCCCCGCGCCCGTATAAACTCCCAGCCCCGAACAATTGCTGCTGGTCACGTAAGGATATGTCCCGTGATCCACGTCCAGCAGCGCGGCGTGCGCCCCCTCGAAAACCACCCGCTTTCCCTCCCGCGCGTATTGCAGCAGCAGAAACGTCGTATCCTCGACAAACGGACCCATCCGCCGCCCAAAATCCCGGTATTGCTCGAACACCTGCTTCCAGTCCATCGGACCTAGATCGTACAGGGCGCGCAGAACTTTGTTTCGCTCCGTCACCACCCGCGCGATCCGCTGGCGGAGCTTTTCTTCATCCAACAAATCCGCCACTCGCAACGCCGTCGCCCGAAGCATTTTGTCGGCGTAGGCCGGCCCGATTCCACGCCGCGTCGTGCCGATCGCCGTGCCCTCCGAACTCTGCTCCCTGGCCCCATCCTCCAGCACGTGATACGGCATCACCAAATGCGCCTTGTAACTGATCCGCAAATTTGCCGGCGTCACGGCGATCCCGCGCGCCGCCAGCTCGTCGATCTCGCGGAACAGCGCCGCCGGATCGAGCACCACGCCGTTGCCTATGACGTTCATCTTCCCCGCCCTCAGCACGCCCACGGGAAGCAGGTGCGTCGAATATTTCTCCGAACCGATCCGGACCGTATGCCCCGCATTGGCCCCGCCGCAATACCGCACGACGGCATCCGCCCGTTCGGCCAGGAAATCGACGATTTTCCCCTTCCCTTCATCGCCCCATTGCAGCCCGATGACGCACGTATTCTGCTCTTGCAACGGTATCACGGAGGTTCAGCCTTTCAGCGGTTTGAAGCCAACACGCCCAGAACTGCAAAGTAGGACGATGAGCGCGGGGTGTCAAGCGTGGCACTGGCCCCGGCAAATCACGCTCGGTCTATTGTCTATGGCGGCCGCGGGTTGTAGCCTGCCCGCCCATGCCGCTCAGGCCGATTTTTACTCGTCCCTACACCCTGATTCTCGGCGCGATTCTTATTTTAATGGTCTTTCCGCATATGTGGCGGCATGACGAGTGGACCGATGTTTACTTGGACACTTCGCGGCGGCTGGCGGCCGGGCAAGACATTTATCCGCCCATACCCAATTTCGTATATCCGCCTTTCAGCGCCATCCTGTTTCTGCCCTTGGCGTGGGTTCCCGATAAACCGGCGCAGGTGATCTGGTACGTCGCCAGCGCAATCGCGTTGGTGCTGCTGGTCAAGGCCGCATGGTCCCTGAGCGGCGGCAATCAGGTTGATCGATTGGACGCACCAGCCGCGGAGCATGTCATCGCGGTGCTGGCGTGTTTATGCGCGATGCGGTTTGCCTTCAATGCGTTGGGGCACTTGTCCCTGGATTTGATCATCGCGCTGATGCTGATGTACGGTGGTCTGGCGGCCGTCAACGGGCGCTGGATGCGAACGGCCGTTTGGTGGGGATTTGCCGCGGCCTTCAAAGGGCCCCCGGTGCTGTTCGCGGGTTATCTGCTCTGGCGGCGGCAGTGGGGGCCTGCGATCGTGATGGTCCTCCTGGCGGTGACGCTAAACCTACTGCCGGATTTGATTCACCGACCGGCCGAAGGCGGTCTTTGGGTGCAACGATGGAATCGCCAATACGTCCAGGCTCTGGGCCAGGCCGACTATAAGCCCGGCTTCTGGTACACGGACATTCTCAACAACCAATCGTTGGCCGGCGGTTTCAATCGCTGGTTTCTTACCACGTTCTCGGCCGTTCCCGATGGAATCCGCCTGACGCCACGGCCCGATGCCATGTCGGTCGCTTCACTCAGGCACCTGCTCTACGCCGTCGACGCGGTGATCTGCCTGATCGCCGCCGCGGTAATGATGCCCGGATCATTGCGATCGTGGGGCGATCAAGCCCCCAGCAGGGCATCGCTGGAAATCAGCATCGTGATGCTGCTGATTCTGCTGTTTTCGCCCGTTTCCAGCCCCTCGCTGTTTTGCATCCTGCTCCTGCCCGCGTTTTGCGTCACCCGCGCGGCCGTCCGCCGCCGCGCTTGGTTCTGCTGGATCAGCATCGTCCTGGCAATCCTTGCCAGCACCGCTTCGCACAACCTTGGCTTCGCGCGCACATTCAACCGCGAGATGCTGTGGCTAGGCGTGATAACGATCTCGGCAACGATGCTGCTGCTCCCATGCGTTTGGCTGCTGGCATCCCAGCCCGCCGTCGTGGCTGAATGACCCCGGCACGATCAGCACCCGCATCAGAATAGTGGACGGCCTTGCCTCCGAACGGTCCGTGGGCGAAACTCTTGCCGGGGTGGGAGATCGATCATGTGAATGTTCGCCCTTGCGGGGATTCGATGACGACAGTTCCAGTGACCAATGAACAATCGGCCGACCCGCGATTCGAACGCCTTCGGCGCTTGGCCTTGCTGGCGACGGTCTGGATCGTTCTTCTAATTCTGTCGGCCTGTGTTTTCCGTGTCGGCGTGCAGCTGCGCCATTGGGCCTGGGCCCATACCCAAAACATGCATTTCCAAGGCGACGCGACGCATGCGTATATATGGGGAACGGATGCCGGCCGGAACGGCCTGCTGGGAATATATCGTCAGATTCGCTCCGATTACGGAGATGCACCCCCGCAGACCATGGGATTGGATTACAGCCCGCTACGGCTCACGATCGTGACGATCTGGGCGCAGTGGGTGAACCGCCATTTCGAGGCCAACGATCAGTGGGACCCAAACACCAGTTACGAATTCCACAGGCCGTTGCTTCTGCTCAACGCCGGCTGCGAAGCCGCGGCCGCCGTGGGGGTCGTTCTGGTTCTTCGGCTAATGCGGCGGATCGTGATGCCGAGTGCCGCTCGTCCTCCGGGATTTGTGAACATGCTGCGCGAATACTTGCCGCTGGCCGTCGCCGCGTTACTGGTCTGGTTCAATCCCGCGTTGATTTTGAACGATTGCTGGCCGCAGTGGGACGCCTGGATTTTGCCCAGCTTTATCTTTGCGCTTTATTTTTCGATGCGCGGCTCGTGGTTCGGCGCGGGGGCGATTCTGGCGGTGGGGGCGATGCTCAAGGGCCAGATTCTTTTCGTCGCACCGGTGTTCTTTCTCTGGCCGCTGTTTTCAATGCGCTGGTTGCCGCTGGGGCGGCTGGCGGCGGGGTTTGCCGTTGCAATCACCCTGATCGCCATTCCGTGGATGCTCACCCACACGGGCGACGTGGTCCTGGCCTGCGCCGGGGCGATGGTTTCGGCCGCTCTGCTGATCTTCCGCAAGGGCTGGCGGCGGCCGACGTTTCAACTTCTCGCCGCCGCCGCTTTCGTCGTGCCCGTCTGGCTCACGCCCCGAATCCTCACCGGCGATCTATCCTGGTTCGTTCTGCCGTTTGAATATGGGCCGGTCAAGCACACGGAGCTCAACACGGTCGGCACCAGCAACCTCGCCGCACTCCTTCACGAGCAGTGGGGCTGGGAAGGCGACAGCCCGGTCGATCTTCCCCTGCCCTTTGGCCGAGACCAGCAAACAGACTTGCGAACCGTCCTGGTCTCGCTCTACGCGATTTGCCTGGTTGTCTGCGGCATTGCCGCCGCCGTCCAATGGCGCCGCCGCGACTGGCGATTTCTCCTGGCAATGTATGCGCCCTGGGTGTTGTTCTTCGCCCTCATGCCGTATTTGAACAATCGCTATCTCCTCTGGGCCTCCGCCTTTTTTCCCTTGCTGATTCCCCTCGGCCTGGGCATGACTCTGCTGGGCGGACTCATTTGCCTTTCCTGCTGCGCGATGTTGGTCGAGATCATGTGCCGGTTCAACCCGGATTCCGATCCGACATTGCAGAGCCTGTCGCACGGCATGTATCCCGGCCTGGCGTATCTGGTTTTGATGATCGCCGCCATATTCCTCTACAACGCCGCAATCTTCCGTCAATCAAAGCGTCCGGCCTAAAATTTGCCGGTTCCCTTGCTCGGGGCGCATTGACATTGCCGATGGTGAAGTTAACTTTCCAGGTTCTGCGGTAATGCCAACCGCCACTCCTTCGGCATTGGAAGCCGGGGGAATTAAATACGGGTAAGGAGGCCCAATGCCAGTTCGCAATCCCATCCTCGATGTGCCGCTGATGGACATCATGCGTTCTGAAATCGCGCTGCCCCTACAGCAGATGCTGCATCTGTACAATGTGGGAAGTTTTCTCAAGGCCTGGGGCAATCCCAAAAACCAAAGGAGCATCGAAGAGGTGTTCGATTCGCCCGAGCAGGCGCATCACGCCGCCGCCGTTTGCGCCGCCTGGCTGGGCGTCAAGATCGCCGTCGGCCACGACCCGAACCTCGGCTGGTGGTGGCCCGCCGACGACGGCCGGCACATGGAGGCGTAGCCCGTGCGTTGATTGACTGCCGCATGTTTTCCGGTACAATCCCCGCAAATGTTGTTTTCCTGCGCCATTGCTGCCCGTATCATTAGCCCGCGACAATCCGGGTAGGGCCGACGGTTCAACGTGAATAAACCACAAGCCCTGCCCGATGGCAGGGCTTTTTTGTTTGACGCCGAGAGTTCTTTTCAGGCCATGACCATGCAACCCCGACGCATCGAAATCTACGACACGACGCTCCGCGACGGAACCCAGGGCGAAGGCTTCAATCTCTCCCTTCAGGACAAGCTCCAGATCGCCCAGAAGCTCGACTTCCTCGGCGTCGATTACATCGAGGGCGGCTTTCCGCTCTCCAATCCCAAGGATGCCGCGTTCTTCCGCGAGGTCACCGGCCTCAACCTGAAGATCGCCAAAATCTCCGCCTTCGGCATGACCCGCCGCCGCAGCATGAAAGCCGATGAAGACCCCGGCATGCACGCCCTCCTGGACGCGCAAACCCCCGCGGTCACCCTTGTCGGCAAATCCAGCCAGTTTCAGGTTCAGAACGTCCTGTCCGTGACGTTGGAAGAGAACCTGGCGATGATCGCCGACTCGATCCGTTTTCTTCGCTCCGCGGGCCGGGAAGTGATTTACGATGCGGAGCATTTCTTCGATGCGTTCGTGCAGAACCGGGATTACGCGCTACAGACGCTTCATGCGGCGCAGGAGGCGGGGGCGGCCGTGCTGGTTCTGTGCGATACCAACGGCGGAAGTCTGCCGGAATCGGTCGCCGCCGCCGTCGCCGAGGCCAGGCGACAAACCTCGGTCCGGCTGGGCATCCACACGCACAACGACGCGGCCCTGGCGGTCGCCAATGCCCACGCCGCCATCGCCGCCGGCGCGGATCACGTTCAGGGAACCATCAACGGCGTCGGCGAGCGTTGCGGAAACATGGACCTGATCCCGCTCATCGCCAACCTACAGGTCAAATATAAATTCGATTGTCTGCGTCCCGGCTCGCTGAAGCGCCTGACCGAGGTGAGCCGATTCGTTTACGAGATCGCCAACCTCAACCCGATCTGGGGCCAGCCGTACGTCGGCGCCAGCGCGTTCGCCCACAAGGGCGGCATGCACGTCCACGCGGTCCAGAAGCACGCCGCCACCTACGAGCACGTTTCTCCCGACGCCGTCGGCAATACCCGCAAAATCCTGGTCAGCGAGCTTTCCGGCGCCAGCAATATTTCCGCCAAGATCGGGCACAAGTTCGACATCGAGAAAGACAAGGCGGTCCTTCGCCGGCTCCTGGGAAAAGTCCAGGACCTGGAGAACGCCGGATATCACTTCGAGGCCGCCGAGGCCAGCTTCGAGTTGCTGGTCCGCAAGGAGATCGGCCGATACACCCGATTCTTCGACCTGGATCACTATCGCGTCACGATTTTCAAGCACGACGCCGAAGAGCCGGTTTCCGAGGCCACCGTCAAACTCCGGGTGGACGGCCACGCGGAACATCACGTCGCCGAGGGCGACGGACCCGTCAACGCGCTGGACAACGCCTTGCGCACGAGCCTCCGCGGCCACTATCCGCAGATCGAATCAGTCCATCTGATCGATTACAAGGTTCGCGTCATCAACTCCAACGACGAAACCGCCGCCCAGGTGCGCGTCATTGTCGAATGCCGCCGGCAGCGCTCCGACGGCTCCAGCGAAACCATCGGCACCATCGGCGTCAGCGGCAATGTCATCGACGCGAGCTGGCAAGCGCTCGTCGATGCATACGAATGCCATTTGATTCATTGTCAGGAGGAGATCGTCGCCGCGGCAGCCCCCGCTGCCTCTCATCCGATCTGATTCGTGGCGGAGCGACGATTCACAGCGCCGCGTCCAGCGCTTCGCGAAAATCTTTTTCGCCGCGCAGGCCGACGAATTTCTGCGCGACCTGCCCGCCCTTGAACACGAGCACCGTGGGGATCGCGCTGATCCCGAATTTGCTTGCCGTCGCGTGATTGGCGTCGGTGTCCAGCTTCCCCACTTTCACTTTTCCCGCATAATCCGTCGCCAGCTTTTCGATGGTCGGCGCGAGCCGTTTGCACGGCTGGCACCATTCGGCCCAAAAGTCCACCAAGACCGGCGTTTTCGATTGAACCACTTCCTGCTCAAAATTCGCGTCGGTAATCTGAACCACGTTGTCACCTGCCATGTCAATCTCCTCAATCGTTCGTAGGGGGATGATAGAAGTGACGGCAAGAGGAGTCAACGTAGGGGAAGTCTGATAGCCTTCGCATTTGGCGACGGCGTTGAAGGGTTCAAGGGTTCAAGAGTTCAAGAGTTCAAGATGAACGTTTTCTGCGTTGAACCCTTGAACCCTTGAACCCTTGAACTCTTGAAGAGCCCCGCTGCGGTTGACGCGCCCACCGCCGGGCAACTAATATTACGGCAACCCCACCCGGCCCAGTTTTCGCCGGCGGTGTTACACGGTTTTATCAAGGACTGGATTCAATAAGATGAGCGAAGCGACAGTGTCGTCAATCAACGAGCGTGCGGCCGAGGAATACTATCGGCGTGGCCTGGAGTCGGAGCAGCAAGGGTTGCACGAAAAGAGCATCGAGTTTTATGAACGGTCATTGAACGAGAATCCCGACCACGAACAGGCGGCATTCCATCTGGCGGTGCTGTACGACCGCCGCGCCGAGGACGCCAAGGCCATTGAGCTTTACGAACGAATCTGCACCAGCCCCCCGGTGCATTTGAACGCCCTGATGAACCTGGCGATTCTTTACGAGGACAACAACCATTACGACGAGGCGCATCGGTGCCTGGACGCGGTGCTGCGGACGGACCCGAATAACGTTCGCGCGCGGCTGTACATGAAGGACGTGGAATCGGCGCGCAGCATGCACTATGACGACGACCTCGACGGCCGCGGGGATCGCCGCACCGCCGTGCTCAACGTGCCGGTTACCGATTTCGAGCTTTCCGTTCGCAGCAGGAATTGCCTGAAGAAAATGAACATCCGGACGCTGGGCGATCTGTTGAAAACGACGGAGCAGGAACTGCTCAGCTACAAGAACTTCGGCGAGACGAGCCTGAGCGAGATCAAGGCGCTGCTGGCGCAGAAGGGCCTTCGACTGGGCCAGGCGGCGGACGATTCCAAGTCGGCCGTTCGCCGGACCACTCCCGCCGCCGGAAACGTGCCGCCGGAAATCCTCAGCAAGAACGTCGCCGACATGGAACTTTCCGTCCGCAGCAGAAAAGCGCTCCAGCGTCTGAACATCAACACGCTGGGCGAGTTGGCGGCCCGCACGGAAGACGAGCTGCTCGGCTGCAAGAATTTCGGTCAGACCAGCTTGAACGAAATCAAGCAACAGCTTGCCACGTTCAACCTGTCGTTGCGGAAGCTGGAAGAATAGCGGCAACGTCCGTCGCGCAATCACGGCAAGGAGGCCTTGATGCGATCCACTGTGTTTCTGGGTGTTGTTCTGGCCCTGCTGCTTCCGCTGGGATGCAGGCAGGATGCCTCCACCACGCCGATCGCCCGCACCTCCCCGCGGATACGCGTGCTGCTGCTTCAGGGCGCCGATTGCGTCGACCTGATGGCCCCCGAGCCCGGGATATCCCTGGATTCCCAGGCTGTTTCCCTCCACTTTTCCCAAGGTCTGACGATTCCAACCTCGTTGGCCAGCGATGGGTGGCACGTCGGCCGGCAATCGATTCGCCCCGGCGTCTTGACGTTGAGCCCATCCGCACAGGGTCCCATTCGCGTCAACGGCGTCGATTACCGAGGCGCCATCCGGCTGCTGCCGGTTGGCGGCGGACGATTCAACGTCATCAATGACCTCGCCGTGGACGATTATCTCGCCGGCGTGGTGACCAAGGAGATGTACCCAACCTGGCCGATCGAGGCGCTCAAAGCGCAGGCGGTGGCGTCGCGGACCTACGCGCTGTACGAGGCGGGTACCTGGAGGACGCAGCGGGCATGGGACGTGTTTGGCGACGAACGGAGCCAGGAGTACGGCGGAATCACCGGCGAAACCGGCAAGAGCCTCCAGGCCGTGGCCGCGACGCAGGGGATCGTGCTCACCTACGGGCCGGGATACGGGACGATCTTTCACTCTTATTTCAGCAGTTGCTGCGGCGGCGTGACTCAGGCGGCGGCGGATGCGTTCCCCGGTGAGCCGTATATCCCGCCGTTGGCCGAGCAGTCCCACGGCGCCAACTGCAACGCGTCCAAGTATTTCAACTGGGGCCCGATCGTGGTCGCCAAGACGGAACTCACCCGGCGATTCCACCTCTGGGCGCAGCGAAGAAGCGACGAAATCGGCCAGCGGATTTCGGAGTTGAATATGGCCGGCGTTTATCGAATCGACGTGCAAGGATTCAACCGCTACGGCCGGCCGAATCGGGTGCTGGTGACGGACACCGCCGGCGTGCAATACAGTTGGCCGGCGGAGCAGCTTCGATCCGCCGTGAATACCGACGCACAGCCGGGCGCCACGTTGCCCAGCAGCTTCTGCAAGATCAACGGCGATCCGAATTCAGATTCGGTCACGTTTTACGATGGCCACGGCTTTGGTCACGGAGTGGGGATGTGTCAGTGGTGCGCCGAATCGCTGGCGGCGGCGGGGCAAAATTTCGCGCAAATCTTGGAAGACGCATACCCGCAGGCGAAGCTGGTGAGAGCGTACTGAGATGAAGACAAAAAAACCGTCGCATCCTGCGAATCCGGCCCCCCCTGGAGCCCGGACGCGACATGATGCGACGGGATCAATCTCCAGGGTAATCCCTGCACGACACAGCAGAATCGGATTCAGTCCTTTAGTCATTGCCGGGTTCACGTATTTTGACATAGGGATTTTCCCTATGGGCGTTAACATTATCAAAAACATGCCCAAAGCGGGTTTCTCGCTGGGCGTGTGCCAAGTGCAGGCTACTTCGGTTCTTCCAGGGTGTGGATTACGGCGTAGCGGAGCAGCTCGGCGCTGCTGCGCAGGCCGAGCTTCTCCTTGACGTGCTCGCGATGAACCTCGACGGTCTTGGAACTGAGAAACAGTTGTTGGGCGATCTCCTTGATCGATAATCCGCGGCCGATCATCTGGAAAATCTCCAACTCGCGGTCGCTCAGGTTTGCCAGCGGCATTCCCGGCGTAACGGGTTGGCGATGATGGGTGAGGCGGCCGAGGATCGCGGAACTCATGTCGTCGCTGAGCCAGAGGCCGCCGGCCAAAACGCGGCGGATGGCTTCCATCACCTTCTCGGTCGCGTGGGATTTCATCACGTAGCCCTGGGCGCCGGCGCGAAGCACTCGTTCGGCCCAAAGCTCCTCATCGTGGATGGACAGAACCAGGATCGGCAGGGCGGACCAGGCGGCGCGGATGTCCTTGATCAGTTCCAGGCCCGGCCGGCCCGACAGCGACAGGTCGGTGACGACGATGTCCGGCTCGGATTTCCGGATGAGATCGAGGGCCTGGTCGGCCGTTTCGGCCATGCCGATGACGATCATGTCCCTCTCCATTTCGATTCGCGTGGCCAGGCCTTCGCGGACGATTGGATGGTCATCGACCAGCAACACGCGTGACCGCGGCGGGGATGAGGATGGAGGCCGCTTCTTGCTGTCGGCGGCTTGGGGGTGAATCATGGCTGGCGACGTTCGGACACCTGCATATCACGGACGTTCCCGACGGGGAACTTCGAATCTCCAGCGACCCGCCGATCATCCGGGCTCGATACAACATGACGCTGATTCCCATGCCCTTGCCCCGCGGCGCCGCCGCGGGCATGCCGACCCCGTCGTCATGCACGGCCAGCATGGTGGTCTGGCCGATTGTATCCAGTTCGATGCGAATTTGCCCGGCCTTTGAATGGCGCACGGCGTTGTTGACCGCTTCCTGGGCGATTCGGAACAGATGCAGGGAGGCGGCGTCGTCGGCAAGTTCGAGCGGCCCGCGGCAGCTCACGCCGCACCTCCGCTGTATGGTCGTCTGCACCTTCGACGCCAGATCGCGCAGGGCCGTCTCCAGCCCTAGCGGGCCGACTTCCACGGGCGAAAATCCTCGGGCAAGCTTGCGGGTCTGGTCCAGGGTGCGGTTAATGAGCGAGGCGATGCGGGCGGCCTGGGCCTCTTCAGGCAATCCCTGCTGTGCCAGCCTCTGACGCAGGTTCTGCGTGAGCAATGCCACCCCCGTCAGTTCCTGGCCGACGCCGTCGTGCAGATCGTGCCCGATGCGCATTTGTTCCCGCTCGCTGATTTCCAGCACCTTCTTTTCCAGCGCCCTCAATTCGCTGACGTCGCGGGTGATTTGGGCGAAGCCGCGGAGTTGCCCCGCTTCATCGCGCAACGCGGTGGTGATGACGTTGGCCCAGAATCGGCTGGAGTCGTGTCGTACGCGCCACCCCTCGTCCTCGTGGCGGCCCACCCCCGCGGCGTCGAGCAGGTCCGCCGCCGGCTTGCCCCGCGCCGTCTCTTCGGCCGGATAGAACGCCGATGCGTTCTGGCCCACCGCCTCACCATGGGAAAAACCGAAGATGCGGGCGGCGCCGGGATTCCAGCTCACGACTCTTCCCGACGAATCGAGCATGACGATGGCATAATCGGCCACGCCTTCGACCAGCAGGCGAAATCGCTCTTCGCTTTCGCGCAGGAGGGCGTTGGACCGGCTTAACTCGCCCGTTCGCTCGTGGATTCTCAATTCAAGTTCGTCGTATGACTTTTGCAGCGCCGACTCGGCGCGGCGACGCAGCGAGGTCAGGGAACTGATCAGCACCGCGACGACCACGAAAACGGCGGCCCGGAGCCAGTCATCCCACCCAAATCCGGGCGATCCCACCGGATTCAGGCGGTAAAAGTCTCCCGCCAGAAACGCGGCTAGCGCCGTCGCCACGAGCCCCGGTCCCAGTCCTCCCGTCCACGAGCTGAGGACCACCGCGGCGAAGAACAGCGAGGCCGTGCTTTCGCCGATCTGCGGATTAATCACATACGCGATTCCCGCCGCCGTCAGGACGAATGCCACCGCCAACGCGTAGTGGCCCGCCCGGCGCAAAATCACCCCGGTCTGAAGGGTTGATAAGCTCACGGTTAACCCGCGTCTTACCATACGACCGCACCATCGGGTCCGCAAGAAGAATCCGAGAGGGAGAGATATGGCACCTACTTGGATTGGTGCTTGAGAAAGTGGCCGACCTCGTACACCGGCCCGAAAATTGGCGGCCGGCTCCGCATCTGAAGCACACGCACCTTTTGCAACCTTTCCTGGTCGGCGAAGGAGACGTCCAACTCGGTTGAGAAATGCTCCTTGCGGATGTCGCAGCCGAGCATGCGAAACATGAAGACCATCAGCGGCCGCTCGATGGGTACCCCGTAAATCACTTGCCCGCCGGGCTTCAGGACCCGCTCGATTTCCGCGAAGGCTTTGAATTGCTCCTGGGGCTTCAAATGTTCCAGAATGCTGATGAGCAGGACCGTGTCGAAGAAATTGCCTTCGTAGGGCATCTCCAGCACGTTGCCGCGGCGAAGCTCGGTCTGGACGTGTCGCGCGGCGAAGGCGGCTTGCACGGCACAGACGTCGGCGGTGAGGTCCAGGCCGTGAATCTCGCGGTACGTCTCGTGGAGATTCATGAACGTCAGCCCGGTCCCGAATCCGATTTCCAGGATTCGTTCGCCGCCGCTGCATTCGCCCAGGCATAGCTCCACGCGCCGCCGGTACATCGCGCCAAAGATCGGCCAATGGTAAAAGCGGATGGGATCGAGCTCGTTCACGCCGACGTATTCGTCGCGGCGGAGCAGTTTCAGGGACACAGGTTTGGTGGGTTCAGTCATATCGGAGCTTCGTCAAATGAACTTCATTCGCCGCGCGGCGAAGGCGACCATCCGCAAGAGGATCAGGCCGTGCCGCCAGCGCTGGATGTTGGTCTGGCCGTAGGTGCGTTGGCGATATCGGACCGGGACGTCGACGATCTTGAGGCTGAGCCTGGCGGCGCCGAAGAGGAGGTCGAAATCGCCGAACGGATCGAAATCGCCGAAATAGGCGCGGTTCGCGGCCAAAAGCTGGTAATCCCTTTTCCAGATCGTCTTGGTGCCGCAGAGCGTGTCCTTGATGCGCTGGCCGAGCAGCCAGGAGAAGGCCAGCCCGAAGAATTTGTTTCCGATGAGATTGGCCATTTGCATGGCTCTATCTTCAAGGGGGTAGACGAGGCGGACGCCGTTGGCGAAATCGGCCTTTCCCGTGCGCAGTATCTCGAAGAACGCGGGGAGGTCTTCAGGTGGAACGGTGAGGTCGGCGTCGAGGATGGTGAGGATGTCGCCAGTGGCGGCGGCAAATCCGCATCGGACGGCGTCGCCCTTGCCCTTGCCGGATTGTTTGAGCAGCTTGCAGGCGCGATTGGGATGGCGGGCGATGGCGCGCTCGATTGAAGCCCAGGTGTCGTCGGTGGAATGGCCCTCGACGAAGATGATTTCGGTTCCGCCGCCCATTTCGGGCACGCGGTCGATCATCTGCTCCATGTTGCCCGCCTCGTTGCGGGCGGGAACCACCACGGAAATTCGCGGCGGCGGTGAATCGCCCGGTTCGGCCGGCATCGGCCGCGCCACCACGAAATTCGTCAGCCCCAGCAACCGAAACGGAAAAATCTTCACCACGAATCGGTTGAAGAACGGCTCGACCAGCGGCGTCGGCATCGGCCAGAGCACCTCGTTCCACGATCGCATCGTCTCGAACCCGGAGATATACAGCAGATTCGCCACGTCGTTCACGTCCAGCCAGTTCTGCTGGAGCGTCGGTTTCGCCAGTTCCATCCGCTCGGCGACGCGCAGCGGAAGTTCCCACATCCGGCTGTAGAAATTCAACAGCACGCGGGTGCGGGGATGGCTTAGACGGCGAACCTGGTCGAAGACCGTCTGCACGCTCCACAGATCGTTAATCAGGTCGGAAAGGATGATCACGTCGAAGGTCTGGTCGAGGACGGAATCGTGCGCATCGGCCTGAATGAAATGAAGCTGGGGATATCTCCCTCTCGCGCGCCGGAGCATTTCCGCGGAGAAATCGACCCCCACGCCGAGCGACGGCCGAAGCGCCGCCAGCAGATCGCCCTGGGCGCAGCCGAGCTCCAGCACCTTCAGCCCCGGGGTGACGAGATATCGGTAGACCTCCGCCAGCCGGCGGCGATAGCAGCCGCCCAGCCCCTTGCGCGGATCGCGGGCCAGCGCCAGGGCGTCCCAATGCGCCATGCGGACTTGCCGATGATGCCGAGCGGACGGATCGGCGGAGGAGGCGATAGTATCGCGCATCGTCGTCGCTCACTACCAGAGATAGAATCGCCGCACAAGGACGACCAGGGCATACACGGAAAAGGCCGCCGAGAAAGCCGTCAAAACGGCGCCCGGGTGAACGCGGCGCGGCCGGGGGCCGGGATAGAGCATCAGGAAAAACGGCAGCGTCGCCGGGATCATGTATCTCCCTTGGAGGCCCGTGATGCTGTGTTCGCCCACCTTGGCAAACGTGAGATACACCAGCGAGAATACGGCCAGCCAGCACCCGCAGACCGCGACCGCGAGAATCGCCCGCTGGCGCACGGTGATTCGCAAATTGGGCCAGCCGCCCATGAGCGTCGTCCACAACAGAACTATCCAATAGGCGATCACGCATGGGAGCGATAATTTGATTTCGTGCCAACCGAGTTGGCCGATGAGGGAAGAGATAAAGGGGACGGCCAGGAGCATTCCCAGTTCCATGTGAAGAATGCGCAGCGGATGATGCAGCATGTAGATTGCCTGCCGTTGCGGGGAGACATCGGGCATGCTGTAACTGCTAAAACCGAACGTGCAAGACGACCAAGCCGCCATCGTCGCCACGCAGATCAGCGTGAACAGGGCAAACGTCAGCCAATAACGGCGGCGGCTGGCAAAGCGGGTGGAAGGAATCAAGAGGAAGAGGATCGACAGCGGGAGATAAGCGGTTTTCGCCAAGGCCACGGCCGCGCCCAGGACCGTCAGCCCGATCAAGTGGAATCGGGGGATCAGTCCCCCGGCCATGGCGCATCGCATCGCGGCGGCGACGAACAGAAAACATACGCCGTTCACCGTGGCGTCGGCGGAGAGCGAAGCCGCCTGCGCCAAACACATGGGCGTCAGCGCCAAAAGTGCTACCGTCCAATCCAGGATGGGAACCAGCCGGACCGCGAAATAAACCAGCACGCTCCAACTCAGCAGATTTCCCAATCGACCGGCGTAAAAGATCCACATCGGCCCGACGCCGAACTGCCGCGCCAGGGCGATTGCGGCCGCCTGGGGGAAATAGTTCATCGGAGAATGCCAGGAAACGTTGCCGAAGACGAAAAACACGCGATCGCCCGGCCGCAGCGGGATGGCGTGCGCGGCCCAGATGTCGTGAACGTTCGCCTTGGTGTCGGGATCGAATGGCTGATTTCCCCAGACGCGATCGCTGAATTCCTTCAGGCTGGTGGGCAGGTATCCGCCGATTTCCTCGCCGTGCCGGTAGGCCGTCAGCCGCCCTTCGGAAACCTGATACGCGCGATAGAACTGCATGAATTCATCGGGCACCTGAAACGGCGGGGTGATGACGGCGAACAAGGTCCCGAAAATCCACGCCAACGGCAAAAACACGCGGCGGGGGGTGAGCCGAGTGGACCACGGACCCGCGGCCGGCAGGGCGGCCGATTCCGCGTCCCGCTTGAGATCGCCAATCGCCTGATTCATGCCAACCCCGGCCAATTATCCGCGGCCTGCCCGGCCCTGAATGCAACGCGGATTTTCTCGACGATCTCCTTGGGCAACGGCCCCTTCTTGGCGAATTCGATGTTCCGCTGCGCGTTCCGCGGGCTGGTCGTGCCGATGATCGCGGTCTGCACGCCGGTCTGGCTCAGAGTGAAACGCAGCGCCATTTCGGGCCACGCCAGGTCAACGTCGCCGACAAATCCGAGGTTCGCCGGATCGAGATTCATCTTCGCCAGGCGATCCACATAGGGCTGGACATAGGCGGCATAATGGCCCGGTCGATCGTGCGCAGACTTCCAGGCGGCGTTGGCGAGGGGACGTTTTGCCAGCACGCCGACATCATGCTTGCGGGCAATCGGCAGGACCAGATCGATATTCGCCTGGTCGGCAATGCTGATGGAAGTCTCGATCACTGCAATCTCGGGCAGAGTGGCCGCGTACGCGGCCGCCTGGTTATCGCCGCTGAAACCGGCGAAGCGGATTTTCCCCGCCTGCCTCGCCTTGACCAGTGCGCCCAGTGCTTCGCCCTTGCGCAACGTGGCTTCATCACAGGTGTGCAGCAACATGACGTCGATGCTTTCCGTTTTCAGCCGGCTCAGGGAGCGATCGACGCTCTGTTGGATAAGCTCAGGCGACCAGGCCTCCGCCCCGAGGCCCGCCCGTTGCCCGCATTTACTGACCAGCACGAACTGCGACCGGCGGTGCGCGATGGCCTGACCGATGATTTCCTCGGAGGTGTCGTAGCCGGCTGCGGTATCGATCACATTGACGCCCTCGTCCAGCAGGAGATTGAGAACGCGCGTCGCCCGCTCGCGCTCGGGCTTGAGGAATCCGATCTCGGCCGCGCCGAAACCCAGCGGCGTGACGTGCAAGCCGGTTTTGCCGAAGCGCGCTTTGAGCATGCCGGGATTGTAATCGTTGTCGAAGAAAGAAGGCAGCCCCGGATGTACGTCCGGGGCTGCGTTGAGAACCAAATTTTGCCGCGGCATCACGTCGCATCGGACGAGGCTTCGGCCAGGGGCTTTTCGCCTTTTTCCTCGGCGGCGTTGAGGGCCTCGAAATACAGATGCTTGTCGCCGCCGTCTTCGGTCTTGACCGTGATGCGCACGAGGTCTTTGCCCTTGAAGCTGCCGCGGAGAATCTCCTCGCTGAGGGGGTCCTCGACGAACTGCTCGATGGCACGCCGCAACGGCCGAGCGCCGAAGTCGCTGTTGGTGCCCTTGTCGATCAGGAAATCCTTGGCTTCCGTGGTAATCTCGATGCGGACGCCATGCTCGGTCAGCCGCTTGGTCACCTTGTGCAATTCGAACTCGACGATGGTTTCCATGTTGGACCGGCTCAACGGTCGGAAGACGATGACATCGTCCAACCGGCCGATGAATTCGGGGCGGAAATAACGCTCGATTTCCTTGGTGAGCGTCGTCTTGATCGTTTGATAGGTTCGTTCCTCCTTTTCGCCCTTGCGGCTGGGCTGGAGGCCGAACTGCGGGCCGCCGTCCTTGATCAATTCCGCGCCGATGTTGCTGGTCATGATGAGCACGACGTTGCGGAAATCGACGTGCCGGCCGAAGCTGTCGGTCAGCCGGCCCTCTTCCATGATTTGCAGCAGCATGTTGAACACGTCGGGATGCGCCTTTTCGACTTCGTCAAGGAGGACGACGCTGTACGGCCGGCGGCGGATGCGCTCCGTGAGCTGGCCGCCTTCCTCGTAGCCGACGTAGCCCGGAGGCGCGCCGATGAGCCGGCTGACGTTGTGTTTCTCCATGTACTCGCTCATGTCGATCTGGACGAGGGCGTCCTCGTCGCCGAACATGAATTCGGCCAGCGCCTTGGAGAGAAGGGTCTTGCCCACGCCGGACGGGCCGAGGAACAGGAACGATCCCATGGGCCGATGCGGATCCTTCAGGCCGGAGCGGGCGCGGCGGATGGTCTTGCTGATCGCCCGGATCGCCTCGTCCTGCGAGACCACGCGCTTGTGCAGCTCGTTTTCCAGTTCGAGCAATCGCTGGGCTTCTTCTTTTTCCAGGCGCGTGAGCGGAACGCCGGTCATCTTGCTGACGACCTCGGCGATCACTTCATCATCGACGACGCCGTCCACTTCCTTGGCACGTTCGCGCCATTGCCGCTGCATTTCTTCCTTCTTGGCCCGCAGGCCCTCGGCCTGATCGCGCAGCTTGGCGGCTTCCTCGTACTCGGCGTTTCGCACCGCCTCGTCCTTTTGGATGCTGAGCCGTTCGATTTGCTCCTCGATCTCGGCGAGGTTGGGCGGCTTGGTCATGCTGCGCAGGCGGATGCGCGCTCCCGCTTCGTCGAGCACGTCGATGGCCTTGTCGGGCAGGCATCGGCCGGTGATGTACCGGTCCGACATCTCGACGGCGGCGGAAAGCGCCGAATCCAGGATCTGCACGCGGTGATGGGCCTCGTAACGGTCGCGCAGGCCCTTGAGGATTTCGACGGTGTCGGCGGGGCTGGGGGGATCGACGGTGATGGGCTGAAACCGCCGCGCCAGCGCCGCGTCTTTTTCGATGTATTTGCGGTATTCATCGAACGTGGTGGCGCCGATACACTGAATCTCGCCGCGCGATAGGGCGGGCTTCAGCACGTTGCTGGCGTCGATGGCGCCTTCCGCGCCGCCGGCGCCCACCAGCGTGTGCAGTTCGTCGATGAACAGAATGACGTTCTTGGCCCGGCGGACTTCGTTCATGACCGCCTTGATGCGCTCCTCGAACTGTCCGCGGTACTTGGTGCCGGCGACCATCATCGCCAGGTCCAGCACGACAATCCGCCGATCGTGCAGCAGTTCCGGGACCGTGCTGGAGATCACCATCTGGGCCAGGCCCTCGACGATGGCCGTCTTGCCGACACCCGCTTCGCCCAGGAGGACCGGGTTGTTCTTCTGCCGGCGGCAGAGGATCTGGATGACCCGCTCGATCTCCTTTTGCCGGCCGATCACGGGATCAAGCTGCCCTTCGCGAGCCAGCTCGGTCAGATCACGGCCAAAGCTGTCAAGAGCCGGGGTCTTGCTCTTGCGGTTCTGGCCTTGTTTTTCTTGTGCTTGGGGTTCTTCGCTTTCCACACCAGCTCCCAAAAGATTAAGAACCTCTTCCCGGACTTCCTCTAACTTCAAACCCAGGTTCATCAATACCTGGGCGGCGACGCCGTCGTGCTCACGAAGCAGGCCGAGCAATAGATGTTCGGTGCCTACGTAATTGTGGTTCAGGTTCCTGGCCTCTTCGATCGCGTATTCGATGACCTTTTTGGCCCTGGGCGTTTGCGGCAATTTGCCCATGGTGACCATGTCGGGACCGCTCTTGACCAATTTTTCAACTTCCAGCCGGACCTTCCGCAAATCGACGTCCAGGTTTTTCAAGACGTTAGCGCCGACTCCGCTGCCTTCCTTGACCAGGCCGAGCAGAATATGTTCAGTGCCGATGTATTCATGGTTAAACCGTTGGGCTTCCTGGTTGGCCAAGGCCATGACCTTCCGAGCCCTATCCGTAAATCGTTCGAACATATCCATCTC
>Ga0187867_10000239_pt1 | contig 50200 bp, 45 predicted proteins | sample June2016WEW_13_1_FD_132976 | JGI IMG/M metagenome (GOLD analysis project Ga0187867, IMG submission 132976) | Peatland microbial communities from SPRUCE experiment site at the Marcell Experimental Forest, Minnesota, USA - June2016WEW_13_10 | ecosystem: Environmental > Terrestrial > Soil >...
GCCCATCAGAGCCCACCTCGAAGCTGATGTCCCGTTAGCAAATGGAATGCTTGCTGCCCGAGCAGGCGACCTGTCCCTTAGTCAGACAATGCCGGCCCGATACCGGAACCGCGGATCGTTTCGTCACGAACTGAGAACGCACCGATGATTCCTACCAGAACCGGTATAATCGATGGTTTCGGTATCGGACGTTCTTCATGATCATCGCAATCTGCACAGACTGATCATCGGCGATCCTAACATCGCGCTTATTGGAAACAGGATAATGACTTCATGGTGACCCTGGTCTCGCATATCTGGAAGCCCAGTAGAAGCAGAACCATAACGATCGACAGCTTTGTTCCCGTGCCGCGGGGAACCACGGCGACTGCCCCGACGATGTTGAGTTGGCCCTCCAAAGACCCCGGAGACATCCTGGATTATCAGTTGGACATCGAGCCCGCACTTGTAGGAAACGAGGGAGACACGATAGAGAGCGTCGACGTAGAGGTCGATCCAAGTCAACCTGGCGACCTGGCCCTGGATAATGTCGCCGCAGACGGATACAGGGTGGTTGTTTGGTTATCCAGCGGCCAGGTAGGGGTGACCTACAATGTCACGGTCAAAACCACGCTCGCCAGTGGCAGAACACTTCAGCGAACTGTACTGCTGCCGGTCCTGGCGTTGTCAACGCCATCGGTCCCGGAGAATGCGATTGAGACAACAACAATGGATCCGATCACCGATGAGAATGGCAACCCCATCGTCAATTGTTGAACCTGGAATTTTTCTCGCGGCAAATGATTGAGTGCCAAAGAATCACACGGAATGGAGGCTTCATGGTGTTCTTGTGAGGCCTGCGGGATGCCTGCTCGATTGTACCCCACCTCATAGGCCGCCAGGACTATTTATGCCGCCCGGGAACCAGGCCCTCAGTTGGGCGTTCGACCAGGCCGCGAACTCGAGCCGGTGTGACAAAGCGCACTGGCCCGCGTCGACTGCCTTTGACCGATTATCCGCGCCAGCGGATTCCATGCGTGATCATCGTGCGCCGACCCGGGCGGCTGTCCAGGCGAGGGATCATGGGCCGCCACCGAGCATCCCGCAGTTCAATCCGACCAACGTCCAACACTCCGTACTGGAAACGCCGTCGGATCCGCATCCAATGCATATCGGCAAGGATCCGTTGACAGGTGTGTAACTCGCAGTATCGCCGTGTCCATCTCGATCTCAGGCTCGCTTGGTGCAAACCCCAAGGATGGCGGCGCTTTGTGGGATAATGTCCCGGCGCTTGAACGGGCTGGCAAGTTTATCAAGCCATGACAAGGTTCACCACAATGCCTCCATCATGGAGCGATACCGCAACGAACGTTCAAATGGCCTTTCCTCAGCCTGAATACCTTGAGAGGTCTCAATAGAAATGCCGACAATAGACCAATTAGCCCCGGCAACGGCGGCTGCTGATAGCGACGAGTTGCTGGTCAGCCAAAACCTCATAACTCGGAAAGTGACCCGAGCACAGGTTTTGGCGGGCGTTCAGGCTCAACTCAATATCCCCGCCGGAACAATCCTCGGCCGTACCACAGCTGGATTAGGTTCACCTGAAACAATCGCAATTGGTAGTTATCTGAATCTGGCAGCGGGGACTCTCTCTGCCTTGGCCGCACCATATTCCGTGGCGTTGTTGCCAGGTGGCCTGGTACCGTCGCCTGGCGACCTTGTGCCTCTTGGCCAGAGCGGAATGAACGTCGCGGTCAGCTACAGTGTATTTTTCCAGGGACTGTCGGCAATCGCCACCGTGAACGGTTCGCAATTGCAAGTGACGCCCACCGGCAGTACCACGAGCCTTCGACTTGCAGACCTCGCGTCATCCGTGGCTATGAAGAGCGGTGCGACTTTGTCGGGCCCGCTGACCCTGGCTTCAGACCCAACGGCCGCTCTGCAAGCGACGACGAAACAATATGTTGATGTAAAAGTAAATCGCGGCGGCGATACCCTAACCGGTCCGTTACAGTTAGCCGCTGATCCAGTTGCCCCCCTGCAGGCTGCAACCAAAAATTACGTCGATAGCAGTGCAGGTTTGCTCCATCTTGGGTTCACGTTGACCGGCGCAATTGTTCTTGCCGGCGACCCAACCGTACCGCTGAACCCCGCCACAAAACAGTACACCGATACCAGATTATTCAGGAGCGGCGATACCATGACCGGGCCGCTGGGACTTTTAGCCGCCCCGGTCTCGACATCGCAAGCTGCGACCAAAGGTTACGTGGACACCCAGGTCGCCACGTCGCTCCCATTGAGTGGTGGCATCCTGAGTGGACCTCTCACTCTGGCTGCAGATCCAACCAGTGCACTGCAGGCGACGACCAAACAATACGCTGACACGAAGCTCGCTCGGGCCGGTGATACGTTGGCGGGCCCGTTGACTTTGTCCGGCACACCGGTGAACCCTTATCATGCAGCGCCAAAGACTTACGTTGACACTCAAATTTTAACGGTTTTGCCAAAAGCCGGCGGCACGATGACCGGCCCTCTAATTCTCAGCGGCACTCCGACAGCTACCTCGCAGGCTGCTACCAAGAGTTACGTCGACACTGGGCTGGCTGCCGCGTTGCCGGTAGCGGGAGGTACGGTGACCGGACCAATTACATTGACAGTGGCCCCTGCAATACCTACAAGCGTCACCAACAAACAATATGTCGACACGCAGATATCCGGCGTTCTGCCAATATCGGGTGGTTCACTATCAGGCCTTCTTACCCTTGCATCCGCACCAACGGCACCGCTCCATGCTGCCACCAAGCAATACGTTGATGCCAACCCTGGTCCGAACGGGGTAATAAACGTCAAGCTGGCGCCCTGTAACGCAGCATTTAACGGCGTGACTGACGACACATCGGCCTTTATCTCTGCCTACCAGCTTGCTCCCCCCGGGGGAACGATATATGTTCCAAATGGTACGACCTTCATCCAGGCGGCGCCGAACTGGGGCATCCCGACAACAAAGCCCGTGAAGTGGATCATCGACGGTACCACGCTGGCAAATGGGTCTCCGCTTGGTGACTCGATTCCTACAGGTCAGAACGCGAGCGGGGTCATTCTACCGGCAACCGTCACCGGCCTTGGCACGTCGGGCGCGATATTATCTCAGGGCAATTCTCAACCGACGGATTTTGCTGTTCTGCACGCATCCTATGTCGTAAGTCACACGGGAGGCAGCGTACAGTCGGTAATCGCAAATTCGCGTACTGACACAATCATCAGTCAAAGCCCACTCAACAACGTTTGGGCAGGCTATGATCGCCTCATATGGAGCGGATCACAAACTCCGTCTTCCACCAGCCCGTCAAGGCATGTTGGTCGGTTTGTTCAGGCCATCAGAGAAACCGTCGGAACAAATTCAGCTGGGGCGCCACTTCCACAACCCCTAATGTGGTCTGCTTACGTTCAATACGTGGATACCACGGGCAATCCCTCCAGTTGGACCAATGCATCGGTTACAACCGAAATGGATTGGATTGGTAACGGAGTGGACGACGCCAATCAACGTCAGATCCTCTCGCTTGTACTGGGTCAAAACAATACGGCAGGTGCAGCGGCCGAACTGTCCACCGCTGTCGGCGTCTCAATTGCGAGTGGCTCTACTGGTAGAGTCTACCGCGTTTTCAATGTCAATGTTCCGTACTCGGTTTCCGTCCTCGATACAACTGGTGCCACTCAGCTGGCCGGTGCGGCGGCAATCCGTCTGGCCGCTGGCCAGTCCATTGCTTTTGAGCCAACCAACTCGGTAAACCTCGCCTATTCCAGCGTCTTGAGCTCAATCATCGCGAAATATGGTGCCACAATCTGCGCGATCGGCAGAGGTATCGCGGTTTCATTCGGCATCGTATTCAGCGCAAATGCAACGCTATCGGCCAGTTCATCTGGCTGTATTGTATTTCTCCTCGGAGCGGGTTCGTACACCATAACTCTGCCACCGGCGAGTACCGTCATGGCGGGCACCGGTTTCACTTTCTCTGCCTTAGGAGCGGGTACCGTATCGATCGTCGCAGCCGGCTCAGATGCAATGGATCTGGCTCCCATCACGCTGCGACAGAATGATCGATATCATATCATTTCGGACGGCTCAGCTCTGTGGCGTGAGATATTCCGGACCAACTCTGTCTCGCCACACTTTGCCAGCCCGCCTGTGCTGCCTTCTTATCTGGTCAGCGGGCTACCCGCGGCTCCGGGAGCCGGCGCCCAGGCATTTGCGACAAACGGGAGGAAGCCAAATGAGGCTGCCGGGGCAGGCACCGGTGTCACGGTGTTTTACGATGGCACCAAATGGATTGCCGATTGTAGTGGGTTGCAGATTACCGCCTAGGCTCGACGTTCCTCTCTCGCTGCGCATTTCGAGGTTTCATGCCCACAATTTCTCAACTCCCCGCGGCAGATACGGTTTCCTCGTCAGATCTGGTTCCCATCAGTCAAGGCGGCTCGGTTCACGCGGTTTCCGTGGGAGCCCTGTTAGCCCAGACGCAACCTGCGATCATGGTTGCACCGCCGTCTATCCTGGGTCGCTTTAGCCTCGGAACCGGAGGCCCAGATACGATCGCCGTTGGTGCTGGCCTGACGCTCAATAACGGTACGCTAAGTTCCAGCAGCTTTGACCTGACGTCCCTTCCGCTCCAGACATGTTTGGACCCGGACGATCAGATCATCGTGACCAACGCCGGCGCGTCACAGTTGCTGGAACTCACCCAAATTCGCGAGCTGTTCACAGCGGGACCGAATATCACGATCGACGCGAACGGGGTCATTTCGTCGTCAACCCTCAACGGCGTCACGACATACAGTTTAAGCTCGCTTGCTTCCGTTGCTACAATCGCGTCGACAGACCTGGTTGGCATAAGCCAGGGCGGTCAGGATCATACTATTTCGTATGCAAATTTTCTTGATGGATTGACCATAGACGAGGCTTCACCGGCGGCAGCCGCGTCGGACAGCGACACATTTTGGGTAGCCCAGCCCAACAATGTCATGCTTCGGCAGACCTTGAGCGCACTTTGGCCGTGGGTTTCCGGGAAATTGCCATCCTGGACGCGACCAGTCATCGAGCTAAGCGTCAACACGACGCTCAGCGCAGCCACACATAATAGCGCGATCCTTATCTGCAGTAGCCCCATTTCGATTTCGGCTTCGACAATCAATTTGGCGTCAGGTTTCTCCTGCGAACTGATAAACGTCAGCTCGGGTCAGGTTGCATTTTCGTCGAACGTTCTTACATCGAATGGATCGAGCGAACTGTCGCCGTGTCAGTGCGGCGTGCTTCATTGCATTGCATATTCCGCCGGCACCATGATCTATGTCTCAATCAGTGCCGGGAGCCTTGCCACGGTCGCCCCTGGGCAGGCGTCCGTTCTGGTAGCATCTTCCATTACCTCGACGAGCATCACAGTGTCCTGGTCTGCACCAACGTCCGGAGGCGCCGTCACCAGTTACTCGCTCCAATATCGGGTCACTGGAACGACACCGTGGCTGCTCGCGAGCCAGACCAATGGCGGCCTGAACCTCTCCGTTAGCGGGCTGCAGGCATCAACTAGTTATGATTTCACGGTCGGCACCGTGAACAATATCGGGGCCGGTCCAATCTCGTCGACATTAACGGTCAGCACCGTTGGAAGCGGTACTGACCCGAGTGCCCCGACTGCGGTCACCGTTACAAATATTACCTCGAGCGGCATGACCTGTTCGTGGACGGCACCCGCAAACGCCCCAAGCGGCACTGTCTACGCAGTCCAGTACAGAATAACCGGACAGAGCACCTGGATTACTGCCGCCAACAACCTGTCCGCCACGACCGTGAACATTGGCTCCCTCTCGCCAGCGACGTCTTACGACATTCAGGTAACTGCCTCGGGAAGCAATGGATCCGGGCCTCCCTCATCCATTGTTACGGCCGTAACAGCCCAGTCCTCTGGGCTGGTAACCAGCATCACCTGGAATATGGTACCATCCGGAAGCTACGTACACGGCTCCGGAGTGATCGGCGTTAACGCGCATGTGAACCCGGCGACTGAGACAATTCAGTTCGGCTTCTCGACGTCTCCGACCACGCCGCCAACATCCTGGCTGACTGCAACGTACGTGAATTCTGATCTTTGGGGTCAATATATGCCAACTCCGTCGACCACCGGCACGTGGTATGCCTGGGCGGAAGGAACAGACGGCAGCGCCGCAAGTATATATTCGACGCCGTTCACTGTTACCTGATGCCCTGCCCCATGCTGGCGAGCGATCAAGACACAAAAACCTCGTAATCTACAGTTCAGCCAGCCCGCCGCTCCTCGAACTCGTCAGCCACCGCCACGACTTCGCGAGTCCGTGTCACGCGGCCCAGCCAGCAACGATCGAACTCCGCGATCAGGTCCTTGATCGCAGGGCCAGCCATGACCGCATCAAGCTGCTCCAGCGACTCGAACCGATAATACGCGCAATGAATGGATGGGTCGGTCGAACTCCAGCCCCGCCATGCAGCATTTGCCGAAAATGCCTTTACGGCATCCGGCAAATGCTCCTGGCGGTACCACGTATCGAAGGCTGCGCGGTCATCAGGATCAGCAACCGCCGCGCGCACCACGAGCCAGGCCCCAAGCATGGTCAGCCGGTCTTCGCGTATTTTCCCGAAACCTGCGGGGTTGGTCCTTCCAATCCCTTCTGCTGACGATCAAGGCGGGTCTCACGCAGCCATGTGCGTTTCAGTTCGTCCCTCACGTTGAAGCGGAGCCGGCCCAGACCCTGGGTCTCCAATTCGACAACGTCACCATCCATGAAGCTGGACAGACCACGGTGATTGGTCCCTGTCGCCAGTATGTCGCCCGGCTCAAGCGTGTGGATCGAACTCGCCCATTCGATGCACCGAGCGATATTGTGGGCCATGTCATCGGTATTGAAATCTTGTTTCAACTCGCCGTTGACCCAAAGCTTGATCGGCAGCTTTTGTGGGTCGGCGATTTCATCTTTGGTAACCAGATACGGCCCAATCGGGGCAAATGTATCGCGCGACTTCATCTGGAAGAATACGTTCCCCGGCGGCGGCAGGCCACGGGCCGATCCGTCGATGAAGTTGATATAGCCAAATATATGGTCCATCGCCCGAGACGCCGGAACGTTCGTGGCTCGCTTGCCGATGACCAGCGCCATTTCCGCCTCACCCTCAAAAATCGTGGCGGGGACATCGGGCAAAACCATGGTATCGGTCGGACCGATGATCGATGTGGGCGCTTTGTGGAAAGCGTTAATCGGCGCTGGCTTCGCCAACGTCCCGTTCTCCATATAGTTCACCGCCATGCAAACGATATTGCCTGGCTTCGGCAGTGGTGGGCGCAGGCGCACTCCCGAAACCGCGACCCCGGGTCCTGCTGAAGCCGCCTCAAGCTTAGCCCGATAAGCGTCAAATCGGGCAATCAGGCCGCTGATGAGGTCTCCAGGACCGGAATACGGGATATCCTGGACGACGGTCGACACATCGACGATCGAATCCCCTTTGACGACACCGAGTTTGAAATCGTCGAAAAACGCCAGTTTCATCGGTTTCCTCCCGACATGGGTTGTATGGTCCCTACCCTAACCCGCTCTCAGGCCACGCAGCAACGGGAGGGCTCCCGTCACGACCCGCTTGATCTGCCACCGCCGATTCTCATTGAGACCGAGCGGGAATGCAGCAAGTGCGGCAGCATGAGATCCGCCGCGTGAAACACAAATGACCGATGCAGAATGGTTGAAGGTTCCTGCTCGCGTCCCTCGCGGCAGGTGCAATCGCTTCCGGGGCGGTGACGCACAAGGCCGGCGTGATTACCTATGCCGAATACCCGTCATCCAGCCCCCAATCCACCGAACGGCGACTTCCTTGCGTCTGGCGAGCCAGATTGGGGAGCCCCGGGCTCCCACTGGCGGATCCATCGGCACGGTCTCGGACGATCCGGAACGTCGCATTGTTGGGCATGAGGAACCAGCTTTCCCGGCGCGCGAAGCATACAACGTATCGACAGACCATAAACGATGGTCTCACGAAATGGGCGGCTCTAACCGATATTATCATCAAAATGGTTGAAAGGTAGTTTGATGCCAGTCACGCTAACGTTCACGACACCACTTTCCACTGAAGAAAAATTGATACTCGCCGCCATTGCGACTGCGGAAGAAGCTTCGGCCGTTACGGCGCCAACCGTTCCGTTAGTGAACAACTTTCCGCTTACGGCAGGCGGATTGCCCGACATTGTTAATGCCACGAAGCCAAGCCCGGAAAACTCTGAAATTCTCATTCTGAACGGCAAGGTCACTGGCGCGCCATATCTGGTCGATAATACCGGCGGGGTGTGGACATTAACCATCAATGCCGCTGGTCTCGGCGTGGCATTCATTGATAGCACGCAGATCGGTGGGGGCGGATCAGGGCAAGGGATTGACCAGCTTATCGTGCGAACCGGCCTGGTATTCTGCATCCTCGTCGGTGGACAAGTGCAATTGTGGAACCCATCGGAAGGGTCGCTCTATGGCGCGACGCTCCCCGCGGCATTCACCACGGCGGCGACTGCCACCACGCCAGCGTTACCGGCCCTGCCGCCCCTGCCAGCGGCACCGGCAGTCATGGGCGGCACGAGTGGCAAAGTAATTAACTGTGGTACTGGGCAAACTCTCGCGACTATTACTGCAGGTATAAATGCTTCAGCAGGTGGTGATATGGTGCTGGTGGCCAAAGACACATACAATGAAGCGTTGCCTGAATTGTGCGTTCCGATCATGCTCGACCTTGGTGGTTCAACATTGAGCGGCACCGGACTGACAGCAGACCTGGCAGGTGGAGGGCTTGGGCTTATCGTCCCGAATGCACCTGGCTGCATTGTGCAGAACGGCACAATAACCGGCGTCGCCATGGATCAGACATACGGCCAGATGACCGCAGCAGTTCGTCCGAACGAGGGATGCAGTTATCTTGAAACAAATAATCTAACCTGCATCACAAACCAGACTGGCTTCGCGTCCGGCGGATACCCAATCGTTTGGGTCGACAACGGGTCGACGCTGCACAATAACGGTCTTGGTGACGCGGCAGGCTCAACTCACAATGCTTACTTCTCTTCCGCGCCGGGAGCTCAGACCACACTCAACAATACCACATCAACCATTGATCCGACAGCATCCGGCCCGCTTGGCCCACTCCAAGGCCATGCGATTAAATGTCGCCAGGAACACGGTATTATTGTAAACGGGGGCACCTTCGCGGCGCCGCAAGCAACTATATTTGATATCCCAGACGGATCGACAACGCCGGTGCGACTGAACGGCGCAACCTTAAACAAGACCGCGGCCGATGGCAACCATGCCATACTCGGTTATGCCATGGAAAGTCAGACGAATGGACTTGACGGCGTAATAATCAACGGCGGCACAGTCAACGCGCTTTGCAACTCGCCACTTTGGCAGGGGACCGGCGGGACAATCACGATTGACGCCGACGTCGTGCTTACCGGGAACACAATTAGCACCGTCGGCGTTACGGTGGCATCCTAAAGTTTGGCCCTCCACATCATGCGCACCATGCTGTTCCATTGGCATCATGATGCACGCATTACGCCACGTCACAATCCCGGCCTCGACATCGCTGTCTGAGGGGTCTGGCTGGCGTTGCGTCCGACAACGTGGCGATAAAAGAGGAAGTGAGAGAAAGTTCCGGCGAGCAAAACCATCCGTTGGAGGACCAGGTGCCCGACCTGATCAAGACCTTTGAAGACGGCATTGCCAGGCTGCCTTTGAATCGACCCGAGCAGCTGAAGGCGCCTTTCATCGACATCTGCTGAATCCGCTTTGTGGACACTGAATTTTAATTGGCGAAAAGCGGCAGTTTTAGCGGTTTCCTCCCAACATGGCTGCATGAGCGCTATCCTACCCCGGTCGCAGGTCTGTCAGCAACGGGAGGGCACAGGTTGCGAACCACTCGATCTGTCGGTGCCGCTCCTCATAAGGCCCGAGCAGGTCAAGCACCACATGCCGAACGCCAGCGGCATGAAATTCGCGGATACGCTCCACGACCTGCTCGGGCGTTCCCAGTGCGCAATATCTCGCGGCAGCTTTGCGAAAATCCATCGCGTAACGAACACTTAGCGTTTCCGTAGCACGATCCAGCGCCGTTTCGTATGTGTGATCAAGCCGCGTGAACAGCAAATGTCCGGTGCCGAATGGTTCCGGGTCCCGGTTTGCCTCGCTTGCGGCAGAGGCAATGGTTTCCAGAGCGGCAGCATACATGGATGGCGTAATCACATACGCCAGAAACCCGTCACCCAATCGCCCAATCCGTCGAAGCGCTGCTTCCTTGCGTCCCGCGAACCAGATTGGTGGTCCGCCTGACTGCCGCGGTGGGGGACGCATCGGCACATCCTCAAACGGTCCGTAAAACCGCCCCTGGTGGCTGACAGGCTCACCGCTGAAAAATTTCCGTAGTACCTGAACGCCTTCGGCCAGACGTGCGCCTCGTTCGTTGCGCGGCACATCGCAGGCAGCATATTCTTTTGGAAACTCGCCGCCCACGCCAACGCCCAGGATCAGGCGGCCTTCAGTGAGGTGGTCGAGCGTCGTCACCTGTTTCGCGACCGGTGTCGGATGCCGCAACGGAAGCAACAGCACTCCCGTTCCCAGGGTCAGCCGGCGGCTGACAACCGCCGCCTGAGCCAGTTGCAGCATTGGATCGAAGATCGGAACCGGAAAGGAGATGTGGTCGCCAACCCACAGTGAATCGTACCCGCATCGATCAACCAACTCCACGAACGTCGCCAGATCGTCGATCATTGGCAACCAGTGTCCGGTCGCTGGTTCGGTACGCCTATGAATGGTCTGGATGCCGATCCGCAGCCGATCGTCCAACTTCAGTTGCATCGTCATACTCCTTGAGCAGGCGCCGCACCAGTGTTGCAGCCAAAGCCCGGCAACGCCAAGATCGGCAAACCACGCCGTTGGAGGAACCTGTGCCCGACCTGATCGAGACCGTTGAGAACGGCATTGCCACGCTGACATTGAACCGCCCTGAGAGACTGAATGCGCTGTCCATGGACATTCGCACAGGCCTTCTCGAAGCGCTCGAACGACTGGGTCACGACAATACCGTGGGTTGTATCGTGCTGACCGGTGCTGGCCGCGCTTTCTGCGCTGGAGGCGACGTCAAATCGATGGGCGAGCGCGCGGCCGCAGGTTTCGAACCACGCGCCGCAGGAATCCAATTCTCCAACCGTATCCCGCGCCTGATGCGGGCGATCCCGAAAACCGTCATCGCCATGGTGAACGGAGTTGCAGTCGGCGCCGGTCTCAGTATGGCACTTGCCTGCGACCTTCGTGTCGCGGCTCGTTCGGCACGTTTCGGGACCGGCTTTCTGAAGATTGGTTTGTCAGGAGATTGGGGCGGCACCTGGACCCTGACCCGGGTGGTCGGCACGGCAAAGGCACGCGAACTCTATTTGCTCGGCGACATGGTCAGCGCGGATGAGGCTTTGGCCCACGGTATGGTGAACCGCGTCACCGATGACGCCGAGCTACTGACTACAACAATGGCGATCGCACGCCGCATCGCGGACCTGCCACAGATTGCGGTCGGCTACGCCAAGCGCAACCTGCATGCGGCCGAAACCGGAGATTTCCAAACGGTCCTGGACATGGAAGCGTTCAACCAGGCGCGCTGCTCGCAAACCGAGGATCACCGCGAGGCGGTCAACGCCTTCACTGAGAAGCGCAAACCTGTCTTCCGCGGCCGCTGACCGGGAACCCGATCAGGAGGCCAGGGAAACCGCCGCAGTGAGTCCTCAGACTGAGCGTTTCCAGCCCAACCAATCGATCACACCCTGGCCCATGACCAACTCCTGATCGTGGCCCTTCAGCCACGGCATTTCCTCAATGAACATCGTCACGCACTGGCTATAACTGCAGGGCATCCGCGTGATGTCGGTTCCCCAGAAGAACCGCTCGGGTCCGAACGCGTCGTAGATCCGATGCAGGCCGTCATGGATGTTCCTATAAGGATACGGCGCCGAGGAGTGGCTCGGCGCACCGGTCGCCTTGACCGCGACATTTGGATACTTCGCCAACGCCACCAGCGGCGCCAAATTCACAAACGCAGCATCGTCCTTAGCTGATCGGATCACGCCCAGGTGATCGATGATGAGTTTCAGCTGCGGATGCCGCTCGGCGATCTGGCCGAAGAACGGCAGGAACCGCCATGCCATTGTCGCGATCGGCGTGCCGGCTTTCTCCGCAGCCGGCCAAAGCCAGTCCATCGTACCGTCCTCGTGCCAGGAACCCTGACCTTCCCGCGTCAAAGACCAACGTAAGCCCAGCATGCCGGGCTGTTGCTTCCAGGTCTCGATCCGCTTGCGCTGCGAGGGATCGTCGAGCGCAAACCAACCAAGACTGCAGAACTTGTCGGGATATTCCTTGGCAGCCTCGATCGCCATTTCGTTGGAGCCGGCGTCCCAACTTGGCGGATGCAGCACCGCGCCGTCCACGCCGGCCTCGTCCATCTCCTTGATCAGTTCCTCCGCCGTGAAGACGGATGTCTGCCGGTGATGAGCACTAGGCTTGCCGCTGCCCCAGATGTGAACCTGTGCGTCGATGATCACCATGGCTGGCATCTCCTTTCGTTGCCGCCAATGCTGAGCCGCCGCCACATTATGCGCAACCCGCATTCAGCCCTGGACGCGGCAAACGGCGGCAGGCAAACAGCATCAACTTATACGATGCTGGAGATCTGCTGTGCTCGACCGCATAATCCTGACCAACGACGACGGCATCGACGCCCCGGGCATGGCGGTGCTGGAGGAAATCGCAGCCCAGATCGCCAGGGAAGTATGGGTCGTCGCGCCCGAGCACGACCAAAGCGGTCAATCCCACGCGATCAGCTTGCATCACGCGATCCGCGTCTCTAAGCGCGGGGTCCGTCGCTTTGGGGTCACCGGCACGCCAGGCGATTGCGCGGCGATGGGCCTCTGCCATCTGATGAAGGATGCGCCGCCGCAACTGATGTTGTCCGGGGTGAACCGCGGCGTAAACCTTGGCATCGAGACCGTGTTCTCCGGCACCGTTGGCGGTGCCATGACCGCCATGATGCTGGGTGTGCCGGCAATCGCACTAAGCCAGGCGTTTACCGATCGCCGGAACGTGCCATGGGATACCGCACGCACGCTCGGGCCTCGGACGATCCAACAGCTGGTCGAAACCGGTTGGGCCAAAGGCGCCTGCCTCAATGTGAATTTTCCACCCATCCCGGCTGACGAGGTCGGCCCGATTGCTCTTGCGAAACAAGGCGAAGGCCTGATCGCCGGTATGATCGTGGAAACCAGGGTCGATCCTCGCGGGCTGTCATACCACTGGCTGAACTTCCAGCGGAGCGACCGCCAGCAAAGTCCAGGAACCGACTACAGCGCGATGCGAGCCGGACGAATCGTCGTCACGCCATTGCGCTACGACCGCACCGATGAGGATGCGTTCAACGAACTCGCCCTTAAACTGCCAAGGTTCGAAGGCTGACGACTAACGGGCAAGCGAGGATGAGGCGCGTGCCCGAAGCGCAGCGGGTTTGGCGCACCGCGCCTGATCGGTTGGAATCATAACCTCGCCTGAAGCCATTCCTGGCTTGTGGGCTGACGACTGACGGGCAAGCGAACACCTCGGCTGTGTCCTCACGAACAGCCAGGGTTCATGCTGCGACAGGTGGCTTCAAACCCGTCCGAAATAAACGGCGGACGTTTGTAGAGCCCCTTCATCCAGGCGGCCAACATGCACAGCTCCTCCAGCTGAACCACTTCATCCAGAGTACTCGGTGGAAAGCCCAGGCTGAAGCTCTGCGCTACGATAGCGAGTATCGCCTCAAGTTGTTCGATCACCAAACCGCAATCCGTGTCCAACTTGGCGGTTCGCGTCAGGATTGTCTCGTCGATCTCATATTCGTCGCGGATCATCTTCACGATCCAACGAAACATGTTCATCCAGTTCTTGACGTCGTCAGTCGGTGGAGGCATCGGCGCGCTCACGCCCAAAGGTTCTGGCGTTGCCTTATCGCCGAAAGATAATGAAACGGTTAACGCCCGGTCATAAGCCGCCGGTTACGTCGATCGTCAGACCCGTCACGAAATCGGCCTCGCTCGAGGCCAGGAAACAGATGACCTTGGCCTGATCCTGGGCTTCAGCCACGCGCTTCAACGGCGTCCGCTCAATCTCAGCCGATTGCGCCTCGGGCGAGCGCTGGTTCCAATGCGGACGGATACGCTCGGTCAACGTGAGGCTGGGTGCGATGGCGTTCACATTGATATTGAACTCGCCCAGTTCGAGGGACAGTTTGCGAGTCAACGCAATGATGCCACCCTTGGCTGCGCAATAGGCAATCGAAGACGACGAACTCAAACCCCGCCCGGCAATCGAGGCGAGATTGACGATTTTGCCGCTCTTCTGCGCCTTCATGACCGGCACGACCGCATGCAGGAATAAGAAAGTTCCGTTCAGGTTGAAGTTGATCAGGCGCTGCCACTCGTCCAGCGTCAGTTCGTCAACTTTCGCCGCGGGGCGGGGAATGATCGTGCTGCCGCCAACCGCGTTCACCAGAACGTCGATCTGGCCGAACTCTTTTGCCACACCGGCCACCACGGCATCGACCTGCGATTGATCGAGCGCATCGCATAGTCGGCCATGCGCTTGCCCGCCGGTTTTGGTCATGGCGTCGACTGCTGCGTCCAGCCGTTCCTGATGATTGTCGACCGCAACGACGATGCCGCCCTCGCGCGCGATGATGTCGCAGGTTGCACGGCCGATACCGTTCGCCGCCGCGGTAATCAGCGCGACCTTATCTTTATATCGCATCGTTTGTACCCTCGTTCAGTTCAGCCGCGCTGCCTCGGCCATCACCTCGATCGCCTCGGGTTGGCGGGAGCGGACGGTCACACCGGTGGCGCCACTGTCTTCCCACGCGCGGAAACGCTCCTTGATTCGAGCCGGCGGCCCCACCAGTGATTTCAAATCCACCCATTCGTCGGGCACGGCAGCGGTCGCCTCTTCCTTGCGGTGCGCGAGAAAGAGTTCCTGGATCCGATTTGCGGCATCGCCAAATCCGTAACGAACCATGATGTCCTTATGGAAATTCTTGTCGCGATGACCCATTCCGCCAACGTAAAGCGCAACTTCGGGCTTGAGTTTCGCCAGTGCGCCCTCGACGTCATCGTTGACCTCGACATGCACCGAGGCCTGGATTTCCAGATTCTTCAGGGTTTTGCCGTTGCCTGCGCGGCGGAAGCCTTCATCCAGCCACGGCCGGTAAACCTCCATCGAGCCGGGGAAAAACCCCATCGGCAACCAGCCATCGGCGATCTCGGCGGTTAGTTTCACCGTCGATTCGTTGCCAGTCGCCAGATAAATCGGAATGTGCGGATTCATGTGCAAAATGGATTTCAGCGGCTTGCCGACCCGCATCGCACCCTCGCCTTTATAAGGCAGACTGATCTCTCGTCCATCATGCGTGACCGGTTCTTCCCGAGAGAAGATTTTCCGCATGATCGCGACATAATCCCGGATCCGGTAGTATGGTCGGCCCCAAGGTTCACCGTACCAACCTTCAACGATCTGCGGGCCGGACACGCCCAGGCCGGCGATGAAACGACCACCGCCAGCGAGGGCGTCAACGGTGCCGGCACACATTGCTGCGTTGGCCGGCGTCCGGGCGGCAAGCTGCATGATCCCGGTACCGAGCCGAATTCGTTTCGTAAAAGCGGCGAGATAAGCGAGAGGCGTTACGGCATCGGAACCGTACGCCTCCGCGCTCCAGACCGAATCGTAGCCAAGTTCCTCGGCCCGTTGCACCAGCGCCACCGGCAGGTCGAGGTGCGCCTTGGAATATCCGATTGACAGGCCAAGTTTCATGACACGCCTATTTCAAGCCGGAATAATCGGTGGGGATCAGCATTACGTTGTTCATTTCGACAACTGCGCCACTGTTCTTCTCCAGGAAGGCCAGCCATTCCGGGTCCTTGAACAAGGCGCTTCGAGCCGCCGTGCGTTCGTTGGTGTCCTGATAATTCCACATGTGCCAGACTTCATTCGGTTGCGGTGCCTCGCCGGTCCAAATCCCGATATTTCGAGAATATTTTTCCCGCACAGGCATGATGTCGCGGAATGCGGCAGCCCAGCCGGCGGCTCGGCCGGGATTGGTGCGATACATGCGCAGTTCGTAGAAGCCACCTTCCTTCGCCGGCGGATTGACCCCGTTCACCGGGTTAACGAAGCGAATATCCTGGCGCGCGATCAGCGGCCGCACATTGGCCGAGTATTCCTTCGTCCAGCGCTCGTTCTTTGCCAGTTCGCCCTGCAACCGCTTGCGCTCGTCAAGCGAGGGATAACTCCAAAGATGCCAGATCTGGTTCAGCGAGCCGAACTCTGACGTCCAATAGCCGTGATTGGTGCCGTAGTTTTGTCCCCGCACCGGACGCCCGACGTTACGGGCGAGCTCGAGGTAGGCCGGCAGCTTGCCCATATGGAACGTGTAGGTTCGCATTTCGTAGATCATGATTGCTTGCTCCGTTCAGCCGCCGACCCGCGGGATCGGCAGGCCAAGGTTCTCGCGCAGCGTCGCGCCTTTGTAGTCCTTATGGTACAAGCCACGCCGTTGCAGCTCCGGCACGACGTATTTCACGAACTCGATGTAAGTGCCCGGCGAATGCGTCGCCGCCACTACGAAGCCGTCGCAAATACCGGTGGAGAACCATTCCTCCAGCCCGTCTGCGATCTCCTTCGGACCGCCGACGAACGGCTTGTTCGGACGAGCGCGGCTACTGAATTTGACGAAGTCGCGCGGTGTCGGGTTCTTGATCCCGGAGGCCACCAGCACCCGGTCGCGCATCGACTGCGTGCCGGAGATATTGTCCAGTTCGTCATCGGTGAAGGGCTCGTCGATCCCCTTCGACGCAAAGTCGAAATTCATCGCTTCTGACAACAGCGATAACGCGTCAATGTCCGGCGTTAGCCGCTCGGTCAACGCCAGCTTGTCTTCCGCTTCCATCTTCGACTCGCCGCAAATGATATAGGCGGACGGTGCGATGATGACATGGTTTGGATCGCGGCCATTGGCGGCGACAGCCTCCTTGATCTGCTTGTAGTTCCGGCGGCCGATATCGAGCGTGGCCGGGCTGCCGACGAACAGCAGCTCTCCCCATTTCGCTGCGAACTTCTTGCCTCGGGCGCTCTGGCCCGCCTGGATCACCACCGGGTGGCCCTGCTCCGACCGAGGCACCGTGAACGGGCCGCGCGAGTTGAAATACTTCCCCCGATAATCGATGCGGCGCACTTTGTCGCCATGCGCAAACAACCCGGTTTGCTTGTCCTGCACGATCGCATCGTCGTCCCAGGACTGCCAGTGTCCCATGACGATTTCCATGAACTCCTCGGCCTGATCGTAGCGGCCGTCGTGTTCCGGGTGCAATTCCTTGCCCATATTCAGGGCCTCTCCGTCGTTCATCGACGTGACGACATTCCAGGCCGCTCGGCCGTGCGTCATCAAATCGATCGTGGCGAAGGACCTGGCGACGTCGAACGGCTCGTAATAGGTCGTGGTGCGCGTCGCCCCAAGGCCCAGACGCTTCGTCGCGGCCGCCATAACCATGAGGACTACGATCGGATCCATCTTCACGCAACGAATGCCGTTCTCGACCGTGTGCTTATGGTCATTGCCATAGCGGTCCGGCATCGCCAGCCGGTCGTCGAAGAAGGCGACCTGGAACTTGCCTTCTTCTAGCACACGGCCAAGGTCGGCATAATATTCCGGGCTCCAAGTGTCGGTACGGGATTCCGGATGCCGCCATGAACTCACCAGATTTGTGCAGTTCTGCGCCTGCAGAAATCCTACCATCACCATTTGTCGCATCGAACGTCTCCTGTGCGGCTTATTCGCCGGCCGCGGCGGCCAATTTCTCTTTCTCTGCCATACGCTGGCGCAATTGTTCCGGCGTCAGGCGGACAATGTCCTCATTCTGATGCGAGTACAGGTCGTATTGCTCGGTATCCAGATCCTGCAGCACGATCTTGCGGCTGAGCACATCCTGTTTCCATTGCTCCTGCGCCGGCTGGCGTGCGTGGAATTCCGGCATCACTTCCTTCGCGAACAACTTCAGGCTGTCGCAAATGTCCTGATGCGACGTTTTGCCAGCCTGATTGAGCAAAATCACCTGATCGACGTGGGCTTCCTCAAACAAACGCAGGCGCTTCCGAATGGTATCCGGCGAGCCGATCAATCCATTGCGCAGCGCGCTCTGAGCCTTGTCCGAATTGCGCCAGTCCTGGTATTCACGCCAAAGATCGCCCTTACCAGGCGCATCGATCCCCTTCCGGCCGTAATACGACAAAGCGAAAATAAAGAACGTCCAACCCGCGGCCTTCTCCAGCGCTTCTTCATCGGTCGGTGCGCACATGAACCCGTTCACGATCGCGACATTCGGGTTATCCTGGTAATTGGTCAGTCGCCGCGGCTGATCCAGCAGCATGTTATAGTATTTATGGACCCACGCGCGCGCCGCATCCGGCGAAACGAAACTGAACCCCAGCGCGCCCATACCCCACTGGCCCGCCTCGCCGATGGTGCGAATGTTGGAGCAGGCAACCCATAACGGCGGATGCGGCTTCTGAAACGGCTTCGGAATGACATTGCGCGCGGGGAAGTCGTAGTATTGGCCGTGGAACTCCCAACTCTCCTCAGTGAACATCGGGACGATCGCTTTGACCGCCTCTTCCCAGCGATCGCGCTTGTCGCGGACGCGGATGCCGAACGGATGCAATTCCGCGGGGCCGGCCCCCTCGCCCATGCCCAGTTCAACGCGGCCGCCGGAGATTTGATCGAGCGTCGACACGCGTTCGGCCACCCGATGCGGCTGATTGGTGGTGATCTGAACAATCCCATGCCCCAGCCGGATTCGTTTCGTGCGTTGGCTGGCGGCAGCGAGAAACACCTCGGGCGCGGACGAGTGCGAATATTCCTCAAGAAAATGGTGCTCGACCTCCCACATGTAATCAAAGCCCAGTCGATCGGCGAGTTCGACCTGAGCGAGCGAGTTCTGGAACAGTTCATATTCGCTGTTCGCATTCCAGGGGCGCGGCAACTGGTGCTCATAAAAAACGCCGAATTTCATGGCCGTTCCTTCTATCTTAGTGGGCCACCTCGATGTGGCTGGTCGACAGGACGGTCGCAGGACCGTCCCGGAGCGTCAAGCACGCCGCATGGGTGCCATCCTGGCGCTTCGGTTGTCATCCAACCGCGGGAATGACAGAACGCGCACAAAGGCCGGAACCAATAAATGCCTGATACGTTTGAGGAAGCCGTTAAACGACCAGAAATCAACGTCGTCCCCACGGACCGGACTAGGCGCCGCGGACGGTCATTGATCCTTGCGGCCTGCCTCATGGCGACCTTCGTGACGGCGACCGAAAGTACCATCGTCGCAACCGCAATGCCCACCATTGTCGGCGACCTTGGCGGCTTCGACCTGTTCAGCTGGGTGTTCACCATCTTCCTGCTGGCGCAGGCGGTCAGTATCCCAATCTACGGGCGCCTCGCCGACATGTTCGGTCGGAAGAAAGTGTTCTTCATTGGCATCGGCCTGTTCCTGACCGGCTCCATCCTTTGTGGTTTCGCCTGGTCGATGGTGCCGTTGATTTGTTTCCGCGCCATTCAAGGCCTCGGCGCCGGCGCCATCCAGCCAATCACCGCCACGATACTTGGCGACATCTACACACCATCCGAGCGAGCCCATGTCCAGGGCCTGATCTCCAGCGTATTCGGCGTTTCTGCGGTTGCTGGTCCCTCTCTCGGTGCATTCCTGATTGCGCAGGTCTCCTGGTCATCGGTGTTTTGGGTTGGGGTACCCATTGCCGCGATTTCGGTGACGATGATCGCCGTGTTCCTGCACGAAACCGGCGAACCACGGCAGCGCTCGATCGATTGGCCTGGCGCACTCCTGATGTGGCTTACCGTCGGCAGCCTGACGCTGGCGCTGGTGCAGGGCGGTCGTCTGACGTGGGCCCTGTTCGATTTAGTGCTGATCGTCGGCATCATATCAGCCGTACTGCTCGTGTTGCACGAACGGTCCATCCGTGAACCGATGCTGCCTCTGGAGCTCTGGCGAAACAGTCGCGTCGTCGTGGTCAGTTCTCTGGGCAGCTTTGCCGCCGGCGCCATGATGACCGGGATTACCTCATTTCTTCCCGCCTATGTGCAGGCCGGCATGGGGCTGACCCCGATGACCGGCGGCATTATTCTGGGCGCGATGTCAGTCAGTTGGTCATTTGCGAGCCTGATCGGCGGGCGCATCATGGTCCGCACGAGCTACCGGCTGGTGGCGGTGCTCGGATCGATCGCCCTCATTTCCGGCTGTGCACTTCTGGTTGCCGTGCCGGCATCCGCCGGACCGAAATTCACCCTGCTTGCTTCGTTCATCGTCGGCATCGGTCTCGGGTTTTGCATGAGCGTGTTCATTGTCTCGATCCAGGCCGCCGTACCGTGGCACCAGCGAGGCGCCGCGACCTCGTCCAACATGTTCATGCGCTTCATGGGCCAGGTGATGGGGGTCAGCGGCTGCGGCGCGGTACTGAACGCGACGATCCTACGGCTCGATCCTGGCGCTGGCCAGGCGATGGACCAGATGTTGAACCCGCTCAGCCGGGCCGCGTTGCCGCCGGCAGAGGTCGCGCACCTGACCGAAATCGTCACCAGCGGCCTGCACAACGCCTGGCTGCTGTCCGGCCTGTTTGCTCTGATGGCGTTGTTGGTCTCGTGTCTGATGCCGGCCCGTCTCAGCCCGCGGTCACCAGCCGCCGCGAACTGAGCGTCGTTTCACGCGGATCCGGTCAGTTCCCGCCGCACAATCGCGGCACCGGCAGCAAGCGCCCGTAATTTCCCGAACGCCACCTCGCGCGGCAGGTACTTCATTCCACAATCCGGTGCCGGGATCAGGTTCTCCGGCGCTACATATTTAAGTGCCGCGCGAATGCGGCCGGCGATCGTTTCCGCTGATTCCACCGCCGGATCGCCCAGATCGATCACTCCCAGCATGATTTTCTTGCCGACGAGGTCGCGCAGCACGCCGAGGTCCAATTTCGGCTGTGCCGCCTCAATTGAGATCTGACCCGCGATCGTGTCGGCCAGTTGCGGCAGGAAGCTGTAACCAGACGGCTTATTGGCCACCACGGCGGCGTAGCCGAAACAAAGATGCACGACCGTGGGACCGGCAATTCCCTCCAGCGCCCGGTTGATGGCGGCCAGGCCGTAACGGACTGCTTTTTCCGGCGCAGTCCGCACCCAGGGTTCGTCAAGCTGCACCACGTCGACCCCAGAGGCCTTCAGCGCGCGCAACTCCTCGTTAACGGCAACCGCATAATCCATCGCCAGCTCGGCCTCGTCCTGGTAGAATTCGTTGCGCGCCTGTTGCGCCAAAGTAAATGGGCCGGGCAGCGTGATCTTGGTGGCGTGCGTGGCGTTCTGCAGCAGAAATTCGGTGTCGCGCAGCTCCACCGGACCGCTCCGCCTGATCTTCCCCACCACTCTGGGCACCGGAGTTGCACGGCCAGCCTGTGAGCGAACCTCACCCGGATGGTCGGCGTCGATCCCCTCAAGCGCCAGAGCGAAACGATTGGAGTAACTCTCGCGGCGGATTTCGCCATCCGTCACGATATCGATGCCGGCCCGTTCCATCTCGCGGATCGCCAGAATGGTCCCGTCATCCTGAGCTTGCTCCAACAGGGCTTCCGGCACGCGCCAAATCCAATGCGCGTGCACCCGGGGCACGCCAACCTGTTTCAATGCCGTGCCGTCGACCAACCAGGCCGGCTGCGGGTAGCTGCCAACCACGGTCGTGGGCAGCAAATGCGTGGGATAGGGCATGGGTTTCCTCCTGGCCTGGGTGGTCAGCCGATCGGCACAACAATGACCTGAGATGGGGGAGACGCAAGCGGTCGCGGTTGGTGTTATGGATGGCGCGCAACCGTCCACGCCAGTTCCACCGATCGGGAGAGACGCCCCATGTGGCCCATCCGTTCTGCGTTATTCGTGCCCGCGCATCGCCGCGACTGGGTTGGCAAGGCCATCCGGGTTTCACCCGGTGCCGCCGTGCTCGACATTGAAGATTCGGTCCCACCCGAGTCCAAGGCCCAGGCGATGGAGAACTTAAAGGGTGAGATTGCGGAACTGAAGGCAGCGAAGGTTGGCGCCTTTGTGCGGATCAATCCGCTGCACGAACGAACCGGCGAGGAAATCGATGCGGCGATGACTGCGGGCCTGACCGCGATTGTGCTGCCTAAAGCCCAAACGGTGAGCGACATTCGTCGCCTGCACGACCTGTTGAGCTATCACGAGGGCAGCGCCGGCCTGCCGCATGGCACGGTCGGTATCCTGCCGCTGCCGGAAACCGCTGAGGGAATGCACGACGCTCGCGCGCTGGCGGCGGCGAGCGATCGGGTGCGTGGCATTCACGGTGCTTTAAGCGGCCCGGTCTCGGGAGACTTCGCGCGGGCATTCGGTTTTCGTGCCACCTCCGATGGGATCGAGCAGCTTTATCTGGCGTCCAAGCTCATCCTCGACAGCCGGGCGGCCGGAGCGATGTATCCGATCGCCGGGATTTTCGGCACGCCGATGGACGACCTCGCTGCCACTGAGCGACTGATCAGGCGGGCTCGCGACATCGGCTACACCGGGGTGGCAGTGATGCACCCGTCACATGTTGCGATTGCCAATGCCGTATTTCGGCCGACCGCCGAAGAAGTCGCGTATTTCCAGGGCCTGATAAAGGTGTTTGAAGATGCGGAGAAAGCCGGCCTGGGAGCAGTCAAATATCAGGGGGCGATGGTCGACTATGCGATGCTGCCACTCGCGCGCGAAGTACTGGCCGAGGCGAGCCGTTACACTGGTTCAACGTAGCACAGTTACAACGCATGCGAGCAGTCTTGCGCGGTTATCGCGCTTATCCGCCATGTCGGGCTTCATACCAACGGACCGCTATCCTGACTCATGACGTATCCGTCATGGCCGGGGCGGCGGTGATAGCTCGGATCTTAAGTCAGCCGATATCAGGCCGTGCCGTAATACCGCCGGGCCGGTCAAACCGGGACGCTGCCCTTCAGCATGACCCGATATAAATAACGCACCTCGTTCATATCGTAGTCGCCGTTGGCTTTATGTAATACGCACCGGTTGTCCCACATGACGAGATCGCCCGGCTCCCATTTGTGCCGATACTCAAAGCGTGGCGCCGTCGCGAACGCGAGCAGTTCGTCCAGCAACGGCAATGCCTCTTTGTGATCGAGGCCGAGGATGCCCTCGATCCGGATCGGATTGATATAAATCGAGCGGCGGCCGGACTGCGGATGGGTACGCACGATCGGATGCAGGACGGCGTTTGGCACGCGCTCCTTCGCGCTGTCCGGCAGTGCCATCAATTGCCTCGCGCTATGACTGCTTTGATAAACGTGGATGGCCGTCAGGCCTTGCAGACGCTCGCTAAGCACGGCAGGCAGCGCATCGTATGCGGCAGCCATGTTGGCAAACTGAGTGTCGCCTCCGCTTGTTGGTAATGTGACCGCGTGCAAAACCGTCGCTTTCGGGGGCCGGACGTCATTGGAATGATCGGTATGCCAACCCTCACCTGGGATATAGCGGCGGCCATCGGGGAACTTTTCCTGGTTCGAGATAAAATGAATTTCCGGGCAGTCCGGCAGGGCAAAACGCGTGTTGTGTTGCGGAAATACATCACCAAATAATTGCACGGCATCCAGCAGTTGATGCGGCGAGAGGGTCTGACCGCGTATCACAAGCACACTCCGATCGACGAAGGCCTGATTGAGTCGCGCGCGTGTTTCCGGGTCGACCCCGGAGGTGAGATCGATGCCATGTACTACGGCGCCCGTGTGTTCCGTGAGCTGCGTGATGGCAACGTCCATGACCGGTCTCCTCCAACCTTCCTGCGCTCGCAGTTTGGACGTGGATCATAGCATGAGATGCCCCGGAGGCGATGCCCCGACGGTCAGGTGTGACGCTTTTGGAGACATGCTGAGGACGGGAAAAATCTTATCAACCACGGTTGATATGTAAATTGAGTTCAATTATCATGGTCATGCCTAAAATCTTGTGCAACTGACCTCGAACCCACCTGACCTCGAACACACCGCCTGAATTCGGTATTTAGGGAATGGAAGCGGGTTTCAAAAAGAAGGAGTAACGACTTTGGCTCGGACAAAAAGTTTAAGTAAGCAAATCCGCCAGGCGCGGGAAGGCAAAGGTTTCACGGTCGCTGAACTCGCGGATCGTTTGGGTGTCTCACAGGTGTCGATATATTATTGGGAAAGCGGTCGGGTCCGTCCGCGCGATACGAATCTCGCAGCGTTATGCAAGGCTCTAAAAATGCCGGTCCGGGAGACGATGGCACTCACTGGTCGGTAAGCAGGACGTCGATACAACGTCCGGTTACGTGAATTTGAGCGAAAAGTTTCCGATGCAACCGCCGAGTGCGCGGGTGATGCCTTACCAACGCGAAGCTGCGGCGTCATCGGCGTCGCGGGCTTCGACCCACGCGCCTTCGCCATCCTGAAACTCCTCTCGTTTCCAGAATGGCGCCTTGGTCTTGAGCCAATCGATCAGAAACGCGGTCGCATCCAGCGCCGCCTGACGATGTGCAGCTGCACCCAGCACGAGGACAATGTTTTCCCCTGGACGCATCCGGCCGACCCGGTGGATGACCGTGCATCCCAGCAGGTCCCAACGCCGTTCGGCCTCGTCGGTGATGCGGCCAATGGCACGCACGGTCATCGCCGGATAATGCTCGAGCGTCAGCGCCTGCAGCGCGCGTTCCGAGGAACCCGGCACTTTGTCCTCGCGCACGACGCCGATGAAACACCCTAGTCCGCCGATGTCGGTACGGCCTTGGGTCAGCCGGGCGATTTCAACGGCGACATCGAAATCTTCGGTCTGAACAGAAATTCTGGCCATTGCGATTGGGTACCCTTCGCGGTTGCTCGTCCGGACCTTGCGACCTCAACAGAGCGGACGGGTCAACGTTCCAGCCCGCAGCTTCTGGCCACTAACCGCCAGTGACCGGCGGAAAGAACGCCACCTCGTCACCAGGCCGCAAGATCGTCGCCGGGTCGGCGAACTCCTGGTTTACCGCGCACCGGACCGTCTTGCGATCCCTGAACGCCGCAGCGTGACGTTGGTCGAGGTTCGCGAGATACACCACCAAATCGGCGACGGTTGTCACAGACTGCGGCGGAGAGATGGTTTCCTCCGATACCCCAACGCGCTCCCTCAGCCAGGCAAAATACAGGATGGACAGCGGTGCAGGCATGGGAAATCGCCCCTCCGTCACTTCGGTGTCGGGATGGTTTCGATGCGCCCGTCGGGATAAATGACAGTACTGGTACCGTTGCCATTTGGCACAATAATACGCTGGTCCGGCGGCTGACCTGGGCCAGTGGCATTACCCGCCGAGGTGCCACCTTGCGGCGCACCCGGTGTGCCATTGGGCAGCGGCGCCGTCAGCGAGGAGCCCGACCGACTCAGCGGCGAACCTTTGACAGGGGCTTCCACGCCCGTCTGTGACTCTTTTTCCAAATCCTGCAGGGTCGTCGGTGGTGGCAGCGGGCCCGGCCAGATATCGCCTGGCTGGGTCGTCAGCGGGGTGACCGCCACGTCATGGCCTTTGACCCGGCTCATGTTCACGCTGGTGGTAACCGGCGTATTCGGGCTGTAGCCAGTGGAGAACGGTGGGTTCCACCAGGTGTGGTAGCCGCAGCCACTGAGCATCGTCAGGCTAACCAGGGCGATACGCCGCATCAGAACAGGCTCCAAAAAACACAGGCGGGAAACGCGAGGGCGGGCGGGACTTTGCCTTCTGTTCAACGTCTTCTCAAGAACCTGGCGCAATATCGGTAACGACATGGGTTCGTATCCAGGTAGCGATCGTGTCCGGCTGGTTCAAAGGTAGCAGAGTTCGTTTCCCTATATCAGGGGTAGAATCACTTGCCACCGCCACTACCTCGGGTTCGTGATCCCACAGCGATGGCTTACCCAATATGGGACGAAAGACCTCCAGTTTGGGGTAGGGATGCGATTTGAAGCCCTCGACCAGGACCAGATCAACGGGCGCCATGCGGGCCAACAGGTCAGGCAGATCTGGCTCCGGTCCAACGACCTCATGCAGCAAAGCCCAGCGGCGGGACGAGGCGACGACGACTTCATGGGCGCCTGCAAGGCGATGACGATGGCTGTCCTTGCCAGGCAAATCCATGTCGAAGCCGTGATGGGCGTGCTTAATGGTCGATACCGACACGCCAGCCGCCCGCAACAACGGCAGGACTGCGACGAGAAGTGTCGTCTTGCCGCTGCCGGACCAGCCGACAATGCCCAGTACCTTCAAATCCAGGCCTTCAACCGGGGGGACGGGGCAGTGGCCCGCGTCCTGGCGCTTCAGGCACCTTCGGCGCCGACGCATGATGTAATCCGGCCATAAGATAATCCCATCCGGTCACCAGAGTCAGCACGGCGGCGACCCATAGCATCGCCTCCCCGATCGCCGAGACCGGAACAAACCCTAGATGCAGCAGCCGCGCCGAACTGTCGCCGGCAAGCAAGGTGCCCAGGGCGCCCATCTGAAATCCGGTCTTCCATTTGGCGAGGCTGGTCACCGGTAGACCGATACGAATGCCAGCCAGGTATTCTCGCAGCCCACTGACCAGAATTTCCCGCAGCATGATCACGATCGCCGGATACAGCGCCAGGCTCGACAGCCGGCCCATTCCCACCAGCATCATCAGCACCGCGCCAACCAGCAGCTTGTCCGCGATCGGGTCGAGCATACGACCCAGGTCGGATTGCTGCCGCAGCGAACGCGCCAACATCCCATCGAAATAATCCGTGATGGCAGCGATGCTGAACACGACGCAGGCGATCAGGTCCGTCAACGGGTGGCCCAGAGCCACCAGCCCCACCAGCAAGGGAATGGCAGCGATCCGCGACAAGGTCAGCAGGTTCGGCAGGTCGGTCAGCATGTCACGCTGGACTTACCGCATTTGGCGGCCGGCGGAAATCGCCGGTATCGTGGAATCGGAGGCAATTGCGTGAACCCGCGATGCGCTCAGGGTTGGCGTGCCGCCCCCGGTTCGGGTGCCTCAATCGCCACGGTGTCGCGCCGCAGCCGCTTCTCGCCAAGCAGCAAAAGAATTGGTGCCGCAATGAAAATCGAAGACGACGTCCCGACAACGATCCCGAACAGCATGACCCAGGCGAAGCCGGAAATCGACGTGCCGCCGAACAGCGCAAGCGGCAGGCTGGCGAGGAACACCGTCGCCGACGTGCCCAGAGTCCGGTTCAGCGTCTCATTGATCGACAGGTCAATCAGATCGCGCAAAGGCATCGTCTTGTATTTGCGCAGGTTTTCCCGAACCCGGTCATACACGACCACCTTGTCGTTGGTGGAGTAGCCGAGAATCGTCAGGATCGCGGCAACCATCACGAGGTCAAACTCGATCCGCGTGAGCGCCAGGAAGCCGATCGCCTTGGTAACGTCCAGGATCAGGGTCACCACCGCGCCGACAGCAAACTGCCATTCGAAACGGAACCAGATATACGCTAAAATCATTAGCAGGCTGATGCCGAGTGCGTACAGGCCGTTACGGAACAACTCCGACGAAACGCTGGCACCGACCGCGTCGACACGGACGATTTTCACTCCGGTGATCGACTTTTCCAGTGCCGCGCGAACCTTGCCTACCGCTATTTCAGTCCCGGCTTCGGTCGGTTGGGTTGGCAAACGGATTAACACCGTAGAATCGTCACCGAACCGTTGGACGCCTTGATCCGGAACGTGCTCCTCGGTCAGTGCGGCGCGGATCTTTGCGAAGTCGGCCGGCCCTTCGGACCGCACCTCCATGACGATACCACCCGAAAAGTCGATGCCCAAATTCAGTCCGGGCGTGAAGAACAGAATGACCGACGCGGTCGACAGGATTGCCGAAACGATGAGGCCGGCAAAGCGTCCGTTCATGAATTTGAAATTCGTGTTATCCGGCGCGAGACGCATCCTGGGCTTAATGAACATTTTGCGTCCTCAAACCGGCAGCAGCCGGGGGCGAACCGCGACATACCAACGTGCCACCAGCAGCCGTGTCAGCATCCAGGCCGTGAACATCGAGGTCGCGATGCCGATCGTAATGGTCACGGCGAACCCCTTGACCGGGCCCGACCCGAACACGAACAACATCACGTGCGACAGAAACGTCGCTGCATTGGAATCGAAGATCGTTGAATAGGCTCGCTGGAACCCATGCTCGAGCGCGGCGAGTGGCGGCCGCCCGCGCCTCTGCTCCTCCCGGATCCGTTCGTTGATCAGGATGTTGGCATCGACCGCCATGCCGAGGGTCAGCAGGATGCCCGCCATGCCTGGCAATGTCAGTGTCGCCTCCAACAGCGACATCAACGCCAGCATCAGGATCAGGTTCACCACCAGGCAGAGATTGGCGAACCAGCCGAACAGCCCATAGAAAAATGCCATGAACGCAATGACGACCAGAAAGCCGGCCAACAGGGAAATCGCTCCAGCGCGAATGCTGTCGGCACCAAGCTCGGGGCCGATGGTGCGTTCCTCGACGACGGTCAGCGGCGCGGGCAGCGCGCCGGCACGCAACAGCACCGCGAGGTCATTGGCGCTGGCGGCGGTAAAGCTGCCGCTGATCTGTCCGGAACCTCCGGTGATTGGCTCGCGGATCACCGGCGCAGTGATCACCTTGTCATCCAGCACGACCGCAAACCGGTGACCGACGTTGGCGCGCGTTATGTCGGCAAACCGGCGCGACCCGTTCGAGTTGAATTTAAAGTTCACCACCCACTCACCGGTCTGACCATTGGTGCCGGCGCGGGCATCGGTCAGGTCGGCACCATCGACGTCCACGCGCTTGCGAACGGCGATCTTGCCACCACCCTCCTGCATCGGCAGGAATTCCACGCCGGGTGGAGGCTGCACGCCAGGGGTCGCACTGGCCGTCTCATCCACCAGACGGAAGGTCATGTGCGCGGTTTTGCCGAGCAATTCCTTAATGCGATTGGGATCCTCGATACCGGGCAACTGCACGACGATGCGGCTGTCGCCTTGCCTGGTGATCTGCGGATCGACCACGCCGGTTTCGTCGATCCGGCGGCGGACGATCTCGATCGATTGCTGCACCGCTCCCGCCGCGCGCGCGTTGAGCGCCACCTGCGAGAGGGTCAGGGTGATCGTGCCCGGCTCACTGGTGGCGATATCCATATCGGGCGCGTTGTTTGGCCCATCGCGTTGCACCAACGGGGCCAGCGCCGCCATTGCCGCATCGGTCTTCGTTGGATCGCGCAGCCGTAACAGAATGCGGTCCTGGTCCGGCTGGGCTTCCAGGGTCTGATAGAAAATCCCACCTGGGCGCAACGCCTGACGCACCGCATCGAGCAGGCCATCCAGCCGCTCCTTGATCACGGCCTTCATGTCGACCTCCATCAGCAGATAACTGCCGCCTTTAAGGTCGAGGCCGAGATGCACAGTGCGCCACGGCATCCAGGACGCCGGGGCGGGAAGCACATTGGGCAGGCTGACCAGCAGCCCGAGCAAACAGACGCCGAGGATGGCGGCGGCCTTCAGGCGGCTGAAATACATCATGGTCTTGTGTGATGGGCTCCCTTTGACCGGCGCCCCTATGCGCCACGCGGTTCAAGGTTGTCCAGAGGGAAGCCGACCGGTGGACAACGTGGGCCGGGAGCGTGGCCGCGGCGGGGCTGGCTTGCCCATCGCGTGCCGCGGCTGACGACGTCGTCTTGGACCGGCCGCCTGCCGCGACGTCAGATTAGGCTGCCGCCCGGTTTGCAATCTTATCCATTCCCCATCGTCACGGCCGTCCCCGTCCGGACCATCCGGCGCGGCACACTGCTGGTTCCGATGGCCCGGACGATTTTCCGAACCGGTCGGCGGATGGGGTTGACGTGGAACAGGACCTTCCATGGGTCCATCGTTCATACGGTTGGTTTGAGTTCAAACCGCGCCGTTGTCCATTTGAACGGAAGCTTCATGTCCTTCATGTCCTTCACTTGCTTTGTGACAAACGTGACGGTTCCCCACGCGCTGACCCGTCGAAGATTCCTGGTCTGTCATGCAATATCGGAACGAAATCGGATTTCGTTGCCGCGGCACAGAGCCACATGCGATTGCCTAAATGTGAAGTTCGGCAATTGATTTCACAAAGTTAGCAAAGGACACGAAGGTCAGGAAGCGTTCTTGTGAAAGCGGACCGGGTCATGTCAGCCACCGGAGCACGGATCAGATTTATCTGGTTTATCGGTCTCCTACCGATTTGCATAAACCTTGGGGCGTCGGCTTTGCATTTGTGGTGTCAGTCAGCTCTCATCGCATCGCGCTGCCTTGGCCACAAGGGAACCTCAAGGTGCTCGACCGGTTGGCCGGTCTCTGCAACGATCATTTCTGCGACCAAATGACGATGGCAGTGACGATGGTCGCGTTCAAAACACAACAAGCAACATCGCCTCTCCACCACCTGGGCTTTGGCTTCGGCCAGCGCAAGTTGTGCTTCCTGCGTTGCCATTTGCGCATTGAATATCGGGACCATCCGCTCCGGATGACCGGACCGAACGGCATCGCGGCCCGGCTTCGGCGTGCCAAGGCGCTGCAAATGGAGATAGCCAATCCCCACCTGGTCGAGACCGGCGGCAAGCTGGCGTTTCGAAAATCCCGGTTTTCGCGAGGAAGCCACCGCCCGCACATCGATCAACAGCCCGACACGAGCTTCCTTCAACGTGGTCAGCACGCCATCGATGGTGCAGCCCTCATAGCCAATAGTCAGCAGATCGGGCGGCATCGCGTTCAGCCGTGCGCCAACCAGTCCTCGATCAGCCGCCGGGCAATACTGTCGACTCGCGGCAACTGGAAACCATGCTGATCGCAATTGCGCATCTGGTCGCGGGTGAACCAGCGGGCGTCCTTCAATTCCTCGGGGTCGATGGTGATCTCTTCGGTCAGCCCCTCGGCGTAGAAACCGAGCATGATGTTGCCAGGAAACGGCCAGGGCTGGCTGGAGTGATAGTGGACCTCGCCGCAGGTCACGCCGACTTCCTCCAGCACCTCGCGCCGCACCGCCTCTTCCAGGGTTTCGCCAGGTTCGACGAAGCCGGCCAAGGTCGAAAACATCGTTGCGCGGGGGAATCGCGTAGAGTGGCCGAGCAACGCCTTGTCGCCACGGTGCACCAGCATGATCACTGCCGGATCGGTACGGGGAAAATGCTGGGCTTCACAGGCCGTGCACTGCATCATGTGGCCGGACGATTTGATGGTGCACACACCGCCGCACACCCCGCAGAAACGATGCCGCGCGCGCCAATGCATCAGCCCTCGCGCGTGCGCCAGGATGGACGCCTCAGGCTTCGGCACACCCCAGCCGACGGAGCGCAAGTCGACAAATGTGCCAACCGAGTCCGGCAGCAACGGGACCGGATCCTCGGCGGTGCTGATGTCGATGGCGAACACCGCCTGGTCCTCGAGCAGCCCAAGAAACGCCCACGGACCGTCGCTCATGCGCAATTGCGCCGCGGCCTCGCCGGAGATGTAGACAGCTTCGGGCGTGCCGGCTTCCATGCCGGTCACCAGGTTGCGATTGCGCCAGACCGGAACGAACAAGCTCTCCGGATTGTGCAATTGCTGTTCAATCCAGGCGTGATCCTCCCGCCGCGTGGCGATGCGGTCGAGCGGTGAGGATGAATAGACGTTGGGACGGCTGGCCAGGATGAGGGTCACGGGCTGCGCTCACTGTTGATGGTCGATTGGGGAGCGACGGTGCCATGCGCTGCGCTGTGGAGCAACTGATCGGGACATAGGGGCGCCGACCTCCCCGACGCCATGTTGCGGCTGCCAGCAGACCGCCGAAAGAACCATGACCAAGTGGGACAGCAGCCCGCGACCTGATCGAGCGTTGCACGGTGCTCGCAGCCGTCAAGACGCTTCGCACCGTCTCCGGCGTGGGGGCCTGCGGCCAATCTTGACCGCCGCTCCGCGCAGCGCATTGTGGTCGTGCAGGCCGGGACGGGTTGAGCCGCAAAGCGGATCAACCGGCGCTCAGACCGAACATAGAAATGCTAATGTTACTGTAACCATATCGCAACCGAACACATGGGCTTCTCGCCGTGTCCGGAAGGCGAAGCGAGCAGCGCTCATGCGGCAAGCTTGATTGTAAACCCTCGATCAAGTTTCGAGACGCACTGACCCCTTTTGGTTCAGACTTGGTCAAGACGGATCTTGCCAACCGATTCGCAACTAAAGCACATAGGCATCCCGACCTCACTGAGGCCATTTTGCTGCTGCCAGCAGACTGCGGAAAGAACTTTGACCTCGCCGGATAGCAGCCCCCGACCTGATCGAGCGTTCCGCAGTGCTCGCAGCCGTCAAGTCCGCTTCGCGTCGCTTCCGGCGGTGGCCTGCGGCCGGTCTTGATCGCCACTCCGCGCGGCGCAGAGTGATGATGCAGGACGGGATGGCAATACGGCGCTCCAACCGAACAGAAAAACCACAGTCAGCACGGCGATGGAACTTACAGTGACAAGCGTCGACTACTCGCCTCCGGAATTGGATGAGCAGGTGCCTCTCAGGATCAAGTTGCTTCGCCTCCTAACTGGTCCAGACCGACACGATTATTGGATTGGAGAAATGGTGAAACCGCTGCGGCGGATTAGTGAGAATCGCGAGAAGCAGATCGAGAACGTAATCGTTGCCGCTCGTTGGCAAGGCACCAAGATCGCTCCACGTGTCGAAAAACCCGCCAATCAACATGGCTTACGTCGTTGATCAGTCGCAGCTCACCGATGCCGCTGTCGACTTTGCCAAGTGCAGGTATGTGGCTATCGGGGTGGCCCACGAGACCGAGGGCCAGGCTAAACCACCCGAACCCACCAAGATAATGACTGGCAGGGTCGGCCAGGCATTTGGTTTAGGAAAGCCACCCCAGTGACCGAAACTTCTTGCCAAATGGGTACGATTAAACGACGAAGTATCGGTCCAGCTTTTCGCGATCTGACGAACCGGGACGTGCCACGTTACAGAGATTCCATGCGCATGGTGTAACGAACGATGTAAGTTACACGTCCAAATTCGCCACCTTCAGCGCATTTCCAACAATGAACTCCCGTCGCGGTTCCACCACGTCGCCCATCAGCGTGCTGAACACCTGTGCCGCTTCCTCGGAATCCCCAATCTTCACCTGCAACATTGACCGAGCCGCCGGATCCAGCGTGGTCTGCCAAAGCTGATCCGGGTTCATCTCGCCCAGTCCTTTGAAGCGCTGGATACTGAGGCCTCGCCGGCCCTGCGCCATGATCCGTTCAAACGCCGAGGCCGGACCGGCGACCTGAACAATCTGCTGGTCCAACTTCAATTCCGCCGGCGTGCCAAATCGGCTGGCCAGCGCCTCGGCGCGTTCGGCCAACCAGTGCACCTCGGCACTGCGCAGCGCGACCGGTTCCAGACTGTGTTTTTCGACCACGCCACGCACCGTGCGCGACATTGTCACCCCGTTATCGGCGCTGACGATCCAGCCGCGTTCAGTTGGTAGCGACACCACATTCAGCCGCGCGACCAGCAACGGCGCATTGGTCGTAGCTCGCACCCGGTCCGAGGTCAGCACGCCCGCAATCGCCGCCTGTTCCAGCAGCTCGATCGGTATCCCGGGTGCCAACCGCCGCAAATGCAGCGTCGCCTCGCGCAGCAACCGCACTTCGCGGCGCAGCTCGTCGCCCTCCAGCACCATCCCGTCGGGATAGGTCAGCCGCGCATTGGCCAGCGCCTTGTCGAGCAGAAACGTTTCTAGCCCGTCATCATCCTTCAGGTACCGCTCGTCGTTGCCACGTTTCGCTCGATACAGCGGCGGTTGGGCGATGAACAAATGCCCGCGCTCGATCAGTTCCCGCATCTGGCGGAAGAAAAACGTCAGCAGCAACGTGCGGATATGCGAGCCGTCGACGTCAGCGTCAGTCATGATCACGATGCGGTGATAGCGCAGCTTGCCGGCGTCAAAGCCGCCCTGTTCGACCGGCCCCTGACCTATGCCGGTGCCAAGCGCAGTGATCAGCGTGCCGATTTCCTGCGAGCCCAACATGCGGTCGAACCGGGCGCGTTCGACGTTCAGAATTTTACCTTTCAGCGGCAGAATTGCCTGGAATTTGCGGTCCCGCCCCTGTTTGGCCGAGCCACCCGCGCTGTCACCCTCGACGATGAAGATTTCGCATTTCGCCGGATCGCGTTCCTGGCAATCCGCCAGCTTCCCGGGCAAGGTCGAAATATCCAGCACGCCCTTGCGGCGGGTCAATTCGCGTGCCTTGCGGGCCGCCTCGCGTGCCGCCGCAGCGTCCATCACCTTCTGGATGATGCCCTTGGCTTCTTTCGGATGCGTCTCGAACCAATGCGAGACCGCGTCGGCCACCGCCGCCTGCACCACCGGCGAAACCTCGGAACTGACCAATTTGTCCTTGGTCTGCGAGGAGAATTTCGGATCCGGCACCTTCACCGACAGCACGGCGGTCATGCCCTCGCGCATGTCTTCGCCGACCAGGGCCAGGCTGTCCTTCTTGCCCATCCCCTCGGCGTATTTGGACACCACCCGGGTCAGCGCCTGACGGAAACCCGCCAGATGCGTGCCGCCATCGCGCTGCGGAATGTTGTTGGTGAAGCACAGCATCGTCTCGTGGAAACTGTCGTTCCACGACAACGCGAATTCCACCCGAATGCCGGCCTGCTCCGCCGGGGTCCGCAAGCTGATCGGCGGCGTGAACACCGCCGTCTTTGAGCGGTCCAGCCATTCGACGAAGGCAACCAGCCCGCCGTCGTAACGCATGATACTTTCCACCGCCGGACTATGGCGTTCGTCGCGCAGCACCACCGTCATGCCGGAGTTCAGGAAGGCCAGTTCGCGCAGCCGCCGCTCCAGCAGCGCAAACTCAAACTCGGTCCGGGTGAACGTCCCCGGACTGGGCTTGAACGTGACCTCGGTGCCGTTGACGTGACCCGGGTCGGGACCCACGACGGTCAGCGGTTCTTCGGCATCGCCATGGCGGAAGCGAATGCGGTGCTCCACACCGTGCCGCCAGATCCGCACCTCCATCCGTTCCGACAGAGCGTTAACCACGGCGGCACCAACGCCATGCAACCCGCCGGAGACCTTGTACGAGTTCTGGTTGAACTTACCGCCCGCATGCAATCGCGTCAGCACGACTTCAGCGGCTGAAATTCCCTCTTCCTGGTGGATGTCGATTGGGATCCCACGACCGTCATCGCGAACCGTGACGCTGCCGTCGCCATTCAAGGTCAGTTCGACCTTGGTGGCGTATCCGGCCTGGACCTCGTCCACCGCGTTGTCGATAATCTCGAACGCCATATGATGCAGGCCGGAGCCGTCATCGGTGTCGCCGATATACATCCCCGGGCGGCGCCGGACGGCATCCAGGCCCTTCAGGACGGAGATCGACGCAGCGTCGTAAGCATCGCCATCTTCGGGCGCGGAATCGGGGGGTGTTCCGGCGTTGTCTGACATGCCGACGAGCGACTCCTGTAGGTGGTCTGAGTACTATAGATTCTTAGCACGTACCGAAGCCGGAGGACAGGGGAGACCCCACGAAAAACCCCGCCTCGCGATGCAGCTCTCCCGCGTCCACGCGCCACGCCTCCGCCTGATCCGCAAGCGGTCGAAACGTCTCCGCATCCGTGCCGGTCATGATCACCTGGGCCGGAGACTCGCGCAGTGCCCGGAACAGACTGGCCCGTCGCGCGGCGTCCAAATGCACCGCCGGCTCGTCGAGCAGCAGCAAAGGGGCAAACCCCCGCGCTTCGGCGACCAGCCGTGCATGCGACAGGATCAGACCGATCAACAAGGTCTTTTGCTGCCCGGTGCTGGCCAGCCCGGACCCGGTGCGGGTTGTCAGGTCGGTGAGCGTCATTTCGGCCCGGTGCGCTCCGACGACTGCTGTGCCCGAGGCAGCGTCGCGACGGCGGTTTACCGCCAGGGTGGCACGCAGCCAGTCCTCGACCTCCAGAGCGGGGGATACCGCCAACCGATCGGCGATCGCACAGACCACGCCGATCTGGGCCGCCGGAAACTCCGCGTGCCATGCCCCGCCATCATCGACCGACAGATCGTTCAGTCGCCGTACCAGGGCCATCCGGGCGGCCGTGGCGGCCACACCATGGCGTGTCATGGCATCCTCCAGGCCAGCCAGCCAGGCGGCCTCGGCGCGTCCCTCAGCCAGCAGGCGGTTCCTCTGGGCCATCGCGCCGTCGTGCGCTGCAACCTCCCTCGCGTGGCCCGCATCCAGAGCCCAGACCAGACGGTCGAGGAAACGCCGGCGCCCTGACGCCCCTTCCTGGAACAACCGGTCCATCCTGGGGGTGAGCCAAACCGCGGCGGCCCGGCTGGCGATCTCGGCCTGATTGCGCGGGGTCGCGCCGTCAAGTCGGAACACACGGCGGTCGCTGCTGCCGTCCGGTGCAGTGCCGGTGCCGATATCCGTCTCGCCGAGAACGGTCGAGAACCGTCCGGCTACCGCCCAATTGCCGGGCCCGTCCCGACGAGGCAGGTCGACACCACGTGCGCCACGTAAGCCGCGGCCGGGAACCAGCAACGAAACCGCCTCCAGCAGGTTGGTCTTGCCGGACCCATTGGGGCCGATCAGGACGCTGATCGGTGCCCGCGGTCGCCAGGCCAGCGCCGCATAATTACGGAAGTCGGTCAGGGTCAGACGGTGCAAGCGCAACACAAGGTGAACATGGCAGCGGACCCTGGCCGGGGGAAGGGGCACGCGATCGCGACTCGGGCACGCGCTGATCGGTGCAACGCGCCGCGGGCGCTTTGCGACGCCGCAGTCAGAAAATTTGCCACCGGCTGCGAATCTTCCGCGGAACATAAGCCGGGTTGCGATTGTGTGGATATCTCGAATCGGAAATCCATGTATTCCAGTAACTTTGGGGCAGTTCTGGCCACGGTGACTTATGTTGAAAGGGTTGTGAAACCGTCAAACGTAATCTCCAAGGGCGCATCGTACAGTGCAGGCATGGTCAATTTAGAGTCTTGCCACGGTTCGACTGAGCCTTTATTCGCAAACGATGCACACGAGACGCCCCATGATGGGACGCCAGCGGATGCGTTCACTTGTCTTATCCTTCGCCTTGCTTTCGGCGACGGGATTTGACGCCCAAATCTGGGCGCAGAACGCGGATGATGCGGTCGATCAAACCGCCATGGCGATCCCCCGCATTGGTATGCCGGGCGCGCGTAGCATTGCGTTGCCGCAACCTCTTTCTCCCGGGGACGTTGCCCGCATCCGGCAAATTTTCGCGGAACAACGAAGTGGCGCCATCGCTGAGGCGACCAAGGACATGGGCCATCTCGACAGCGACTTGCTGCACGGTGCCATTCTCGCGGACCGCTATCTCGACACCGCCTACATGCCCGACGCAGCGGAGCTTTCCCACTGGCTTGCACGGTATGGCGATCAACCCGACGCACCTGCGATTCGGGCGTTGCTGGAGACGTTGCCGGTGCCGCCGCCAAAGCGACCGCCCAGTGCGCCTCCGGCAACCCCGGGCGCTGCCAAAGTCCACCCAGCCCAGAATGCCGCGACCGACACGCCGGCGCGCACTCTGCTGGCGCAAAACGATGACCAGGCGGCGGTCAATGCCGCGCTTGCTTTGCTCACCGAACCGCCTGCGGCGACAACGGCGGACTCGGTCTTCGCCGGTGGGGTTGCCGCCTGGCGCCAACACGATCTGGTCACAGCCAATGGACTGTTCGAGGCCGCCTGGCGCAGCGCTGATGCCCCGTCGCTGCGCGCCGGTGCGGCCTTCTGGGCCGCCAGGTTGGCCGAGCGGGCGCAGGATCGTGGAGACCGTATTTTTTGGCTGCGTCGTGCCGCACGAGAAACCGGCACGTTCTATGGCGCCATCGCCCGCCATGAATTGAACCCAATCGTCTCCTGCCTGCCGTCCACTGCCGCCGGCAAGGGGATGCTGACAAATTCCGACGTCGACGCTCTGATGGCGACGGCGCCCGGCCGGCGCAGTTTCGCTTTGCTCCAGGTGGGGGAGCGCGGACGCGCCGAAGCCGAGTTGCGCACCTTGTGGCTGGATTCAGGCCCGCGGCCGGCTTTGGGCCGTTCGTTAATCCTGGTGGCCAAGGCGGTCGGCCTCGATCAGTTCGCCGCCGAGCTGCGTAGCGATACCGTTGCGGCCGAAGCCGCGCTTGGCCGCGTCGAACTACCGCTGCTGCGGCCGGCCGGCGGGTTCGTCCTGGACCCGGCCTTCGTCTACGCAGTTGTCCGCCACGAGTCGAACTTTCAGCCACTCGCCGTCTCGCCGGTTGGGGCGCGCGGCCTGATGCAGGTCATGCCCGCAACGGCGGTCGGCATCGGCGCCATTGGCGAGGGCCAGACCGACCGATTAAACGACCCATCGACCAACCTCGCGATCGGGCAACGCTATTTGCTGCAACTCAGCGAAAGTCCACTGGTCGGGGACGATCTGCTAAAGCTCATTGCCGCCTACGGCCAGGGCCCGGCCGGCATGAGCCACTGGGCTGACACAATCAGGGCGCATAATGACCCGTTTGTCTTTCTCGAAGCGATCCCCAACCCGTTCATGCGGCAGTTCATTGAGGACGTGCTGATTTACCAATGGCAGTACGCCGCGGCACTGCGGTTGCGCGCCAGCAGTCTGGATGATTTCGCGGCCGGCATTTATCCACGGTTTGCTCCGATCAAAACCGCGCCGGGCGGCATGCGAGCGCAGCCGGAGAGTTGTCCCGTTATGGCAGCCAACGAATAACCCCGGTCGCTGGCGACGGGCATCCGACCCGGATAGACTGGCGTCCGCCAGACTGATGCCTGCCACGGGGAGATTTCGCATGAACCTGACGAACAAAGTCGCTGTCGTGACCGGTGCCAGCGGCGGCATCGGCGCACCGACCGCACATCGCCTCGCCGAGGCCGGTGCCCGCATCATTGTCGGCTACAACGGCAAATCGGCCGAGGCCACGAAAATCGTCACTGCGCTGCCCGGCACGGGGCATCGCGCGATGCGCATCCCGATGCTGGAAACCAATGTCATTCGTGAAGTGGCCGCGACGGTCGAGCGCGACTTCGGGCGCTGTGATGTGCTGGTGAACTCTGCCGGTTTCACGCGTATGGTGCCGCATCACGATCTGGAGGCGTTGGACGACGATCTGATCGATGCGATTTTCGCCGCCAACGTCAGAGGCCCCTTTGCCACGATCCGGGCCTTTGCGCCGCTGCTGAAAAAGTCGGGTGATGCCGTGATCGTGAACATCTCGTCGGTGGCCGCAATCAGCGGATCAGGTAGCAACATCGCCTACGGCGGGTCGAAGGCGGCGCTCGACACGATGGCCTTGTCGCTGGCGCGCGTGCTCGGGCCGGAAATCCGCGTGCTGACCGTTTCTCCGGCCGCCGTCGATACCGCGTTCGTGCCAGGACGCACGACGGCGATGGTGGAGCGGGTGGCGGCCACCACGCCATTGAAGCGCGTGGTCCAGGCCGACGAAGTGGCTCAGGCAGTGATGGCAGCAATCACGCACCTGACGTCGAGCACGGGGATTGTGATCCCGGTTGACGGCGGCAAGCTGGTCGGCTGATTTCGTTTCGGGAGCGGGGTCTCTGGTTTTGGCGACCGCCGCGAAACAACCAGGTTCCGGCATGAGACGGGACGACGACGGTGTCGGCATGAATTGGCCGGCGGCGTCGGCAAACTTATGGTTAGGTGGCCGGGTTTGGCTGTTTCGACAACCGTCGCAGCAGATGGCGCTTAAGTTTTGGCAAGTACTGGCGAATGAACAGGCGTGCCGAGCTGCTGACCCGCTCAAGTTCCTGCCTGGTGTTGGTGAGATCAGCGTCAAGTCGCGCCCCGGTGTCTCGGAGGGTGGCCTTGGTCTGATCAAGCGTCGCGCAAGTCTGCCGCAACATGGCTCGTGTGTCATCGAGCTCGTGGCGGGTTGCTGCCAGCATGCCGGTCGATTCCGCGAGGTCGCGACGCGCGCTGGTTAAACTCAGCGTGCTGCTGAGCGAGGCCGCGGTTCGCTCGCGCAGTTGGGCTTCGGTCGCCCGCAATTGGACCAGCATCCCTTGCATCGCCATCATGTCCTGCGGACGAGCAACCACACCGGCTGCATCGGCGTGGAGCAACTGCGCGGCTGCCGGCTCACCTTTATCGGCATCGCTGACCTCCATTGGCGCACGATGGCTTCGGCCTTCAATCCCGGACACCAAATCCTGCTGCGCGATGCGGAACATTTCAGCGCCGTTGACACCGTGTTCAGCCTCCCACGCCTTGAGCCGATCCACCATGTCGTAAATGGCCCGCAGCAGTGCGACCGCAGCCGGGTAGTCATTGCCGGAAGGATCGTCCGTGCGCCGCATCCAGTCGTCGATCTGACCATGCGCGAATCGAATTAAATTGCCTGCCCCACCGCCGGCCTGGACGCGGTCCGGTCGGCTGGTGTAACGGTTGGTACGCTCGATCCAGGCCGCGACATCCTGATAGGATAAGTGGTGGATACAAACCCCACTGTCAGCCGGAATGCTGAAAATACGGTCGGATTGCAGCACTCCGCCGCTGTGTACGGTCGGTATGAATTCGACCGCACCTTTGCGGAACAAACAATGACGGACCTCCGGCCAATAATAAGCGCGCTCGTCGTGTACACCAAGGATGTAATGACGATACGGAATTGTCAGAATGTCGGCCCTCCACTCAGCCAAATGCCGCTGCAGATACGGTCCGGTCTCCGGCGACAGAATTTCGTCGTCGTCCAGACACAAAACCCATTCGTGCCGGCATAAAGACGCAGCGAACGCGCGGGTTTCTTCGACTGTCGGCGACCATGGCACGCGTTCGACCCGGCTTGCATAGCGCTCCGCGACGGCAGCAGAATCGTCGGTCGAGGACTTGTCTACCACGATCAGTTCGTCAGCGAACGATGCCGCACGCAGGCAAGTTTCCAACAGCGAGGCCCGGTTATACGTGACGACAAATGCGCTGAGTTTTTCCGGCATGACCACCCCAAAATCCATTTGGCACGGGCTGATACCAACCAGAGCATGGCCTGGCCGATCGGCAACAATGCCCATGCCGTAATCGACTTGCGTAGCGCCGGATGTGCAGGAATTGCGGCACCAGGCGTCAGGCGTCTGTGTTAATTCGTCGTGGCCCGGTGTGATTGGGCGTTCGCTGATGATGATGACCTGTTCAGGCCATTACGATCGATCGACTGCGCCGGTACGTCCACCTCTCCAGTTTGGTACCCTTCTGGCGTGACACGGTGATCTCGCAGCAGCCTGTGGCGACTGGGTGCCGGCCATGGCGTGGCTGGCGTTGTCCCGCAAACGTCAAGCAGCTACCAAATACCTAGGACCAAGCGGCTAATGGACGACACGGCGCCAGATCCGCGCCAAATATTGCCGCAGAAAATGCCACAGCGAGTGGCTGAGCCGCTCCAGTTCAGTGTTTGCCTCGACAAGGGCGGCGCGGGTGTGGGTCAAAGTCACAGTGGCGGCCTTCGCATCAGCTTCGGCCTGTTCAACGCTCTTTCGCGCAGTCTCAACCGCGGCGCGCGCGGTCTCTCGTTCCGCCTCCGCCGCCTGGCGATCGGCTTCCGCTTCCTCGCGGGCCTTAGCCTCCGAGATGCGTAACCGGACCAGTTCGGCTTCCTGGTCGGCCGCCCTGACATTGTCGGCCTCGCTGCGTTCAATCAACAAGCTGACCGGGGCGAGTTTCGGCACCACCTCCGAAGCAATCGCAATCAGATATGGCGCACTGGGCAGTGCCATAGCCGAGGCAAACGCCTGGTCCTCGACCCGTTCGAAGATCAGCGGGGCGACCGATGCTGGTTCCTCGGGGATCAACGCCGACGCCAACATCGGACGCTGCCGGATCAACGAGACATAACGGAAATAGCGATGCAGAAGATCGAGGAACTCCGCCCGATCGAACTCGCGCACATGGAACGGATTGGGCACGGTGCCGGGCGGGCTGTAGACGTCCCGGTCTGGCGTGCTGACGATGAAACACCCATCGGTCCGTAGCACCCGACGCACCTCGGCGACAAAGTCTTCCTGGCGATCGAAATGCTCGATGGTCTCGAATGAGGTCACGACATCGATCGAGGCATTGCCGACCGGCAGCGACCGCGCATCGGCCTGAACGAAACAAAGATTGCCGCGCGGGAAATTGCGCGCGGCGTTGCCCACCGTCGGGCCCGCGTATTCGACCCCCACCACGTGCCGCGCCACCTGCGCCAAATGCGCCGCACCGTAGCCTTCGCCGCTGGCAACATCCAGCACGTCGCGGTCGCGGCAAAATCCGCGCGAGAACAAGTAACGATGGTAATGCTCAAGTTCGACCTGGCCATGCACCGACGCGGTCAGCCGCTCGCCGGTGAAGGGCTCCGGGTCGTTGGCGGCCTCGCGCGGAATAATCTCTCGCATCCGGGCTTATAGGCCTTAGTTCAGCCGCCCTCGCAAGCTTCCGGCGATGGCACGTGCCTCGCGTGCCGCGTCGCCGTCCGGCACCAGTGCGAGAAACCGGTCGAAACAGCGCAGCGCTGCGGCGATCCGGTCGAGTTTCTGGTTCAGCAGGGCCGCCTGCTGCCACAGGCTGGCGTGGTCGGGTGCAATCCGCAGCATGTCCTCGGCACAGACCAGCGCGCCATCCGGGTCGTTGGCCATTAGCCGCCGCGTGAGGATGTTGTTCTGCAGTCGCAGCAGCACGCGCCGCGAACTCATTGGCCGCAACAGACCCGGCCGCAACTCAGCGCTGTCGCCTTCGACCTTCTTCAGCAAAGCACGCAGATCCTTGCTGGTCAGCGGCGTACCGCCATGGAACACGTCGAGCACAGACTGCCCGCCCGCCCCCGGCATCGCCACCAGGAAATGCGCCGGAAAATCGACGCCATGGGCAACCCAGCCGGCAGCGTGCGCGGCGTGCAACCACAGCACGCCCAGTGCGACGGGGAGACCGCGGCGACGCTCGATGACACGGATGAGGTTGGCGTTGACTAGATCGTCGTAGGTCTGTTCGTCGCCGCGATAGCCGAAGCGTCCACCCAGTACGCCCGACAATCCGACCGCGCGCGCGGCGAGGTCGGAGTCATCGATGCTATCCGCCAAACTGCTCGCCGCCCGCGCCAGTTCGCTCAGGTGCGCCCGCGCCGCCTGCCAGTCGGCACCCGGCGCGTCGATGCGAGCGAACTGCAAAGCAGCGTCGCCAATGTCGATCTCCGTGTCCGGAAGAGTCCCGATAGCATCGAGAGCGTCTCTGGGATCGAGCATTGGCGTACGCCCGAAGTCACTCGGCCACTTGTTCGGGTAGGTAGATTTCCTTGCCTTTGGCAACGAACTCCTCGCTCTTGGCTTCCATTCCGGACATCCGTTCTGCCTCGATGCGCAGGTCCTGGGTGATTTTCATCGAGCAGAACTTCGGACCGCACATGGAACAGAAATGTGCGACCTTGTGCGCTTCCTTGGGCAGCGTCTCGTCGTGGAACTTTCGAGCTGTGTCGGGGTCGAGGCCGAGATTGAACTGGTCCTCCCAACGGAATTCGAAGCGGGCGCGACTGACCGCGTCATCGCGCAACCGTGCAGCGGGATGGCCTTTGGCGAGGTCGGCGGCGTGCGCGGCGATTCGGTAAGTGATCACGCCGGTTTTGACGTCGTCTCGGTCGGGCAGGCCAAGATGTTCTTTCGGCGTAACGTAGCACAGCATCGCCGTGCCGAACCAACCGATCATCGCCGCACCGATCGCCGAGGTGATGTGGTCGTAGCCAGGTGCGATGTCGGTGGTCAGCGGGCCAAGCGTATAGAACGGCGCCTCGCCGCATTCGCGCAGCTGCTTGTCCATGTTGACCTTGATCTTGTGCATCGGCACATGGCCTGGGCCTTCGATCATGACCTGGCAGCCTTTGTTCCAGGCGATCTTGGTCAGTTCGCCAAGCGTTTCGAGTTCACCGAACTGCGCTGCATCGTTGGCGTCGGCGTTCGAGCCGGGCCGCAGACCGTCACCGAGCGAGAACGAAACATCGTACTTGCGCATGATGTCGCAGATTTCGTCAAAGCGTTCGTAAAGGAAGCTTTCCTTATGATGCGACAGGCACCAGCGCGCCATTATGGAGCCGCCGCGCGACACGATCCCGGTTACTCGTTTCGCGGTAAGCGGCACGTATTGCAGCCGCACGCCGGCATGGATGGTGAAGTAATCGACGCCCTGCTCAGCCTGCTCGATCAGGGTGTCCTTAAACACTTCCCAGTCGAGTTTGGCCGGATCGCCGTCGACCTTTTCCAGCGCCTGATAGATCGGCACCGTGCCGATCGGCACTGCGGCATTGCGCATGATCCAGCCGCGAATGTTGTGGATGTTCCGCCCAGTGGACAAATCCATCACGGTGTCGGCGCCCCACCGGGTTGACCACACCAGCTTTTCCACTTCTTCGGCGACACCGGAGGTGACAGCGGAATTGCCGATGTTGGCGTTGATCTTGACAAGGAAGTTGCGGCCGATGATCACCGGCTCCAGTTCCGGGTGGTTGATGTTGGCCGGGATGATGGCGCGGCCGCGGGCGATCTCGGAGCGGACGAATTCCGGTGTGATGAACGGCGGAATTTCGGCGCCGAAACTTTCGCCGTCGGCGATGCGCGCCTCGGCTTCTTCCAATGCCTGCGTGCGGCCCAGGTTTTCCCTGTGCGCGACGTAGATCATTTCCTCGGTGATGATGCCGGCACGCGCAAATTCATATTGCGTGACAAGTTGGCCGGGCTTGCCGCCGTAGATGGGATGGTCGGCCGGACAGGCGGGGACCAGCTTGTCATCGCCGATATTGCCGTTGTCCTCGGGCTTCACCGCACGGGGGGTGATGCGCTCGAAGCCGCGTTTGGCGAGCCATTCGGCGCGCACCGGCGGCAGGCCGGCCTCCAGGTCGATCGCCACGCCGGTGTCGGTGTAGGGACCCGAGCAGTCGTAGGCGCGATACGGTTCCTCGCGCGCCGTCGGGTCGAGCGGGATCTCCCGAAATGGCACCCGAATGTCCGGCCGGCCCGGGGGAGACAGGTAAATCTTGTGCGAGCCGACGATCGGGCCGGTCGTTACTTCACTGGGGCGGGCGGCGGACTTGGACTGGACCGTCATGGGCGTCTCCTAATCGTCACATTCGGGTGCCGGATGGAAGGAGAGTCCCTGGTATTGGCTCCCGTCCCTCCGCCGGCATGATCCGGTTCAGGTTCAAGGGTTTCCGCACCGCCGGTTGGTTCCGGTCTCGCGGCCTCTCAGCCCCATCGGCGGGGCTCCCCTCGGTAGCCCGGCACGTTGGCCTGGTTGGACGCGCGTGTCAAACGTGTGGGCTGGGCGTTTGGGGGCGGGAAGCGCGAGGGCTTCGCCCTTCGAACCCACCAGGGGCTTTGCCCCTGGACCCCAGCTAAGGGCGAGGCCCTTAGCAATCTATCCATTGGTTGGTTCTTCGAGGGGGGCCGACCGTGCCGGTGCGAGGTCTGTGTCGGCCCCTCTCGAAGAACCAACCAAATTAATGGTTCCAAGGGCCACTGCCCTTGGTGGAGGTCCACGAGGCAAAGCCTCCTGGTCGGGGTCCGGGGCGGAAGCCCCGGCGCTGCCCGACCTCAAATGACCCACCCCGCAGGTTTGCCATGCGGCGTTCCAGGTTGACGCGGGCCGGATCTGGCCGGCATCGTTGGGTCGGGGACACTCGCACGAGGACGACTTATGGCTCTGAGCCGCACCACCCGGGTCAATCTGTTGATCAGCAACGGGCACTTCCTGTCGCATTTCTACGTGCTGTGCCTGCCGACGATGTTTCTGACCTGGAAGGACGCGTTCCACGTCAGTTTCTCCCAGTTGGGCCTGACCGTTGCATTGATGTCGGGCGCTACCGCGGTGTTGCAAACCCCGGTCGGCTTCCTGGTCGATAAACACGGTTCCCGGCGGTTTCTGGTGGGCGGCGCGCTGCTGATGTCGCTGTCGATCGCAACGATGTCGCTGGCGACTGCGTTCTGGCAAATTCAGCTGCTCGCGGTGCTATCTGGCATCGGCAACTCGGTCATCCATCCGGCGGACTATGCGATTCTCTCAGGCTCGATCGACAAGGACCGGATGGGGCGATCGTTCGCGATACATACGTTCAGCGGCAATATCGGGTTCGCGCTGGGTGCGCCGGTGACGGCGTTCCTCATGCTCGCCGTCGGCTGGCGCAGCACCTTGGCGATCGAGGGCCTGGTCGGCATCCCAGTGGTGCTCGGCATTCTGCTGCAGACGAGCATTCTGCAGGATCAGGCCCGCACCGTGCCAAAAGCCGGTGGCGTGGTTTTGTCCTGGACCGACCTGCTGACCAGCCGGACCATGCTGCTGTTCTTCCTGTTTTTCCTGTTCGGCGCCATGGCCGGCGGTGGAATCCAGGCGTGGCTGGTCACCATCCTCCATACCGTCAAAGGCATTGACCTCAAGCTCGCCGCGACCGCGCTGACGGCCTACATGCTTGGCTCGACGATGGGCGTGCTGGTTGGCGGCTGGTTCGCCGACCAGTTCAAGGCACACGTCATGCCATTCGTGACCGGGCTGGTGATCGTTTCTGCGTTGCTGATCCTGGTCGTCAACTGGGTGAACCTGCCCGGCCTCGCCATCATTCCGTTTACGTTCCTGTCCGGCCTGGCATTGGGCGCCTCCCGCACCCCGCGCGACGTCATGCTCAAAGACGCCGCACCGCCAGGGCAAATCGGCAAAGTATTCGGGTTTGTGAGTGCTGGATTGCCGCTGGGATCGGCCATTACCCCGGTGCCGTTCGGCTTCATTATCGACCGCGGCCATCCTGAGATGGTGCTGACTCTGGTGGCGGGCATTCTGTTCGTGAGCTTGCTGTGCGGTGGCTCGGCAAAAGCGTCGGCGCACGTCGAAGCAATTGTGGTGGCGGCTGAATAGGCGCAGCTCTGTCACCAGCACATCAGGGGATAAAAGCGCCAGGACACGTCGGGCTTTCGCGCCAGCGCGTAACACAAGACGCTTTGACACCGCGCGGGCCGCGCGCCAAAGTCGCGCCGGAGGCGTGGCATGAACAACATCAACCGGATCTGGCCGAGCGATGCCGCAGGCCGAGTGCCCTACTGGGTGTATTCCGACCCGGAGATTTACACAGCGGAAATGGAGCGGATCTGGTACGGCCCGCATTGGCTGTATTGCGCACTGGAAGCTGAAATCCCGTTGGTTGGCGATTTCAAAACCACGACACTCGGTGAACGTCCCGTGGTGGTGGTTCGCAGCGCGCCGGATGAAGTCAGCGTGCTGGAGAATCGTTGTGCCCATCGCGGGGTGAAGTTTTGCCAGGCCCGCAAAGGGCACGTGAAGGATTTTCTCTGCCCGTACCACCAGTGGAGTTACAGCCTGCGTGGCGACCTGCAAGGCGCGGCGTTCCGCCGCGGCGTCCGCGGCCAGGGTGGCATGCCGGCCGATTTCGACCCGAAGAACCACAACCTGAACAAGCTGCGTGTCGAGGTCGTGAACGGCGTGGTCTGGGCTACCTTTTCCGACGCCACCCCGCCGTTCCGGGACTATCTGGGGGAACGCTTCTGGCAGCACTACACCCGTGTGTACGACGGGCGGAAACTGGAAATCATGGGCTACAATCGCCAGCACATTCCAGGCAATTGGAAGCTGATGCAGGAGAATATCAAGGATCCGTACCACGCGTCCTTGCTGCACGTTTTCTTCGTGACCTTTGGGTTGTTTCGTGCTGATCAGAAATCGGCGACCGAGATCGACCCGACCGGGCGGCATGGCATCCTGATCAGTCGCAGCGGCAAGCAGGAAGTCAACGACGTCACCTCGGGCATGCGCACGTTCCGCAACGATATCAGGTTGGCCGACCCGCGCATCATGGATGTGGTGAAGGAATTCCCCGGCGAGGACACCGTCGCCATGATCACCGTGTTCCCCAGCGTGGTGCTGCAGCAGAACATCAATTCGCTCAGTATCCGTCACATTGTGCCGACCGGGCCGGACGGGTTCGACTTCCACTGGACCCATTGGTGCTATGCCGACGACACACCGGACATGCGGCTGCGGCGCATGCGCCAGGCCAATCTGTTCGGCCCAGCGGGGTTCGTTTCGGCAGACGATGGTGAAATCATCGAGATGAGCCAGCAGGGTTTTTCCCACTCCCCGGACGAGGATGCCCTGGTGATCATGGGCGGCCGCGAAATCGAGAGCGTTGAGCATATGGTCACCGAAGTCGGCATTCGTGGCATGTATCGTTACTGGCGCTCAGCGATGGGGTTGTGATGCCATGATCGACCGCGACACGCTGCGCGATTTCTACGACGTTTATTACAATGTGCTGGATGATTTGCGGCTGGACGAATGGCCGGCGTTCTTCACCGAAGACTGCCTCTACCGCGTCATCCCACGCGAGAATTACGAAGCCGGCTACACGCTCTCGACGATTTACGCGGAAAGCCGCGGCATGCTGATCGACCGGGTCATGGGACTGACCCGGACCCAGATGTACGCGCCGCGTTACTATCGCCGGTTTCCGGGTCCCCTGCAAATCGTTTCGCGCGACAGCGAAGCGGTCCGCGTCCGTCACAATCTTTTGGTGGTCCAGACCTTGATAGACAAGAAAACCGAGATCGTGCTGTCTGCCGTGTGCCACGATCTGTTGGAGCCCGGTGACGAACGGCCACTATTGCGGCAGCGGATCGTTGTCTTCGACTCCGAGATGTTGCCGAACAGTCTGATCTACCCGGCGTAAAATCCACCGGCCTCAGGCGTGCAGCTTGCGCAGGAAGCCGGTTCGCGCATTGGCCGCCGCCAACATGAAGCTGGCATCCTGGCCGGACAGAACGAACCGGGCGCCCATCTCGATATAACGCGGCATGATCGTTTCGTTGTAAATCCCTGCCATGCCCGGGAACTTGTTGTGCCTCTTGCACGCAGCGATCATTTTGCCATATGCATCCGCGACCCGTTCATTGCCGAACTCGCCGTGAATGCCCATCTCGGCGCACAGGTCGTTGGTGCCGATCAGCAATACATCGACTCCCGGTACCGCGGCGATCGCGTCGGCATTGGCGATCGCCGTTGGCGTTTCCAGCATCACCACGGTCAAATTCGCCGCATTCAACGCCTTTGCGGCATCGCCTACGCTGGCGTTTCGAAGACCGTAATGCGGCCCGGTACCGCCCATCGAGCGGTGTCCAACTGGCGGGTATTTCAGTTTCTCGACGACCTCGCGCGCTTCCGCGGCGGTGTCGACGTGCGGCATGACAATGCCCAGCACACCATTGTCCAGGGCCCGGGTCGCGATCGAATATTGTCCGTTCGGCACCCGTGCGATCGGCGTGATGCCCGCCTCGAGAGCCGCGGCAGCGATCTGCGCACAGGCGTCGAGCGACATGGTGCCGTGCTCCATGTCCAGGAACAGCCAGTCGAATCCGGCAGAAGCCATCGCCGCCGCGATCTCCACGCTGCGTGTCATGCGCACGCCAACCCCAAGCGACAGTTGGTCTTTCTCGAGTTTCTCGCGAGCGACGTTACGAACGGTCATGGTTGGTTTCCTCAGGCGAAAGTGGCGATGGCCGCGGCGATCATCTTGTCGAGCGCCACGAGATCCATCGGATGATCGGATTCATTGCTCACCGCGACCGTCAACCGATGCCGCCGCAGAATGAACACCCGATTGTCCGAGGCGCCGGCAGCCCATGCGGTTTCCGCTGGCAGCGAGGGGAACCGTCCGTCGATATTGGTACGGAAGCAGGCGGCGTAACTGGTGCCGGTGTGGGTCGCGGTCGTTGCGTAGTCGACCCAGCCGGTGGGCAGCAATTGCTCGCCATTCCAGATGCCGTCGTTCAGATACAGCACGCCGAGTTTAGCATAGTCGCGTAATGTTGCGAATCCCGCGCCGGAGCCGATGAAGTTGCCGACGATATCGGAGGAATGTCGATAGCTGCTCATGCCCAGAAGATCGGCCAGGCGCGGTCGGCATCTCCGGTCTGCCGAATGATGGATCTGGGCTCGAACTTCGGGACGCGATGTTCGCCGAGTACAATGCCGCCATAACCGGGAAA
>Ga0187867_10000243_pt1 | contig 49881 bp, 43 predicted proteins | sample June2016WEW_13_1_FD_132976 | JGI IMG/M metagenome (GOLD analysis project Ga0187867, IMG submission 132976) | Peatland microbial communities from SPRUCE experiment site at the Marcell Experimental Forest, Minnesota, USA - June2016WEW_13_10 | ecosystem: Environmental > Terrestrial > Soil >...
AGCTTCGGCAAGAAGGAAGAGCAGATCTTCCTGGGCCGGGAGATCGCGCAGCACCGCGACTACAGCGAAGAGACCGCCATCCGCATCGACGCGCAAGTGAAAAAGCTGGTACAGGGCGGCTATGATACGGCGGTGAAAATCATCGAAGAGCATTCCGACGCGCTGGTGCGCATCGCCGAGGCGCTGCTGGAGCGCGAAATCCTGGATGGGAACGAAGTGATGCAGATCATCCGTGGCGATACGCTGCCGCAAATCGTGGCGCCGCCGCCCAAGGATTCAGGCGAGGGCACCCAACAGGTGCTGAGCCCCCAACCGAGCCGCCGCTTGCCGGGGCTGTCCGAAGGCGAACGGCCGCAGCCGGCGTGATTCCGCGGTTCCCCGTATATTTGTTCGATATCGATGGCACGCTGCTGGATAGCGCCGCGGACATTTGCGGCGCGGTGCAGCATGTGCTGGCTTCCACACCCACACCGAAGGACCTTCCGTTCGAGTATTTGAAGGGGTTCATCGGCCTACACCTGATCGATCTGTTCCAGAATGTTTATCCGGACTACTCGGCGGAACAGATCGACGGGTTGATCCTGCAATACCGGACTAATTATCTGTCGCGCGGCCACACGCAGACGCGCGTGTATCCGGGCGTGGCTGACGCGCTGGCGGCGCTGGGCGGACGCAAGGCTACCGCAACGACGAAGGGCTCGCCCACCACGCGCGCGATTCTGGAGCAATTCGGCCTGATCCAATACTTCGACCATGTGCAAGGCACCGATGGATTCCCCTGTAAGCCCGCACCCGATGTGGTGTTGACCGCGCTGGCTGCGCTGGGCGCGCGGCCGGAGGACTGTCTGTTCGTGGGCGATTCGCCCGCGGACATGGAGGCTGGACGGCGGGCGGGGGTGCATACGTGTGCGGTGCGGTATGGGTACGGGAAGACGGATGAGTTGGCTAAGTGGGTGCCGGATTATTGGGTGGGGGATTTGCGGGAGTTGGTGTGAGCTTGACATGTGCTACACATGCAAATAATCTAAAGACATGCCCGTCATGATCCAGTTGCGCCACGTCCCCGACGATTTGCACCGGAAGCTGAAATCGCGCGCGGCGATGGAAGGCCTGTCGCTCTCCGATTATGTCATCCGGGAGATCCGGCAACTCGAGGAAAAACCGACGATGAAGGAGATGATGGAGAGGCTCGCGCGCCGCAAGCCCGTAAATCTGAAGACTTCCCCGGTGGAGATTTTGAGGGAGTTACGGGACGGCCGTGATCGTGATTGACGCGTCGGCGTTGGTAGAGGTGTTGCTCCGGACGGGCGTCGGCAATCGAGTGGCGGAGCGGCTCTTCCCGGCTGGCGAGGAGTTGCATGCGCCCCATCTGCTCGACCTGGAGATTGTCCACGCATTGCGTCGCTTGTGCTTGATCGGGGAAATGACGCCACATCGTGCCGCCGAGGCACTCGCGGACCTGAGCGGCCTGCGGTTGGTACGCCACCCCCACCAGCCCTATGTCTCCCGCATCTGGCAACTGCGCCACAGCCTCACGGCGTACGACGCCGCGTATGTAGTGCTCGCCGAGGCTCTCGGAGCGCCTCTCGTCACACGGGATGGCCGCATGGCTTCCGCCCACGGGCATCGCGCAAAGATTGAGTTGGTTGAATAACACTCACTCATAACGCAGCGTCACAGTCGGATCCACACTCGCGGCGCGGCGGGCGGGCAGATAGCTCGCGCCCAGCGCGACGGCCGCCAGCAGCGCGGCGATTGCCGTCAGCGTCGCCACATCCGTCGTGCGCACTTCGAACAGCAGGCTCGCGATAAAGCGGGTCAGCGCCAGCGATGCCGCGAGACCTGCCGCTAGTCCGGCGATCGCCAGCACCGCGGCTTGCCGCAGCACCATCGCCATCACATCGCGGCGCTCTGCGCCCAGCGCCATGCGGATGCCCATCTCCCGTGTGCGCGACGTCACCGCGCAGGAGACCACGCCGTAAATACCCACGGCCGCCAGCACCAACGCCAATCCGCCGAATAGCGCCAACAGCGCCAACGTGAATCGGCGTTGCGCCAGCGACGATTCCAGATAGGACTCCAAGGGTTGCACCTGGAACACCGGCAGCGTGGGATCGACGGATAGAAATGCCGCGCGCACCGCGCGCTCCAACCCGCGCGGATCGGTATTGGTCCGTGCCACCAGCGAATAGCCGAACGAAAGATCCTGAGCCTGCGGGATGTAGGCGGCGATGTTGGACGCCGTGTCCAAGCCGTCGTGCCGCACGTCGCCGGCCACGCCGACGATGGTCATCCAGGGTTTGGTATCGTCGCGGCCGCCCAATTGGATCTGCTTACCGATAGGGTTCTGGTTGGGGAACTGCTCGCGCGCGCAGGCTTCGCCGATCATCGCCACTTGGGGTGCGGCGGCGACATCTTGAGCGGTAAACACGCGGCCGCGCTTCAGCGGAATGCGCATGACGCGGAAGTAGTCCGGCGTCACCGAGTAGGCGTCAGCGCTGGGAGCTTCGGACGGCCGCGCGAAACGCCGGTCCCGGATGTGGAAGCCGCGGCGGTCGAAGTCCGTCAGCGGAAGCAGACTGGTCATCGCCACGCTTTCGATGCCGGGCGTGGCGCGCAACCGCGCGAATGCCCGTTCGTAGTAGTTGAGTTCGGCCTCAGGCTTTTGATAGCGCGCGCCGTAGACATAGGTCTTGAGCGTGAAGACGTTGTGCGGATCGAAACCGGGGTCGACGCTCATCAGGCGCAGGAGGCTCTTCCCGAGCAGGCCGGCGCCCACCGCGAGCACGAAGGCCAGGGCCAGTTCGCCCATTACCAGCGCGTCACGAAGGCTGCTGCGGGAACGGCTGCCCGTGGTCTTGCCGAAACCGGCGCGGGAGGTTCGCAGCGCTGGCATGAGCCCGAACAGTACGCCGGTGGCGAGGCTCGCCGCGAGGCCGAACCAGAGCACAGCGGCGTCCATGTGAATCTCGTTGAGGCGCGGCACTTCTTTGGGCGCGAGCGAGGCCAGGCTGGACATACACCACCAACCCAGCAGGACGCCGGCGATACCACCCGCCGCGGCCAACAGCAGGCTCTCCGTGATGAGCTGCCGGATCAAGCGCCAGCGCGCGGCCCCCAATGCGGCGCGCAACGCCATCTCCCTGGCGCGGCCGGTGGCGCGCGCCAGCATCAGGTTGGCTACGTTGACGCATGCGATCAGCAGCACGAATCCGACGGCGCCCATCAGTACCCAGAGCGCCCTGGTGACGCGGCCGACGATGTGGTCGCGCAAGGGCTCGCACGCCACGGTAGCCCGCGGAGGGTAAGATGCCGGGTAATGCCGCACCAGATCGGCCATGATGGTGTTCAACTCGGCGTGCGCCTGGGCTGCGGGCACACCCGGCTTCAGGCGCGCGATCAATTGCAGGTGCTGGCAGTCGCGGCAGGCAAACGGATCGGTGAGTGCGTATCCGAGCGGCTCGAAGATCTCGGGCATGCCCAGGCCCTCGATTTCGAGCGGGCGGAAGCTGGCTGGCAAAACGCCCACGACGGTGAAGGAGTGATCGCTCAGCCGGATGATGCGGCCGACGATGCCCGGATCGCCTCCAAAACGGCGCATCCAGAGGCCATGCGCGAGTATGACTTCGTAACGGCGATCGGGGAGATCCTCCTCGGGAAGGAATCCGCGGCCGAGTTGCGGGCGGATGCCAAGAGTGTCGAAGAAATCGTAATTGACGCGCAACCCCTTCACCAGTTCAGGCTCGCCGCGCTCGACGATAGCGCCGGCGGCGTCGCGGTAAAGCGACATGCTCTCGAACGAATGGCTCAGCCGGCGCCAGTCGTCGACCGTGGTGTAGCCTACGGTTTCGGCGCGGGTCCCGCCATCGTCGGACTCGCCCAGCTTCACCAGCCGGTCCGGGTCGCGATACGGCAGTTGATTCAGCAGCACGGCTTTCACAGCGCTGAAGATGGCGGTGTTCGCGCCGATGCCCAGAGCCAGCGTGGCCACCGCCGTGATAGCGAACGAAGGACTCTTGCGGATGACGCGGAAGGCGTACCGCAGATCTCCGCGCAGTTCGTCCAGGAGCCGCAGGCCGCGCGCCTCGCGGCACCCTTCCTTGTAGCGTTCCACACCACCGAACTCGATTCGCGCGCGCCGGTCGGCTTCGGTGGACGGCACGCCGGAGCGGGCCAAGTCGGCGGCGCGGCTCTCCAGGTGGAAGCGCAATTCATCCGCCAGATCGGTCTCCAGCGCGGACCGCCGGGTCAACGCCCGCCACAGAAATCGCGCGCGCTTCCGCATGTCAGACCTCCTGAGGCTTGGCGCCCAGGACCGCGGCGATGGCCGACGCCGAACGGTTCCAGCTCTCCGTCTCGGCGCGCAGCCGCCTGCGTCCGGCGGGCGTTATGCGATAGAACTTGGCCCTGCGGTTGTTCTCCGATGTGCCCCATTCGGCGTCCAGAAGGCCCTGGACTTCGAGCCGATGGAGGGCCGGATACAATGCGCCTTGCTCGATGGCCAGCGCGCCTCCGGAAATCTGTCCGATGCGCAGCAAAACGCCGTAGCCATGCAACGCTCCCAGCGACGCGGCCTTCAGGATCAACAGATCCAAGGTGCCCGGCAGCAGTTCAGCCTCTTCGGAAATGCCGTCCATGGTCCTCTAAGCTCCTTAGGAGAATTATACAGGCGCTCTCCTAAGCTGTCAAGGAGAGCTTCCAGCAGACGATTCGCGGTAGAATTGCCCTCGTGCACTTCCGCAGATTCGCTTGTTTCCTGCTGGGGCTCTGGCTGGGGGGCGGCCTGTTCATGGACATGGTGGTCACCCAGAATTTCCGGTCGGTGGACCGGTTGCTGGCCAAGCCCGCGCCCGCCGCCGCGCAGCTATTGGGAAAGCTCGGGCCGGGCGCTCCGCGCGTGTTGCTGCGGCATCAGGTCTCCGAACAGAACCGCTGGTATTTCGAAACCTGGGGACTGATCGAAACCGGGCTGGGCGCAGCGCTCCTGCTGATCCTTCTTTTCGGCAGCACGGAGAAGAACTTCTCGCTGCTGCTGGCACTGCTGATGCTGCTGATCGCCATCGTGCAACGATTCGCGCTGACGCCGTGGATGGTGTTCCTGGGGCGCATCATCGACTGGATTCCGATCGACCAACCGTCGGCCGAGCGCTCGCGCTTTTGGATGCTGCACAATGCGTTTGTCGGACTGGAACTGTTGAATTGGGCGCTGGGATTGCTGCTGACGGCGAGGTTGCTTTTCAGGAGCAGAAAAACAAGTATCGGCACGAGTGCCGATACGGCACGCTGAGAGCGTGCGCCACGTTACTCCAGATCGACGCGGTCGATGAAGCCGATCACCGCCATATCTATGGGCGACTGCATCCGCCCCACGCTGCTCATGGCCGCATAACCGTCAGTGGTCAGCAGCACTTTGTCACCGGCGCCTGCGCCGATGGCGTCCAATGCGATCACCGCGTCGCCCCGGTTCGATCCGTCCAGTTCCAGCGGCTGCACCAGCAGCAGATTGCGGCCCTCATGACTGGGATGCTTCCGGGTGGCAACCATTTCACCCACGACGCGCGCGATCAGCATTGCCTCAGGTCCTCTTCAAGTGGATGGAGTCCACGATGCCCGTGATGGCGGCGTCGGTGGGTACTTCAGCGGGCAGAAACGCGTAGCTGGCTTCCTTGCTGCGCGTCCAGTAAACCAGCTCGCCCGCTCCGGCGCCGGTACAATCGGCGCAGACCAAGCGCTTGCCGGTGGGTTCCAGTTCAGGAGTGAGAGGCTCGACCAGCAGCAGGCGCTGGCCCTCCAGATGGCTGTCCTTCACGGTCGACCAGATGCAGCCCACGACGCGGCCCAGCAGCATGTCAATCCAACCGTACGTCGTCGACGATGCCGACGATCGCGGTATCCACGGGCAGATCCTTGCAACCCTCCGCCATGCGCGCCGAACTGCCGGAAACCACCAGGACACGCTCCTTGAATCCGGCGCTGACGGTGTCGACTGCCACCAGATAGCCGGCTTCGTCCTTCCCCTCGGGGGAAACCGGCTTCACCACTATGAGCTTTTTGCCTTCCAATCGAGGGTCCTTCCGTGTCGCGACCACGGTGCCCACTACACGGGCCAAAATCATGGCGACCCTGCTGGCCGGCTACTTTCCAGCCGCCGCATTTTGTGTCTTGCCGATCGGCAGAATGTCTTCCAGGCTCTGGTGGGGGCGCGCGATTACATGCACGGCGATCAACTCGCCGACGCGGCGCGCCGCCGCCGCTCCCGCATCGGTGGCCGCTTTGACAGCCGCCACGTCGCCACGCACCATGGCGGTGACGTAGCCGGAGCCGATTTTCTCCCAGCCGACCAGCGATACTTTGGCGGCCTTCACCATGGCGTCGCAAGCCTCGATCATGGCCACCAGTCCGCGTGTCTCGATCAATCCTAACGCTTCACCCATCTAGAATCTCCTAAACCGCTCAACTCACGCCGCGCGCCCGCAGCGCTTCGTCCACCATTCCGATCAATTCTTCGCGCGTGACGTAGAATCGTTCCCCTTGGGGCACTTGTTCAGCATACACCGGACAGCCCGGCTCCATGGCGGCGCGCGCTTTCACGCCGTAGCGCGTCCTGGAATCGAACAGCTTCTCCACTTCCGCCTTGGGCAGCACGGTGGGACCTCCCAGCAGCTCCGCCACCAGCGAAATACGCGCGAAGTGCTCCACGGTTTCCATGCGGAAGAAGGCCTTGTAGACGTCTTCGCCGTAGCTCACCGCCCCGTGATTCCCCATCATAATGGCATCGTACTTGGGGATGTACTGGATGAGCGGCTCGGTGAGCGCCGGTGTGCCCGGCAGCCCGTATTCCGCAAGCGGCACGCAGCCCAGCCCGATGATGACCTCAGGCAGCAACGCCAGGTTCAGCGCACGGCCCGCCGCCGCGAACCCAGTGGCCACCGGCGGATGCGCATGCAGCACCGCATGGATATCCGGACGCATCTCGTAAACCTTCATGTGCATGGCGACTTCGGAGGTACACTCCTTGCGGCCGCTCAACTTCTTGCCCTGCATGTCGACGACGATCAGATCGTCGATGTGCATCATGCCCTTGCTCACGCCCGTCGGGGTAGCCAGGATGCGCTCCGCATCCAGGCGCACCGTGATGTTACCGTCGTTGGCGGCCACCCAACCCTTCTGATACACCAGCCGCCCGATATCGACAATATCCTGCCTGTATTCCTGCTCCGTCTTCGCCATTACGGGAAAAACGATTGTAACAGACGGGGCGCGAGCCTCGCTCCGGATGCATTAGACTTGTTTGAGGTTCACTCCAACGATGAATCGTCCGATCTGGCTGGCGTTGCTCATTCCAGGCGCCTTCGGACAAGCGCCCGATGTTAGCGGCGCTCCGGCCGCGATCGCGACCGACCGGCCCGCCGTCACAGACTCCAGTGCGGTCGTTCCAAACGGAGCGTTTCAGGCGGAAAACGGTGTGCTGGAGACTGGTAATCAGGGGCGCCGTAGTTTGGATTTCCCTGAAACGCTCATCCGGGTTGGAGTTGGTCCGAGCACGGAACTGCGTTTCACGGCTCCGGATTATTACCAGAACTCCGCGGCTCCCGCCGGATCGCAGTCGGGTTTGGGCGATCTTGCGGCCGGCATCAAACAGCAACTCTACAGTGCACCTGGCGGTTTCGAGGTGGCGGCGGTCGTTTCGCTCGGCTTCCCCACGGGGGCGCATGGAATATCCAGCCATGGCTACGATCCTTCCTTCCAACTGCCTTGGTCGCACCCGCTCTCTGGGAACTGGACCGCTGCCGGGATGTTGTCTGTGTATGTGCCGACTCAAAACGGCTCCCACAAGGTGGTTGGCGAGTCCACCTTTCTTGTGGACCGCCAGTTGACCAAGGCGTGGGACGCGTTTATCGAATATGCCGGCGATTTTCCGCAAGCCGGGGGGCCGCGACACCTTCTGCACTGCGGAACGGCGTACAAGATTCGACCGCAGCATCAACTCGATCTGCATGCCGGAGTCGGACTTTCCGCGGCCACCGTAGACCACTTTGTGGGAGTCGGCTACTCGTTTCGCTTTGGGTTGACCGGACGGTAATCTCCGCAGTTCGATCACCCTACGCGTGCCAAGCGCCGCACTGCGACGGCTGCAAGCACGAACGTCAACGCGGCGAGCACGGCAGTGTGCGCCGGCACACTACCGGCCGCGGGCTGGCCCAAGGCGCGCAACGAAAGCTGCAGCAGGTGGTAAGCCGGCCAGACCGGCGCCGCGGACTGCAGAGACTTGGGCAGGGGAATGAAGAGTCCCGAGAGCCACATCATGGGCAAATAGACGAGGTTCACGAAACCGGGGGCGGCGGAGCCGGTTACGAACACGCCGACGAACAATCCGATGGCGCAGAACGGCAGGGCGCCAAGGATATTGATCGCGGCCAGGCTCGCCAGTTGTGCCGGTCCCAGCGGCAAGTGGGCGGCCCACAGCGCTGCGGCGATCATGGTAACCATGACGATGGCGTTGAACAACATCGCCATGCACATCTTCGCCGAAAAATAGCCTGCGCGCGGCGCCGGCAGTGCGCGCCTGAGTTTCAGCAGGCCCTGCTCGCGCTCCATGGCCACCCCCACGCCGAATCCGAACATGCCGGGCCCCATCATGCCGAATACAGTGAGGCCCGCGAACACACCAATAGCGGCCTTGGGGTCGTGGCGCAGGGCCGCCCCGAAAAACACGATTCCCATGAGCAAATACACCATCACGGGAATCAGCAGGAAAGGCACGGCGAACGAGGGCGCGCGCAGCATGCGCAAGGATTCGTATCTGGCTTCGGTGAGATAAGCGTGCAGTACGCGGTGTTTCATGATGCGGCTCCTAACTCCGCCTCGTGTGTGAGTTCCGTGAATGCTTCAGCGAGCCCCGCGCGGCGGACCTCCAGTTCCTGCAAATGTTGGTCGGCGGCCAGCAGGCGCCGCACGACGTCTTCCGCGTTGCCGGCGGTGATGCGCAACTGGAGCCGGTCGCGGGTCACGTTGCCAACGCCGGGCCAGGATGCGACCTCGTCGGCCGCCAGCGTGGTGGCACAACTGATTTGTTTACGGCCCACCACAGCCCGTATCTCGCTGACCGTGCCGGACGCCACCAAACGGCCTTTGGCCAGCACCGCGACGCGATCGGCCAGCGCCTCAGCCTCTTCCAGATAGTGGGTGGTCAGCACGATGGCGGTTCCGGAGCGGACCAGATAGGCGAGTGTGTCCCAAAGCATTTGACGCGCCTGGACATCGAGGCCCACGGTAGGCTCGTCCAGGTACAGCAGATGGGGGCGGCCGCAGATCGCAAGGCAAACTGCGCCTGGCGCTTCTGCCCGCCGGAAAGCTTGCCGTAAGGGCGGTTCGCGATGGCCGTGGTGTGAGTCAATTCCATAACTGCCGCAACCGACAGCGGCGCGGGATAGTAGCTGGCAACCAAGTCGATGTGTTCGCGCACGCGCAACTCGGGCGCAAGGGCGACCTCCTGCATCATCACGCCGACCTGACGCCGGTCGGAAGGGCGCGCCACGCCGCTATCCGGCCGCTGCAGGCCCAACAGGATTGAAATGGCCGTGGTTTTTCCGGCTCCGTTGGGGCCGAGGAGGGCGAGCAACTCGCCGGGCCGCACCTGCAAATCCAGTCTGTCGAGCGCGTTGATTTTCCCGAAACGCTTGGTTACGCCTTGCAGTTCGGCTAAACAATTGGGATTCATAAAGGCGTTGACCTCCAACAGACCGGGAATACGCGATCGGCGGCCTAGAGTTCGCTCTTTTCGGCGAATAGCCGCGGATTACCGGCGACTACCGAATCTCCACAAAGCCGAACTTCAATGGCTCCCGATTGCCATTCGCCAGCGTCACCTCTATTTCGGGCCTGCCCATGAGCGCGGCGGGCAACGGAACGGTCAACTGTGTGAGCTCGCCGCTCCGCTCAATCACTGGGGCGGGCAGATCCACGCCGTTCACGCGCACGCCGAGCTGAAAGTCGGTCGTGCGAAACACGCCGATATACAGACGCTCGTCTGGCGCGCGGGGTCCACCTACTCGCACCGTGGCTACGCGGCGCAGCATACCGTCCCAACCGGGACTGGCATACTCGGCGAACGCGGTATCACCAAGGTTGATAAAGCGCGGCGTCTCCGGTTTCCACAATGATTCGGCCGTGGCGCGGTATTGAGCCGTGACGTTGCGCAGCGCGGCGCCGTCCAACTGATAGACCACTGCGCGCGCGTCCTGCAATGCCGGCAGCGAAAGCGCCTGCGGCAGGATGTATTTCACCACCAGGCCGGGAGGCGCTTGAATCCGCGCGTCCGACTCCGGTGCGAGATACACGTGCGGGATCTCCATGGCGCGGAACGGCACATCCACGATGCCGGACCAGAACAGGTCCGAGTCGATGCCATCGAGCAAAATGATTTTGCCGGGCTGCGTAGCGTGTATCTCGGCCACACCCAAGACCAGATCCTCCACGCGCGCGCCGCGGTCATGATGCCAGTGAGCAGTGGCATATGCGAGCGGCAGCGACGTGCACAGATAGATCGCCACGCAGGCCAGTGCCGCGGTTCTCCATATCCATTTCCCGCGCCACGCGTAAGCGATCGCCACAGCGCCCACGAGCGCAAGACCGGCCACGGGAACGGTCGGATAGTAGTCCATCTTGTGATCGGCGAGCGGCAGATAGGGGCCGAGAACGATGACGAACCACGCCGCGCCGAACAGAGGAACCCATTGCCGCGCGCGTACACTCCATACGAGCAACCCCAGCATGGCGCAACTCAGCAGCGCGCGCGGCAGCGGTGAGGGGCCGAGCGCCCACGTCCAGTAAGTGAGCAGAGTTGAGAACATCCGCACGCCGAAATGCAGTGCATATACGCCATCGTGGGGCGGCGGCGCAAATCGGAAGTGAACGAAAACGAAAAGCGCCGAGACCGCGAACATGGGCAGGATCTTTTTCAGATACATCCGCGCAAACAGCAGCGCGTACACCGCCGCGATGGCCGGGTACATCACGTTCGTCTCCAGCGCGCCCAGGCCCAGCACAAACGCGGTCCAGTGTCCGATGGCATCTCGCGCCGCGCCGCTTTCGATGTACCGCAGCAGAAACCAGAAGGCCAGCAGAAAGAAGAAGCCGCTCAAGATCTGGTTGTAAATCGAACTCCAGCACATGGCGGCGGCCAGGCCGGGGTTGGCGATCCATAAAACCTGCGCCCAGAATCCCGCCGCGCGCGATGCGGTGAGCCGCCGGGCGATGCTGCCCAGCAAAAGCAGGCTGCCCATTTGCGTTACGAACGCCACGATGCGGAACGGCAGCGCGTCCACGCCAAACAGCGAGGAGAGCACCAGGAAATAGGCGTTTTCGCCGAGCGGCCGGATATTGCCGTGCGCTTTCGGAGCGAACAGCGCCGGCCCCAAGTCGCGCCATGAGTGAACGTCGTGGCGCAGGTTCAGCCAGCCGAAATCGTCCTGGTAAAACCAGTTGGTCAGTCCGGGCCAGTAGAGCGCGAGCAATAGCAACAGCGGCAGGACGCGCCAGGCATAGCGGCGCAGACGGAGCATAGTTTATACGCCGCGTGCCGCGCGCATTTTCCGGTATGCGCCCAGCAGTTGTTCGCGGGCCGTCTTTCCGATAGGATCGGGCATTTGTGTGGGCTGGTAATTGCGGCAGAGTTCCACCGTCTTGCGTAGGCTCTCGGCAAATTCTATGCAGGGCGGACAACCGGCGAGGTGCGATTCGATCTCCTGACAAGCGCCGGGCGGAAGCTCCAGGTCGAGATACTCCGACAACAGGGAAAAGATCTCCTTGCATTTTTCAGTGTGTTCGTGCGATTTCATTTCATCCACCTCAGGCGTGCGCACCTGTCCGCATATATTCATCCAACTTCTGGCGGACGGCCAGGCGGGCGCGGCGCAAACGGGTTTTGACGACGTCCACCGCAAGATCGAGGACCTGAGCGGTCTCGGACGTGGACAATTCCTCCACATCGCGTAGCAGGATTACGGACCGGTAGTTTTCGGGCAAGGCGCCGATTGCCAGATCGAGAACTTGCTTCAGTTCCGATTCGAGGAACTGACGATCTGGCAGCCTGGACCAATCGGCGATCTGGAGCTTGACATGGCCGCCCGCATGATCTATCGCCGGAAGGAAGCTGTCGAGCGAGAGTTCCCGCGGTGGAGCGAACACGCTCTTGCGGCGCTTCATCAGGCAGGCGTTCTTGGCGATCCGAAAAATCCATGCGCGGACGCGTTCGGGTTCGCGGAGATCCTCGAAATTCTCGAACGCGTTCAACAACGTCTCCTGCGCCACTTCCTCGGCGTCTTCGCGCTGCCCGCACATCAGCCAGCTATAGTGGAAGATCTTAGCGCGGAAGTGTTCCACAAAGCGGTCAAACGCTGCTGGTTCTCCCGCGATCAATTTCCGCGCGAGTTCAACTTCGGCTTCCCGTTGCAAAGGCCGGCACCGCTTCTAATTGTAGCGGGACGGCGATTTCGATATGGGGCGTTCCCAACAGCGTGTTGTGAATCAAGCAGGCTTTGGCGGCGCGGAGAATGCCGGTTTGATGACGAGCGTCCAGTCCGGGGACCGTCACCTCGATTTGAAAAGATGCCAGGCGGGCCGGCTGCGCGGCCTTTTCCGCGTTGACTCGCACTTGCAAGCCATCGGCCGGCAGCCCGCGCGCCTTCAAGTATTGAGCGGCGTAATAAGCGGAGCACGTCGCGAGCGAGGCCAATAGGAATTCCGGCGGCGACATGCCTGCGTCGGAGCCGCCGTTATCAAGCGGCTGGTCGCAAATTATCCGATGACCTCGGGCGGCGACTTCGAACTTCGAATCCCCAAAATATTGCGCGGATACTTCCATGAAATCTCCTTGCTGCTTAGGAAGATGCAATCGCCGTGGAAAGGTGACACGCAGGCTAGAGCTTATCGAGGTTGAGGCCCGCGTCCCAGGATTCGGTTGAGCGGAGCAGTTCGTCCCAAGTGGCTTCTTTACCGGTGTAAGCGGCAGTTCGGCCGAGCATGGCGGTGAGGGCGGATTCGGCGCCAAGTGCGGCCTGGTTATGGAATTTGCCGGTGACGATGCTTTGGATGAAGCTGGCGTGCTTCGCGGAGTCGGCCTGCGCCAGGTTGTCCGAGAAATCGCCGGTCAGGGAGAATTCGCCGTGCGCTTGCGGGCCGGATTTCTGGCTGCCGCGCCAGATCCACGGCTCCTCTCCGGCGATCTCCATAGCTCCGGAGTATGGCGATATGGAGCTGCCGCGCGTGCCGAAGAAGCGCTCGCTGGCTTCGAAGGGCGCCTTGCCGAATTGGCACGAGCTGAAGCTGACGTGTGCGTCGTTGGGATAGTAAAAGACTACGTCGAAGTGCGACCAGTTATCGCCCGGCGATTCGGTGCGTCCTTTGCGGCCGCCCGTGCCGATGGCCTTCACGGGATGAGATGCGAGCACCCAATTGCAGATATCGACGACGTGGATATTCTGCTCGACGATGATATCGCCCGACAGCACGCGGTCGTGCAACCAGTGGCGCAGGCGCAACTCGGCCGGAGAAGCCTTCGGATAATCGGGCAGGGCCAGAAACGGGCAGTAATAATGGGCTTCGCCGCAGGCGATCTCGCCCAGCGCGCCGGCGTGGATGCGGCGTACCAACTCGACGAAGGGGGGCGCTTCGCGGATCTGGAAGCCGACATCCAGGCTGACGCGTCCCTCGGCGCGCTTGCCGGTTTCGATGGCCCGGAGGGCTCCGGGCACGTCGACGCCTACGGGCTTCTCGCAATAAACATGCTTGCCGGCGGCGACGGCGGCTGCCAGGTGCTGGGGGTGGAAATAGGGCGGCGTGGCGATCACGACGGCGTCCACTTCGGCGGAGTTGAGGATCTGCTCCGCGGCGCGCGGACCTTGAAACATCTGCGCGGCGGCCACGCCGGCGTAATGCTGCTTATTGGCTACTTGATCGAAGTGCTTCTTGGCGGTGACCAGGCGATCTTCGAACAGGTCGGCCAAGGCGGCGATGCGCGCCGGTCCGTTGATGGCGATGCTGGTGGCGTCCACGGTGCCGCGTCCACCGCAGCCCAGCAGGCCGACGCGCACGGCGGAGTTGGCTTGGGAGCCGCGCACCAGTTGGGGCTTCACGATCATGAAGCCGGCGGCGGCAGTGGCCGTGGCGAGGAATGCGCGGCGATCCGGATTCGGATTGTCAGTCATAGTAAGTTTTCCAGGAAAGCTTTCGATGCGCGGATATCTTCGGCTTGCTTGGCGCCGGAAATCTCGCGCTCGATGGTCAGTGGACCGCGGTATCCAACTTCCTTCAAGCGCTTGATGAAGGCCGGGAAGTTGACTTTGCCTTGGCCGATGGGTACTTCGCGGCCTAACTGGCGCGGGCCGGTGGGGTAGAGTCCGTCCTTGGCGTGGACTCCCTGTACCAGCGGGCCGAGGATATCGAGGGCGTCGACCGGATTGGCTTTGCCGTAGAGGATGAGGTTGGCGGCGTCGAAGTTCACGCCGACATTGTCGAGACCCACGTCGTGGATGGCGCGGTACAGCGCGATGGGCGTTTCCTGGCCGGTCTCGCAGCGGAAATTCTGGCCGTTCCGCCGGCAGTAGGCGGCCACGGTGCGGATGGCTTCGACAGCCTCGTTGTAGACGGGATCGTTGGGATTCTCGGGAATGAATCCGCAGTGCGTTTGCACGGCGGGAACGCCGCACTGTTTGGCGAAATCGGAGGTCTTCTTGATTTGGGCGATGCGCGCGTCGCGATATTCGCGCGGCACCAGGCCGATAGTCAGAGGACCTTGGTAGAAGTCGTAGATTTCCGGACCGGGACCGCCGGAGACCAGCGACGTAGCTTCGATTTTGTATTGGTCCAGTGCGGCGCGGAGGCGCGCGGGCATGCCGGGGTCGAAGGCGCCGACGCCGACCTGACAGGTGGGGAAGCCGAAGCTATGCACTTTGCGGATGGCGGCTTCAGGGTCGGTGCCGGCGGAGACGATCAGGCCGAGATGGAGGGCGGGCGTCTGCGGTTTCATGGGGAGCGCAGCGGCGGCGGCGGCGCTGGCGGCGAAGGAAAGGACGCGGCGGCGGGTGGGCATGGAGATATTAAAGCACCATTTGCCAGGGAGGCTGCCGGATTGAGTTTCGTAGCTCCCAGGTTCCATTTGCGCCGGAAATCGAAACGGGTCAGTCGACTCCGAAGCAATAGTAATGGGACTGATTCTGAGCGGCGTATGGGTCCGTGGGCGACGTCAGAGCCATGAAGGCGTACTCACCCGGCGCCAAAGGCGAACGCGGTTCCACTTTCACCGTCTGAGCATCGTAGCGCGAAAAGTTCAAGGGGATACCGCGGGGATCGCCCATGGTCTTGCTCTTCGCGAAAACTCCATAGCTGGTAGTGTCGGCGAATAGAACCTCCCGCGCATCGGACTTCTTGTTCACATCCAGCCGATAAAGCGTGGCGAACTGCATGGCCGGGGCCGCAGCCATCATCGTTTCATAGGTAACGCCAGGTCCCCAGCCAGCCAGGCTTACCACGAAGGTCTGCGGCTGACCCGCCTTCACGCGGACCGACGCTTGTCTACCGGGTATTTCGGTGAAGGTCTTTGCGCCGGCGACACCTCCGAATTTGGTCTTGGACTTCGCGGTGCCGGTCTCGAGTGGCAGCGCAGTCATGGTGTTGTCTGGTGTTAGCAGCGAGATTTTGTTCTGCTCTTGAGGCGCGCTCTGGGCGAAGGTCCCGACGGACAGCACCGCCGATACAACGAGGCCCGCGAGCATCAGGTACAAAAGGTACCGCGATTGGAAACGCATCGTAGAATCTCCTTCTTCTCGTTTTCGTCCGTGTTCTTATCCGGCCGGCCGCACGGCTTCCATTCAGACCGAATGACCTTACAAAAATACTCTGAAGGACGCGACGAATTCTGCCAGATGCTTGGCCGCGAAACCATCGGACAGAACGCACGACTCTTAGGCAATCCGACTCACTAGGATCTGCATTTGGAACCTAGCTTCCAATAATTGTACACCCGATTGTACACCCGGCCTGCTTAATTGGTGCGGAGGTGGATCGCATTTTCCTCCTGCATCGCTAGTGAGGTGCCCCGATTCCGTAGGGCGGCGTGGGACACCGGGCGTTTGCGATTTCACGGGCCGGATGACCGCCGGTGGCTTGTAGCATTAATCCACATGTCTTTACCGAGGAGTTGCGGCGAGTTCTAGCGCGCTCTTGCACCATTTCTGTGTCTGATTTGTTTGTCCCATTTCCATTGACATTATTGTCGTCCTGGTATATCCTGTTAATCCGTTTAAGCCTGTACGATGGTTAACCTGAGGCCAGAAGGCCTTGTTCCGGCTATCTCGTTAGAATCTAATTGCCCCTGTCTACATCCGGTTTTCAACCCGGCTCCAGGAGGAGACCATGGACCCAAGACGCCTGAGAATTCCGATCCTACTCGGCCTGCTGCTGGACGGAGTCGCGTCATATGCGCAACCCAACCGCATCGTGGGATCGATCGACGGCAGCCAACGGGTCGCGCTACCTGGAAACGCGCCATTCCAGGGACAGCCCCAATACGACAGCGGCCCCGTCGACCCGTCGTTCCCGATGACCTATGTTACGCTATCCACGAAACCAACGGCCGGCCAACAAAAGGCACTGGCCCAACTCCTCGCCGATCAGCAGGACCGCTCCTCTGCCAAATACCACCAATGGCTCACTCCGGAACAATATGCGGATAGCTTCGGGCTGAATGCCGCGGACATGGAAAAGATCGCCAACTGGCTCCAGTCGGAGGGCTTCACTATCAGGTACAAGGCACGCGGCAGAAACTGGATCGCATTCGGTGGCACAGCCGGCCAGATCGCGAAGACCTTCGGCACTGAGATTCATCAATACGTAGTCGATGGAGAAAGGCACTTCGCCAATGCAACAGATCCATCTATTCCAGGGGCGCTGGCGGGCGTCGTGACAGGCTTACGCGGACTGAACGACTTCCACCCGAAGCCGTCCGGGAGCAGGCATGGCGCCGGCCGGCTGGGACCGGCCTATACCGGCACCTCGAACTTCGTCAACTATCTGGCTCCGGGCGACATCGCGACCATATACGACCTCGGACCGCTTTATAACGAAGGTATCGACGGTGCGGGCCAGGTCGTCGTGGTCGTCGGGCAGAGCGACATTTATGCAGGGGACATCGCGGCGTTTCGATCCGCGTTCGGCCTGCCTGCGCAAGCACAGCAGTATGGGCCTACTTGCAGCGTCGGTACGCTTTGTATGATCCTTACCGGCGACGATCCGGGCTACGGTGTCCTTAATGACACATTGGAAGAGGCGGATTTAGATCTGGAGTGGACGGGCGCGGTCGCCAGGAGCGCGACCATCACTTACGCCTATTCGACCGACGCTTTCACTTCCGCATATTATGCGATAGATAACAGGCTCGGCCCGATCATCAGCATTAGTTATGGCTACTGCGAGGCGGACTATCAGAAATATGTCGGTAGTCTCGATTATGCCCAGTCCGAGGCCCAAAAGGCAAATTCGGTAGGCATTACGTGGCTGGCCTCTTCCGGAGATACCGGAGCGGGGGGGTGCGACTCGACCAGTCCGCCGTCATCACAAGCCGCGCGCGGCTTGGCCGTGGAGGCTCCCGCCAGCATTCCGGAAGTAACAGCCGTGGGCGGGACCGAGTTTAACGAAAATGGCGGCAGCTACTGGAACTATTTCAGCGGCGCGAATGGAGGCACCGCCATTTCCTATATTCCCGAGATGGCTTGGAACGACACGCCCGACGGCACCGGTCTGGGCTCTATCCTCGCGGCTAGCGGCGGGGGCGTCAGTGCGTACTTTGCCGCGCCAGCATGGCAGGCCGGCTTAGGCTTTCCGGACGGTGGCGGCCGGGATGTGCCGGACGTCGCTCTGTCCGCCTCACCGGATCACGATCCCTACATTATCTGTTACAACAACGCGAGTTGCTTTGATAGTTTCGAGGACCCAAACAACTCGATAGGCGGAACGTCGGCTTCCACGCCTGTCTTTGCCGGAATCCTTGCCCTGCTCAACCAATATCTTGTTTCCAGCGGCGTCCAGGCCCAAGCTGGGCTTGGCAATGTCAACCCCATGCTGTACTCGCTGGCTCAGAACAACCCCCTCGCTTTTCATGGTATGACGGCGCCGTTTCTGAGTAACATCGTGCCATGCCAGGGCACGCTCGACTGCGCGAACGGTTCATTCGGCTACAATGCGGGATCCGGATACAATCTGGTTACCGGATTGGGATCGGTTGATGGCTTCGAATTCGTAACATCCTGGTCCGGGCCGTCCCAGCCGCAGATCACTTCAATGTCGCCGTTTACCGTGGCGGAGAGCTCCCAGAACCAGACGATCACCGTGTTCGGGAACGGGTTCCAAGCCAACCTGACGGTCACGGTGTTCTCGCCAAATAATGCCAGTAGTACCATCCTCACAGGTGCGGGACTAATACAGAACGTCACACCAAACAGCTTCCAGATGGTCGTCGGATTCAATGCTTCCGGGACATGGGGCATCCAGGTGAATAATCCCGACGGCTTGATGTCCAACGAGTTCGGCATCTTTGTGAGTCCCCCGTCTGGTACACTTGCGCTTCCGGATCTGGTGGTTACGTCGCTGACTGGGCCCAACAGCGGAAATCCCGGCGGGGTGATCGCGATGTCGACCAAGGTGACGAACCAGGGTAGCGCCAGCGGGGGAGCGTACCGGCTGGAGTTCTATTTCTCGCCTACCTCGAGCCCTTCGCTGAGCACGGCGGTCGACTCGGGTTGGTTCTGCTCGATGTCCTCTCTGGCCGCCGGCGCGTCGCAGAGCTGCTCTGGGTCCGTGGCCGTTCCGGCGATCCTCACGCCCGGCACGTGGTACCTGGCCGCCTTAGCCGATTCAAACAATCAGGTTGTCGAATCGAACGAGGGCAATAACTGGCGCGTAGCCGATACGGGGCCAGTCACGTTAGGGCCAGCCCTATCGATCCTGGGAGCAGCGTCGGACGGTAACCTATACAGCATTGTTCCGATTGCGGGCGCAACGACGCTAATCGGGCCCCTGCCGGATTTGATGAGCGATATTGCGGCTTACAACGGATCCCTCTATGGAATTTCATTCGCGGTACCTGGCTCAAATAGTGTGTTATACGCCATCGATCCGAACAGCGGCGCCGGCACAGCGATAGGCAGCGACACAGGCGCCAATCTGAATGCACTGGTTTTCAGCTCAGGCGGGACCTTGTACGCGGCGGGAGGGGATGGTCTTTACACCATCGACACTAATACCGGTTATGCCACACTCGTTGGCGGTGGCAGTGGCAACGGCGCATATCTGTCCTCGGGCGATCTGATGTTTGACTTCGCTGGGACCCTCTATTTGACCAGCTTTGACGGGTCTGAGGACCAACTGTTTTCGTTAGATCCCGCAACGGGGCAAGGCACGCTCATCGGCAACATCGGGTTCTTGAGTGTTTACGGTTTGACCTATTACAATGGTACGGCATACGGTTTTACGCTCAACGGTCAGGTTATTACAATCGACCTGACCACCGGAGCAGGGACCGCCATTGCAAGTTACTCGCCCGGTTTCTATGGGACCACGGTATTCGCGCCTTTCAGCGGCGGCGCTGGCACCTCGGGTTTGCGTTTCATTTCCATGCCGCCCTGCCGCGTAGTAGACACACGCGACTCCACCAAGCCATCCGGCTTCGGTCCACCCTCGCTCTCGGCCGGCGGTACGCGTTCCTTCTCCATCCCGAACGGAACTTGCGGCATTCCCGCCGCCGCCCAGGCTTATTCGCTCAACGTAACGGTGGTTCCCGATGGTCCGCTGTCTTATATAACGGTCTGGCCTACCGGCCAGAGCCAGCCTTTCGTATCGACGCTGAATTCGCTCGATGGCGAGGTGCAGGCCAATGCGGCCATCGTGCCCGGCGGAACTGGGGGCGCCATCAGCGTATTTGCCACCAATAATACCAATCTGGTGCTGGATATCAACGGCTATTTCGTGCCCAACACGGTGGCTAACGGATTAGGCTTCTATCCGATGACGCCCTGCCGGCTGGTGGATACGCGGCCGGGTGCGCCGTCCACCATCCTCCACGGAGAGTTGGCCGGGGGGACCTACAGCATTCTGCCGATCCTGTCCAGCAGTTGCAATGTGCCGGCGACGGCGCAGGCGTATTCATTGAACTTCACGCTGGTACCGCCGGGGCCGGTGTCTTATCTGACGGTGTATCCTACCGGCGAAAGCCTGCCCATCGTATCCACCATGAACGACCCGACCGGCACGGTAGAAGCGAACGCGGCGATTGCACCGGCGGGGTCCGGGGGCGATATCAACGTGTATGTGACACAGACCACCAACCTGGTGGTGGATATTAATGGATACTTCGCGCCCGTGGGCGCAGGAGCGTTGTCGCTATATGCGCTGCCGCCTTGCCGGGTGCTGGATACGCGCGCTCCTACGGGTTCACCGCCTTTCGAGGGAGCCATCAACGTCAACGTGATCGGGAGCGGTTGCGGGGGCACGAGCGCGGCGCAGGCGTATGTGTTCAATGCGACGGTGGTTCCGGAAGGCCCGCTCGGCTACTTGACATTATGGCCGCAAGGAATCGTTCAACCGGTGGTGTCGACACTGAACGCGGAAAATGGCGATATCACCAGCAACATGGCCATCGTGCCCACGAGCAACACGCAAATCAGCGCGTTCGCCAGCAATACCACTTATTTGGTTTTAGATTTGTTTGGATATTTTGCGCCATAGAGCCAGATTTAGCCTGTGTCCGCAAGAGTGCGGACACGGCACGCTGAGAGCGTGCGCCACGGGATATAATACGCTCGATGATTTTATCCGCCCGCTCGATGAGCTTCGCCATGCTTGCGACAGTATTGGCGGCACGGCCCGCGCAGGCCGCGACCACATTCAATTGGGCGGACCAATCGCCGGCCAACATCCCCGCCGCGCGCTGCGGGGCCGCCATGGCCTACGACTCCGTACACGGCCAAACGGTTCTTTTTGGCGGCAGCAGCCGGCTTTTTCCGAACGGCGCGTTTTCGGATACGTGGGTCTGGGACGGCTCCAACTGGACCCAATTGTTCCCCGCCAACAGCCCGCCGGCACGGACGCTGCATGTCATGTCTTTTGACTCGGTGCATGGGCAAGTGGTCCTGTTCGGCGGTATCGATGGCAGCTTCAACTACCTCTCGGACACCTGGGTTTGGAATGGCACGAACTGGACGCAAGAATTCCCCGCAAAGTCTCCCCCAGCGGGAATCAACAGCATGGCGTACGATTCTGCCCAAGGGCAGACCGTGCTGTTCAATGGCGCTTCGACGTGGGTTTGGAACGGCACAACCTGGACCCAGTTGTCGCCCGCCAACAGCCCGGCAGTCGGCTTTGGAGAGGGCTTTCGGAACTCCGCCATGGCGTATGACTCGGCGCGCGGGCAGATTGTCCTAACGGTGTACTCGTCGTCCGGCACCTTCGCAACCTGGGTCTGGAACGGGACCAACTGGATGCAGATGTCGCCGGCCAACAGCCCGCCGGCGCGCATGGACCAAACCATGGCTTATCAGGCGGCATATGGGTACACGGTGCTATTCGGAGGGACGCCGGGGGCGGGCGGCAACGCCCTCTCGGATACGTGGGTGTGGGACGGCACCAACTGGACTCAAGAGTTCCCCGCGACGGTTCCCACTGCGCAGGGGGACGCCGCCATGGCGTACGACCCCGCCCACGCGCAAGTGGTCATGTTCGGCGGCTTGGCAGACACCAACACCTCGCCATTTTTCGCCGCTCTGTCGGATACGACGCTGTGGGGCGCCGCCTTAGTGTCCACTTGGAGCCAGGCGCTGCCGGCGAGCAGTCCGCCAGCGCGTTACGGCCATACGATGGCGTACGATGCCGCGCAGCAGCAGGTGGTCCTGTTTGGCGGCGCGGGGTCCACGGGCCTGCTGTCCGACACGTGGGGGTGGAACGGAGCCAATTGGACGCAACTGTCCCCGGTGAACAGTCCGCCGCCCAGGTCGTTCTCCGCCATGGCGTATGATTCGACTCACGCTCAGATTGTGCTGTTCGGCGGGTCAGGCAGCCAGGGCGCCTTGGGCGACACATGGGTTTGGAATGGCACTAACTGGAGCCAGTTGTCACCCGCGGCCAGCCCGCCGGCGCGGTACGCCGCAGCCATGGCATACGACTCGGTGCATGGGCAAACGGTCTTGTTCGGTGGCTTGAACGGTTCTCTTCAAGGCTACGGAGACACGTGGGTCTGGGATGGCACAAACTGGACTCAGGAATTCCCAGCCATGAGCCCACCCGCGTCAGTCGAGGGGAGCACCTTATTCTGGGCGGCAGCCTTTGACACTGCCCGGGGCCAGACTGTCTTGGCTGGGGGCGACGGGCAAGAGATCCAGGAGGAAACCTGGCTGTGGGACGGAACCAACTGGACTCAGGCTACGGTGGGAAATCCCTCATATCCTGGGCCGTATAGTCCGCCTCACGTGCAGTACCCCGGTGTCGCATACGAATCGGTCCACGAACTGGTCGTCTTCTTCGGCGGCCTGGGGTTCACCCCGCCATTCCCGGCGCAGCCGTCCGGCGCCACATGGTCTTGGGACGGAGTCCTTTGGACGCCCCAGTCGCCCATCGACAGCCCCCCTGCGCGATACGCTCAGGCCATTGCGTTCGACGCCGAACAAGGACAGGTGGTCATGTTCGGCGGTTGCACTGCTCCGGCCCCTTGCAGCACGCCGCCGCTTTCCGACACGTGGACGTTGCTGTTCACTGTTCCGCCGCCGCCTGCCGCCACCATTACCTCATCGCCTTCGGGCGCCGCCATTACGGTGGCCGGCGGCGGCTGCGCTCCGGAAGGCTATACCACACCAACAGCCCTGACCTGGAGCACGGGGAGTGTTTGTACGATAAGTTTCACCGATCCGCAAACGATCAGCGGCGTTGAGTATGAGTTCCAATCCTCCACTGTAAATGGCAGCGCGGTCTCTCATTCCAACCCGCTAACTGTTACCTACAGCGGCGGTAGTACGTCGATTGATGCGGTTTTCAGCGCGGTCAGCGGCACCGGGCCGGGGACAGCCACGCATCTTTCGGTGACGGCTCCGGCCAGCGCAACCGCGGGCATACCCATTCAGTTCACGGTGACGGCGCTGAATGCCAGTAACCAAACGGTTACCAGCTACACCGATCCCGTGCACTTCACAAGCACGGACCCATTGGCTACGTTGCCGGGCAATGCGGCGCTGATTAACGGCGTGGGAACGTTCTCGGCCTCGCTGGTGACGCCGGGGTCGATTTCTCTCACGGCCAGCGACTTATTGTCGCCCGGCATCGGTGGAACCAGCGGGAGTATCGCGGTGTCGCAGCCGGCCTCGGGGTTGCTTTTTATTTCGATGCCGCCTTGCCGGGTGGTGGACACGCGCGACGACACGAAGCCCTCCGGCTTCGGTCCGCCATCGCTGGCGGGCGGTGCTACGCGCTCTTTCGCCATCCCGAACGGACCTTGCGGCATTCCTGCCACCGCGCAGGCTTACTCCATGAACGTCACAGTGGTTCCGGACGGCCCGCTGTCCTATTTAACAGTGTGGCCCACCGGGCAGAGCCAGCCTTTCGTATCGACGCTGAATTCGCTCGATGGCAAGGACCAAGCCAACGCGGCCATCGTGCCTGGCGGGACCGGGGGCGCCATCAGCGTGTTTGCCACCAACAATACAAATCTGGTGCTGGATATCAATGGATATTTCGTGCCCAACACGGTTTCCAATGGATTGGGTTTTTATCCGATGACTCCCTGCCGGCTGGTGGATACGCGGCCGGGCGCTCCGTCCACTATCCTTACCGGAGCCTTGGCTGCCGGGATCAGCACTACGCTGCCGATCCTATCCAGCAGTTGCAATGTGCCGGCGGCGGCGCAGGCGTATTCATTGAACTTCACGCTCGTACCGACGGAGCCGGTGTCCTATCTGACGGTGTATCCCACCGGCGAAAGCCTGCCGATCGTATCGACCATGAACGACCCAACCGGCACGATCGAAGCGAACGCGGCGATTACACCGGCGGGGTCCGGGGGCGATATCAGCGTGTATGTGACGCAAACGACCAACCTGGTGGTGGACATTAATGGGTACTTCGCGCCGGTGGGCGCTGGGGCGTTGTTCCTGTATGCGCTGCCGCCTTGCCGGGTGCTGGACACGCGCGATCCTACAGGTTCACCGCCTTTCCAGGGAGCCATCAACGTCAACGTGATTGGGACCGGTTGCGGAGGAACCAACGCGGCGCAGGCCTACGTGTTCAATGCCACGGTAGTTCCGGACGGTGCGCTGGGCTACTTGACACTATGGCCGGAAGGAAATGTGCAACCGGTGGTTTCGACACTGAACGCCATCAATGGCGATATCACCAGCAACATGGCCATCGTGCCCACGAGCAACACCCAAATCAGCGCGTTCGCCGACGGCACCACTTTTTTGGTTTTGGATTTATTCGGCTATTTTGCGCCGTAGAGGCAGATTTCAGCCACACGGGCCGATTACTCCAGGCCGGCGGCGGCGTCTTCGATCAGCGCCGCCTCGGTCTCCAGCACTTTGCCCACGCGCACGATCTGCTCGTCGGCTTCCTTCCAGTGCTTCTGCTCGATGGCTTCGCGCACGCCGGGCAGCGTCTTAACGCCGTAGCCGGTATAGAAACCGGGAGCGTAGATCTGGTGCTGGAACCAGGGCCGCCCCGGAAGACCGTCCGGCAGCGTCAGGCCGCGCTCGATCCGCACGAGCTTCTCGTTCACCGGCTGCAGTCCCGGCTTGTCGAGCTTCACCTTCTGCACGGCTTTGTCGTAGCGTTCGGCCGCGTGCGTGAGCGCCGCCAGTCCATTTTCAAGCGGCGCGAAATTCAGAAAGGGCGGCTGGGTTTCGACCTTCGGCGGCACCGACGTTTTGCGCGGATCCGCGGCGGCGCTGAATGCGCCTTCCGCGATCTCCTTGTTGCGCTCGCGGATTTCATCGCTCTCGGTCTTCCAAAGTTTCTGCACTTCGTCCGCGTAGCGGCGCACGGTTTCGGCGAAGTTGGTGAAATCGTACGGCAGCAGGTCGGCGTCGGCAAAGCGCATCATGGCCGTGCCGGCGGCCTGCGCCAGCGCCCGGCCAAAGATGAAATCGCCATCCGAAAAGTGCGTGTACCAGTAGAAATCGTCGTAGACGGAATGGTAGATGCCGCCGCCATCTTCGCCCCCGAAGCCGAGGTTCAGCGAGGCGATGCCCAGGTGGTCGATGAAAACCGTGTAGTCGGAGCCGGATCCCAGCGCGCCAAGGCGCAGTTCGGCGCGCTTACGCACTTCGTCGCGCTCGGCGGCCGGCGCGCGGGAGATACGCACCAGTTCCTCGCGCTTCCATACGGTCATCTTCTTTTCGGGATCTTCGATATCGCGCGCCACGCCATTGATAAACTTCTCCAGCGAATGCGAGCCGGACATGCCCAGGATGCCGCGGCTGTTGCTGTCCGAGTTGATGTACATGGCCGCGTGGCTGCGCAATTCCGTGTCGTGTTCCTCGGCCCACTCGGTAGAGCCCAGCAGGCCTTCCTCCTCGCCGTCCCACACGCAATAGATGAGGGTGCGCTTCGGCTTCCAGCCCTGCTTTCCCAACTCGGCAAACGCGCGCGCTTCTTCCATCAGCGCCACGGTGCCCGAGAGGGGATCGTCCGCGCCGTTCACCCAGGCATCGTGGTGGTTGCCGCGCACGATCCACTCATCCGGGTATGGCGAGCCGGGGATGCGCGCCACCACGTCGTAGATCTTTTTCATGTCCCAGTTGAATTCGACTCTCAAGTGCACGCGCGCGGGACCGGGGCCGATGCGATAGGTGATGGGCAGCGCGCCGCGCCAGAGTTCCGGAGCCACAGGGCCGGCCAGCGCGGCCAGCAACGGCTGGGCATCGGCATATGAAATGGGCAGCACGGGGATCTTGGTCAACGTCTGCGCGTCTTTGATGGCCAGGCGCTTGGCGCCTTCGGTTGCGCCGACGCCGGGCGTGAGCGGATCGCCCGGATACACGGGCATGTCCATGACGCTGCCGCGCTGCACACCGTCCTTGGGGCGATAGGGCCCCTGTGGAAAAACCTCGCCCGCGAAATAGCCATCTTCCCGCGGATCGGAATAGATGATGCAGCCGATGGCGCCGTGCTCGGCGGCGACCTTGGGCTTGATGCCGCGCCACGAGCCGCCGTAACGCGAGATTACAATGGCGCCTTTCACGGAAACGCCCAGGCGGTCGAGCTGTTCGTAGTCCTCCGGCACGCCGTAGTTGACGTAGACTAGCGGCGCGGTGACATCGCCATCGATGGAATAGGCGTTATAAGTGGGCAGTTGTTCGTCGTGCTGGCCGGAGGTGGGATCGGCGGGCACGGTGGGCTCGGCGAGCTTGGCGGTGAAATGCTCTGGCGCGACCAGTTCGAGCGCGCGGTTCTTGGGCGTGGGGAAAAGCACCTCGAACGTTTCAATGTGGGCGTCCAGGCCCCACTCTTTGAACTTCGCCAGGATCCACTCGGCGTTGTCCTTGTCGTAAGGCGAGCCCACATGATGCGGGCGGGCGGACAGGCGCTGCAGGTAGTCGTGCAGGTTTTGGGGGCTGGGAATGGCGCGAAACATGACCTCCCAGTCGTGTTCGGCGCGCGCGGATTCGGGCGAGTAGCCGCGCAGGACGGGGGCGTCGGCGGCGGGCGCGAGTGCGGCGCCCAGCAGCAGGGCGAGACAGGCCAGGTGCAAGCGGATCTTCATGAAGGAAAGGATACCAGCGTGCTTGGCGCGCCGGGGGGGAAATTTGCTTGGAGGGCGGGCAATGTTGCCCGCAGCCGGCCTTCAGGCGGCTTTGGCGAGCTTCGCTCGCCTGTGGCGGCATGAGTGCCGCCACGGCACGCCGAGGGCGTGCGCCACGGGAATTCCTCGCGGCAAAATGTCCAAACTCCAGAGCCGCCTTTCAGGCGGCTCAGACTGCGCGCACAGCACTTCAGCGATAGCGCGATGCAATTCTTTGGTACACTTTCTCGATTATGAAGCGTCGTCCCATCCATACCCTGGCACTCGCGCTATGCCTTGCCACGCGCGCATTCGCCCAAACGCCGGCGCCCCTCGCGGTCGTCGACGTCAACGTGGTGGACGTCGTGAAGGGCGAGACCCGCGGCCACCAGACTGTGTTGATTGCCAACGGCCGCATCGCCGCCGCCGGCTCCTCTGATGTGGTCGGCATCCCCGCGCAGGCCATCCGGATCCCCGGAGAAGGCCGTTATCTCATCCCCGGACTGTGGGATATGCACATCCATCTGCGCAGCAATCAGGTCAATCCCAACGTGCCTCTGGTGGAGGAGAACGCCGCCTTGCTCGATTTGTTCCTCCCCAATGGCGTGGTTGGCGTGCGCGAAATGGGCGGCGACCTGGCCGATTCCGTTTTCCGCTGGCGCGATGAGATTCGTTCCGGCAAACGCATCGGTCCCCGCATCCTGACCGCTGGCCGCAAGATCGATCGGGAACCGCCTTCGTGGAACGGATCGCTCGGCGTCAAGGCACCCGAAACAGCGCGCGAAGCGGTTCGCCTGGTGAAGCAGAGCGGCGCCGATTTCGTAAAGGTCTACTTCTCGGACATTCCGCCGGACGTTCTCAGAGCAGTGGTGGAGGAGGCGCACAAGAATGGCCTGAAGGTGATCGGACACCTGGCTGCCAACCTCTCCCTCCAGACGGTGGTCGACATCGGACAGGACGGTATCGAGCACGCTCAATATCTGATCGCCGGCAAACGCGACGACTACGAGCAACTCGGCCGCGAGGCCGCCGCGAGAAGGGACACACCACAGGCCATGGTGCCCGGGGAACGAGCGGCGCGATTGCTCTACTTGGAGGACGCCAAAGAGGAGGAACGGGTCTACCAGGTCATGGCTCAAAAACAAGTCTGGGTTACGCCGACGCTGACAGTGTCAATGCGAATTGGGCAGGAACTTGGAGAGCGCGATTTCGAGCCGGACGATCGGAAGCGATTCCTGTTCCCCGCCATTTGGGAGAGCTGGGACCCGAAGCTCGGTAGACGCAAGCCAGCCCGGAGCGATGCCCGTGAAATCGTCGCCGAGTCGCTTAAGCGCTCTCAAAGAGCAGTGGTTGCCGCCCATAAAGCCGGGGTCCCCATGTTGGCGGGAACGGACTGCGGCGCGAATAACAACTATATGTTTCCAGGATGGTCGTTGCATGAGGAACTGGCGAGCCTGGTTAAGGCCGGGCTGACGCCGGCGGACGCGCTGCGCATGTCGACCATCAACGCGGCCCGGTGGCGCGGCGCGGATGCTACGGAAGGCACGGTCGAGAAAGGCAAAGTAGCCGATCTGGTTATGCTCCGCTCGAATCCCCTTGAAGCGATACGTCACACTCGGGAAATAGAGGCGGTTTTCGCGGGCGGTAAGTATTATTCCCGATCCGATCTCGACGCCATGTTGCGCCAAGCCGAGGACCGCGCCTCCGCTGCCCGCCGGCAGCAACAGCACTGAGGTATTCACACGAGTGTGAACACGGCACGCTGGGAGTCTGCGCCACGAGCTATATACGCCGATCACGGATTCTCGTGATACACTTGAAACTGTGAAACCAACCAAGCATAAGAATGTCACGCTCAGCCTGCCTGAGCCGCTGCTCCGGCGGTTTCGCATTTACGCGGCGACACGCAACCAGTCAATGACGCGCCTGATGTCTGAATCCATTCGCAGAATGTTAGACCAGGGTGCCGACGTCGATAAGGCGGCCCGGCGTTTTCTGGAGCGGATTGAGCGCGCTCCGGATCGAGGCACTGGCGGAACGATCCGATGGACGCGGGATGAACTGCATGAGCGTTGAATTCGTGGACACCAACATCCTCGTTTATGCGCACGACGGGGCCGCCGGGGCCAAGCATGATCGATCCGTCGAACTTCTCCGCCGCCTTCTCGAAGAGGGCAGTGGGGCGTTGAGCATTCAGGTATTGGCGGAGTTTTACGTAACGGCGACTAAGAAGCTGGGGATGAGCAGCCAGGAGGCTGAAGAGGTCTTGTTGGATCTCGGCGGATGGATCATTCATCGGCCGACACACGCCGATTTATTGCGGGCAGTGCGCCTGCATCGCCGGCATGGTGTCTCTTGGTGGGACGCACTGATTCTCAATAGCGCCGCGGAGCTTGGATGCCGCGTTCTTTGGACCGAAGACATCTCCGACGGCCAGCGTTATGGATCCGTCACGGCGCGCAACCCGTTCCGCGCATAAAGCGAGCGACGGCTCCCCTCCATCCTGGCGCCCAATCCGGCTGCTTCTAGAATATTGCGGCTATAATGCCCTTCCTGTTATTCCAGACGCCGCAGAGGGCCTCCGGGCAACGATGCTCTTAACTTGGCGTACGCCTGCGGGTGTTCGCGTTCCCAGACTTTCAGGCCGAGGTCTCGCACTCGTTGCTCATGGTGGCGGTTGATGGCTACCAGGATCGCTTCGATAGCCTTCGCCGCTATCCGATTTGGGATCACCTGCGCCGGTTCTGCCACCACGCGTTCGCCAGCGTGGCGGACAGGATCAGCGCTCCGCCCGCGATCGAGCTTGCCGCCGGACGCTCGCGTTCGACCAGCCACACCCAGATGGGGTTGAGCGCCGGCTCCAAAAGCAGGACGGTGGTCGCCTCAAACGCGGGCACATGACGGATGGCTCGCGTGACAAACAGGTAAGCCAGTCCGATCTGGAATACGCCTAGATACAACAACACTACGAGGCTCAGCAAGTTCGCGTGCGGCGGTGGAAGCGCCTTTGGTAGAGTGACTAAGAACGCCAGAAGATTCCCCAGGACCACAGTCGCGGTTGCGGCATTGCCTGCGCCTTCGCGCCGTCCGAGCCACCGCAGGCCCGAAACGGTGAGCGCCCAGTTCAGGCCGGAAACCGCGCCCATCAGGTTCCCGGTGTATGGGTCGGGCGCCGTCGCCACCGCCGCTTGCCGGGAGCCGATACACAATATCATGCCGGCCGCCACGGCCCCCAGAAACAAGAGATCGGAGCGGGTGAGCGGCTCCTTGAGCAGCAGCGGACCAATCAGCAGCAGGTATAGGGGCGCAGTGGACTGCAGAAAAATCGCGTTCGCCGAGGTGGTCAACCTGGTGGCCAGCGTGAACGCGACTAGCGTAGCGGCGTAGGCTGCGGCCACGGGCAGCAGAGTCCAGCGCCAGTGGCGGCGCCCATCCGGAACGAAGACGGCCAGCGCCAGAGCGGCGATCCCGGAACGGAAGCTGGCGATCTGCCAGGGCGTCATCGATATGGCCTTGATCGCTGCGCCCCCGGTGGAAAACAGGACGGCGGCGGCCATGAGCAGCAGCCAGTTGGTAGCGCGTGAGCGGGGCACGGGAATCTACCAGAGTAACAGCCCTATACAAAGGGTCGTTCTCCGACGTATCCTAGGATATCGAGGATTGTAATTGCGTACTATCTCCAAGAAGACGAAGTATGCCCTGCAGGCTCTCTACTCGTTGAGCCGGCATTATGGCGAGGGTCCCATTCTGGTCCACTCCGTGGCTACGGAGGAATCCATCCCGCTGAAGTTCCTGCAGGCGATTCTGTTGGAGCTGCGGAACCGCGGCGTGGTGATGAGCAAAAAGGGACGTGCGGGTGGGTACGAGTTGAGCCGGCCACCGGAAGATATCACGGTGGGTTCCGTCATCCGTATGATCGAAGGCCCGCTGGCCCCATTGCCTTGCGCGCGCGAGACGAATTACCGGCGTTGCGACGAGTGCAAGGATGAACAAACCTGCGGTACCCGTATCGTGATGCGCCGGGTGCGCGACGCAGTGGCGCATATTCTGGACAGCACCACGCTGGCCGACGTGATTCGGGAGGTGGATAAGGCCAAAGAAATTGAGGCACATGGTCCGTCGGTGAGCTTCAATATCTGACAGACAGGCCGGAGGCCCGTCCTACAGCAGTTTCTCTACGATTGCGATGTCGCGCCAGACGCCGTCCAGTTGGCCGTGTTTTTCGTAGATCCCCACCTCGCGAAAGCCGAGCGCGGCGACCAGTTTCCAGAAGCCGGCGGCCCGCGGCGGCAGCGATCGGGGCCTCCAGCGCCATCCGTCCCGCGCCATGCCGGCAGGACGCGCGATCTACATAGACGGAAGTTTCGGCCATGCCTGCGCAACAGCCCCGCGGCCGGTATGAAAACGTAGCCGCGAAGGCCACCACCGCGCCATCCTGCTCCACCACCACCAGCGGGTGCTCGCCGTCGAACCACGCGCGAATGTCGCTTTCGGTAGATGCGGGTCAGGTCCGCGGCATCTTCCAGCGTGGCCTTGCGTGCATGCATCTCTAAACTTTAGCCGACTTCCGGCTTCTGTCTTCTGACTTCTGTCTTCTGTCTTCTGTCTTCTGCTTTTACGCTATAATCCACACTTACGGGCACTACCGCAACCAGTATCGTCCAGGCGGAGCTCGAGGCTATGCTGGCCGCGCAGCTCACCGCGTTTCGACGCCATCCTCCGGATGCGCCGCGGCGAATCCACGCTCTCGGCGATTTATTGAAGGCTGTGCGCGCACGGCGCGAGGAATTCGTCCGGGCCATTTCCGACGATTTCGGCGGGCGCGCACGCCAGGAGACGCTCCTGTTGGAGGTTTTCCCACTGGTGGACACCATCCGCCACGCCATGCGCCATCTGCCGCAATGGATGCGCCCGCGCGCCGCGGCGGCGGGCTGGCAATTCATGCCGGGGCGCGCCCGCGTGGTTTATCAGCCGCTCGGCGTGGTGGGCATCATCGGGGCATGGAACTATCCGCTGCTGCTCAGCCTCTCGCCCATGGTCAGCGCGTTGGCGGCTGGCAATCACGTGATGCTGAAACCTTCGGAACTCGCGCCGCGCACGGCCAACCTGTTGGCGCGTCTGGTATCCGATCTGTTTCCCGCGGACTATGTCACCGTAGAGACCGGCGGGCCGGAGACCGGCGCGGCCTTTGCGGCGCTGCCCTTCGATCACTTGCTTTTCACCGGCTCGACGCGCGTGGGCAAGCTCATCATGCGCTCGGCCAGCGAACACCTGACGCCGGTAACCCTGGAGCTGGGCGGCAAGTCGCCCGCGCTGGTGCATCCGGATTTTCCGGCGCAAACAGCGGCGGCGCGCATCATGGCCGGCAAGCTCTACAACGCCGGCCAGACGTGTATTGCGCCGGACTACGCCTTAGTGGAAGCCGGAGCGCGCGAGGAATTCGTACGCCTGGCATCGGCCGCCGCCGCCACAATGTATCCGAAGCTGGTAAGCAATCCGGACTTTACCCGCATCGTCAATCGCGAGCACTATCGGCGGCTGCGGGACTTGGTGGGCGACGCGATACAGAAGGGCGCCGAGGTGCTGGAGGTGAATCCGGCGCGCGAAAGCGGCAACGAACAGAACCGCGTGTTCCCTCCCACCTTTTTGTGGAACGTGAACGACCGGATGGCCGTAATGCGGGAAGAAATTTTCGGTCCGGTGCTGCCGGTGGTTTCTTACCGGTCGCTCGATGAAGCCATCGCGTATGTGAATGCCAGGCCGCGGCCGCTGGCTTTATATTATTTCGATCGCAATTCGAAGCGCGTGGACGCGCTGCTGGCGCGCACTACATCGGGCGGAGTGACGGTGAACGATACCATCCTGCACATCGCGCAGAACGATTTGCCTTTCGGCGGAGTGGGACCCAGCGGCATGGGATCGTATCACGGGTTTGACGGCTTTCTGACATTCTCGAAGAAGAAGGGCGTTTTCCTGCAGAGCCGCTTCACTACGCTCGGACTATTGCGCCCGCCCTATGGCGCGCTGGCACGCCGGGTGACCGACTTCCTGATTGGCAGATGACGACCGCGCGTATCAAGCACCAGTTGTGGGGCGGCCAATCTTGGCCGCAGCCGGCTTTTAGCCGGCTCTGGGTTTCCAGCGGTGCCCCACTGTGACGCGCCGCCAACTCCTTGCCGTGATCCCCGCCGGCGCATTCGGCGCCGGGGCATTCGGCCAGATGGCCACGCGCGGCGTGAAGCCCACGCCTCGCGGCAAGCCTTCCGGGCTGCCCTTTCACGCACGCTTTACGGACGTGGCCGCGCACGCTGGCTTGCGCGAACCGGTGATTTACGGGGCTGTCGACCGCAATCTCTACATCATCGAGCCGATGGGCAGCGGCGTCGCATTCTTGGATTACGATAACGACGGCTGGCTGGATATCTTCGTGCTTAGCGGCTCGCGCCTGGAAGGCTCGCCACCTGGGGCCACTAACCGCCTGTACCGCAACAACCGGGATGGCACCTTCACCGATGTCACCGCGAAAGCCGGCCTCGCGCGCACGGGTTGGGCGTATGGCATCACGATCGCCGATTACAATAACGATGGCTTTGACGACATATTCATCACTTACTGGGGTCAGAACGTTCTCTACCGCAATAACGGAAACGGCACCTTCACCGATGTCACTAAGGAAGCGGGCCTGCTGGCGCCGGGTGTACGCTGGGGCTCCGGTTGCACCTTTGTGGATTACGACCGCGACGGCCACCTGGACCTGTTCGTCTCCAATTACCTGAAGTTCGATCTGAAGACCGTGCCGCCGTCCGGCCAACTTGCCACTTGCAACTGGAAGGGGATTCCGGTGAACTGCGGACCGCGCGGCCTGCCGCCGGAAACTCAGTTGCTGTATCACAACAACGGCGATGGCACTTTCAGAGACGTGTCGGTAGCCTCCGGTATTGCCGCGGCGAAGGGCAGCTATGCGCTGACCGCGGTGGCCGCGGATTTCGACAACGACGGATGGCCCGATATCTACGTGGCGTGCGATTCCACGCCCAGCCTGCTGTTCCGCAACAACCACAACGGCACCTTCAGCGAAGAGGGTCTGGAGCGCGGCGTGGCCTTGAACGAGGACGGATTGGAGCAGGCCGGCATGGGATTGGGCATTGGCGATTATGCCTGCGACGGCAACTTGGACGTGTTCAAGACGCACTTCACCGAAGACACTCCCGCGCTCTACCACAACGACGGCAAGGGAAATTTCACGGATGTGACGCTGCGCGCGGGACTGGGTGTGGAGACGCGCTTCATCAGTTGGGGCGCGGGCATCGTGGATCTGGACAACGACGGCCTGCCGGATCTTTTCTGGGTGACGGGCAGCGTGTATCCGGAAGTGGAGAAGAAGTATCCCGAGTTCCCGCATCGCACGCCGCGCGTGATCTTCCGCAATCTGGGCGGAGGCAAGTTCGAGGAACTGATCGGCGGAGGGGGGCCAGGGATCGAGGAGGCGCACTCCAGCCGTGGCGTGGCCTTTGGGGACTTCGATAACGACGGCGATATCGATATCCTGATCATGAACCAGAACGAGCCGCCATCGCTGCTGCGAAACGATGTCAGCGGCGGTTCTCATTGGCTGAAGGTGAAGCTGGTGGGCACGAAATCGAATCGCAGCGCGATCGGCGCGACCGTGATTGCCGGTTATGGCGGCAAGAAGCAGGCGCAGGCGGTGATGGCGCAATCGTCTTATTTGTCGGTGAACGACAGGCGCCTACATTTTGGCTTGGGCGCGGCGGATACGGCGGACCTGGAAATCCGGTGGCCGAATGGCGCGCGGGAGACGATTCCGAAGGTGGCCGCGGACCAGATGGTGACGGTTCAGGAAGGCGCGGGCGTCGTGAAGCGGGGGTGGTTGAAGTAGGCGACGGACTGGCTTTACGGGCGCTTCGCCGGAAGTACGCGGAACCGGCGCTTCCCTTCAATCCGGTACGTTTCGAAGTCCGCGTGATCCACGGTGAGAATGGTGGATAGCGATTCCCGTTTCGCCAGGTAGACGAGGGTGGCGTCGGCGAAATCCATGGGACGGTCCCAGTAGCGGGACATCGAAGTGCGCACGTGAAGCAACTCCGCATCGTCTATCGACGCCATAACCAGCGCTCCGGAGCGTACGAATTTCCAGGCGGCTTCCATGTCGGGCCGGGAATCGCCGGCCAGATGAAACAATTCCGTCAGGACGGCCTCGGAGGTCACCAAGGGCAGCCGGATCTGGCGAAACGAGTCGACGCAGACGTCATGCCATCGGTCGGTGCGATCCAGTATAGCCAGAATCGCCCCGGTATCGATTAGGGCGCTACCGGGCACAACGCCGTCCGAGACGCTCGCGGATCGCATCGCGAGCGGTCTCCGCGCGACGAGGGTTGTGGCCCGCCAGCACTCCAAAGCAACCTGCCGCAACTCGATGGAGTCTGCGCTGCTCGGCTTCCTCCGTGGGATCCACGGCACTCTTCTGCAGCCAGGCGCGGACCGCCGAGTCCACAATCGCCGCAATCGATGTCTTGCGGAGCCGCGCCTCGCGTTCCAACTCCGACTTGAGGTCGCTGGAAACGCGCCAACTGTACACTTCGGTCTTCATGCACTACATTGTAGTGCATCGCGTGTCCGGAGCGCCACCCGGGAGTGCCGCGTGGTAATTAAGACTCATGGATACAAAATCACGCATCGGCCGCCTTGCCTTCGGGATCGCGGCGCTGGGCTTCCTCGCGGCAGCCGGTGAATTGCGGGCGCTCGACAACGGATTGGCGCGCACACCGCCCATGGGCTGGAACAGTTGGAACAAGTTCGCCTGCAACGTGAGCGAGGACCTGATCAAGCAGGCCGCCGACGCCGTGGTCTCCAGCGGCATGAAAGATGCCGGCTATCAGTACATCGTGATCGACGACTGCTGGCAGGTGGATCGCGACGCCGAAGGCAACATCGTCGCTGATGCCAAGCGCTTTCCTTCGGGCATGAAATCGCTGGCCGATTACGTACACGCGAAGGGGCTGAAGTTCGGCTTGTATTCCGACGCCGGCACGGCCACCTGCCAAAACCGCCCCGGCGGGCGCGGTTACGAATTCCAGGATGCCCGCCAGTACGCCGCGTGGGGCGTCGATTACCTGAAGTACGACTGGTGCAACCACAGCACGCAGGATTCGGCTGCATCCTACTCGATCATGCGCGACGCGCTGAAAAAAGCGGGCCGGCCCATCGTGTTCAGCCTTTGCGAATGGGGGTCCACCAAGCCCTGGCTGTGGGCGGAAGACGTCGGCAACCTGTGGCGCGCCACCGGCGACATCCTTAACAAATGGGACGGCACCGAAAAATGGGGAGGCATGGGCGTGGTGCAGATCCTCGATGCAGTGGACGGCCTGCAATCCTATGCCGGACCGGGCCACTGGAACGACCCGGACATGCTGGAAGTCGGCAATGGAGGGATGAGCGTTACCGAGTATCGCGCGCACTTCAGCATGTGGTGTCTGCTGGCGGCGCCTTTGATGGCCGGCAACGATATCCGCAAAATGAGCGCCGACATCGGCGGCATTCTCACTAATAAGGAAGTGATCGCGATCGACCAGGACCCGCTGGGCCGCCAGGGTCGCAGGGTGAAGCGATCCGGCGATCTGGAGGTCTGGGCAAAGCAACTTGCGGATGGCGGCCGCGCCGTGGCGTTACTGAACCGCACTGCAGCCGAGGCGAACATCACCGTGTCGTGGACCGACTTGGGATATCCGGAGCATGTACAAGCCAAAGTGCGGGATCTTTGGGCGCACCAGGATCTCGGCGAGAAGACCGCCGCCTTTTCCGCATCGGTGCCCAGTCACGGTGTGGTGATGGTCAGGGTTGAACCGTAGGAGGCGAGCTGCGCTCGCCAACATCGACAAAATGCGTGGATGTTCGAGGGGGCGACACGGCGAGTGGGAGACGCGGCGAGCCCGTATGGCTGCCTCCAGCCGTTAAGGGCTCAGTGGCCATTCCGCCTGAGCCGGGACCGCGCAGCGAATAGCGGAGGCTGTTCGGAAGACTGGCCGCGACCAATCGCGAATCGATGCAACGGCAACGAATCGCCGTGTCGCCCCCTCGCCGAGTAGCAAGTCGCCTACGCCTTCGTCTTCGGCGGCACGAAATCCGGCGGTAGGGCCGCGCCCTCGCCGAAGAAGTAGTCGTCCATCTGCTTGATCAGAAATTCCTGCGCTTCCTGCGTCCCCAAATTGAGCCGGTATTCGTTCATGAGCATCTTCATGTGCTCCACCCACATCTTCCAGGCTTCCTTCGAGACGTTCTCGTAGATCTTCTGGCCCAGCGGGTGCCCCTCGAACGGCACTTCGTCCAAACCGGGCAGTTCTCTCTGTAGTTTGACGCAGAACACCTTGCGCGCACCGGGCGGGACTTCGATACTCACCGGGTTCACCGGTCCGCTACTGCATCCCATTTCTTGTCTCCTCGCCCTTCCAGGATACTACGCGGACAGGCTGGGAAGCCTATCCGGCCTGCGCGGAGAGGTTCCATCGCGAGATGACGCGCGTGTCGCGCTCATAGCCCAACACGCCGATCGATGCGGTGCCCAGCGCGAAGAACCGGCCTGCGTCGGGAGGCAGTCCCAGCCAGCACGCGGTTAAGATGCGCAGCAAGTGCCCATGGGCGAACAATGCCACATCGCCGCCCGCCTGGCACGCGCGCTCGATCACGCGGCTGGCGCGTGCGGCCACCTGCTCAATGGTTTCGCCTTGCGGAACCGGCGACGTCCAAATGGTCCAGTCCGGCACGGTTTCCTGGATCTGCGCGCTGGTGCGGCCTTCATAAGCGCCGTAATTCCATTCGCACAGATCCGGCTCGATTTGGGCCACGCCGCCGTAGCCCGCCAGGCGGCAGGTTTCGCGCGCGCGCTGCAAGGGGCTGGTCAATACCAGCGCGAAGGGCCGGCCGGCAAGGAATCGTCCGATCTCTCCGGCGTGCCGCTCGCCAGCCGGGGTCAGCGGGAGGTCCGTGCGGCCAGTGTGCTGCCCCGAGAGGCTCCACGCCGTCTCTCCGTGGCGAATCAGCCAGATTTCCGGATGGGAGTCATTCGAGGGCATGACAATTCTAAAGCATATCCGATCGAGCGAGAATAGGGAACATGGCACTCGATCCCAACGCGGGCAAACCCGCGCAACCCTCCATGCTGGTGAACGTTCCGCGTCTGATCACGGCCTACTACACGGGCCGGCCGGATCCCGCCGTGCGCGCGCAGCGGGTGGCGTTCGGTACATCCGGGCACCGCGGATCGTCATTCGCGCTGTCGTTCAACGAGGCCCACATCCTGGCCATTACGCAGGCCATTTGCCAGTATCGCCAGCAGGAGCACATCACCGGACCGCTGTTTCTGGCCATGGACACGCACGCGCTCTCCGACCCGGCGTGGGTCAGCGCTTTGGAAGTGCTGGCCGCCAACGGTGTGGACACCATGATCGACAGCGCGGGCGGATATACGCCGACACCAGCGCTATCGCACGCCATCCTGACGTACAATCGCGGGCGCGCGGACGGCCTGGCCGACGGCATCGTGATCACGCCGTCGCACAACCCGCCCGAAGATGGCGGCTTCAAATACAATCCGCCCAACGGAGGGCCGGCCGATACCGGCGCGACGCGCTGGATCGAAGACCGCGCCAACGAGCATCTGGAGGGCGGGCTGCGCAAGATCCTGCGCATGCCGTATGAAGGCGCGCGGAATGTGTCCACGACACACCGGCACGATTACGTTTCGGCGTACGTGAATGACCTGGCCAGCGTGCTGGACATGGATGCCATCCGCGGCGCGCGGCTCAACGTGGGCGTGGATCCCCTCGGTGGCGCCGGCGTGGCCTATTGGGGACGCATCGGCGAACGCTATGGCGTGCCGCTTACCATCCTGCACGACGATGTCGACCCCACGTTCCGGTTCATGTCCGTCGATTGGGACGGCAGAATCCGCATGGACTGCTCTTCGCCCTACGCCATGGCCGGACTCATCGCGCTGAAGGACCGCTTCGATGTAGCCTTCGGTTGCGATACCGATCACGACCGGCACGGCGTGGTGACGCGCAGCGCCGGCCTGCTGAATCCGAATCATTACCTGGCGGTGGCGATTTGGTTCCTGTTCCAGCACCGGCCCGGTTGGCCCGCGGGAGCCGCGGTGGGCAAGACGCTGGTGTCCAGCAGCATGATCGACCGCGTGGCGGCCAGCCTGAACCTGAAAATGGTGGAAGTGCCGGTGGGGTTTAAGTGGATGGTGGATGGGTTGGTCAGCGGTGCGTTCGGTTTTGGCGGCGAGGAGAGCGCGGGCGCATCGTTCCTGCGGCGCGATGGCACGGTGTGGACCACGGACAAGGACGGCATCATCATGGGGCTGCTGGCGGCCGAGATCCTGGCGCGCACCGGCCGCGATCCGGGCGAGATTTATCGCGAGCTGACGGAGAAATTCGGCGCGCCGGTCTATGAGCGCATCGACGCCCCAGCCACCCCCGAGCAGAAGGCGGTGTTGCTGAAGCTTTCGCCGGCCGATTTGCATGCCGCCGAATTCGCCGGCGAGAAGATCGAGGCCACGCTGACGACCGCGCCCGGGAACGGCGCGCCCATCGGCGGGCTGAAGGTAGTGACGGCCAACGGCTGGTTCGCGGCGCGGCCGTCGGGCACTGAAAGCGTGTATAAGCTGTACGCGGAAAGCTTCTTGGGCGAAGAGCACCTGCGACGGATACAGAAGGAAGCGCGCGAGTTGATCGCCCAAACCTTCGCCGGCAAGTAGGACAGGCCTCCGGCCTGTCGGTACAATCGCTTACATGGCAAGGAAACATCACTACGCGGTGACCGTCGAATGGACCGGCAACACCGGGACGGGCACATCCGGATATCGAGACTATCAGCGCCGGTACGAAATATCCGCCGGAACCCTGAAGCCGCCCATCCCAGGCTCCTCCGACCCCACATTCCGCGGCGATCCAGCACGCTGGAATCCCGAGGAGTTGCTGGTCGCGTCCGTATCCGCCTGCCATAAGCTTTGGTATCTGCATTTGTGCGCGGAGGCGGGGATTGTCGTCGTGGCTTACGTGGACCATGCCGCAGGCGTGATGCAGGAGACGCCTGACGGCTCGGGATCTTTCACGCGCGTCATCCTGCGTCCCAAGATCACCCTGACGGCCGGCTCCGATATGGCAAAAGCACGCGAACTGCACCACGCCGCGCACGCCAAATGTTTCATCGCAAACTCCGTGAATTTTCCGGTTCAACACGAGCCGGAAATCGGCACCGCCTAAGGCGGCCAGCAGGGGCTCACTCCTGGCGGAGCGCAGCACTCGGTTCCAAGCCCGCCGCGCGCCGGGCTGGGATATAGCAGGCGAGACCCGCGGCGCCGATCAACATTACCGAGACGGCGATGAGGATGGCCGGGTCGCCTGCCCGGACTCCATACAAGAGGTGCGAAAATTGCGAAAACGCCCTGGCCAGCAGTAAAGCGGCCACGAGCCCGAACGCGACGCCAGTAAAAGCGAGCCGCAGGCCTTGACCAACAACCATTCGCAGAACATCCCATTTCACAGCGCCCAGGGCCATCCGGATACCAATCTCGTTCACGCGCCGAACCGTCGAGTATGAAATCACGCCATAGACTCCAACGAACGCGAGCACCAGAGCCAGGACCGCAAACGATACCAGAAGGAGCATCGGGAAGCGTTGCCGTCCCATCGATTCCGAAACAAGTTCCTGCATCGTGCGGACGTTATAAACAGGTTGATCGCCACCGGCTTGTTGAACCGCGTTTCTGAGAGCCGCGCTGAAGCTGGCGGCGTTTCGTCCCAGGAAAGAGTGCGTACGTACGGCCAGCGTGATCTCGCTGCGAAACACGGGCCACGCCTCATCCGGGAGCTGATAAAGGGAGAAGTAGATCTGGGGTTTCTCGCCCATCGAGCCGTCGAGGCCATAGTGCTCGACATGGCCCACGACACCGGCAATCCGGGCCCGCACGTTTTGAACTGCGCCCCAATGAGGAATTGTGATGGTCTGGCCCACCGCGTCCTGTTCGGGAAAAAACCTGTGCGCGAGAAGACTGTCCACTAAAACGACGACTTCGGAATTGAGGTTGTCGGCCCGGCTCAGCAATCGTCCGTTAAGTAGCGGTATCTCCATTGTCCCGACGTAATCCGGACCCGTCGGATAATAAATGGCCCGCGGAATCTCCGCCATCGATGCCGGTTGATGTGTACCTACCCAGAAGGGGCCTTCATTCGCCCCTCGGCTCAAGGGCACCAGCGCGGTAATATCCGCCGCCTCGACGCCTGGAATCTGGCGGGTAATCTCCACCAACTGTTGGTAGGCAATCCTCATCCTGGATGGCGTATGGGTCACGGCGCGCGAAAGCCCGACCTGAAGAGTGGTGACGCGCAGCGGATTAAACCCAGGATTGACCGCCCACAAATTGCGGATCGTTCGAAAAAGCAAACTGCCGCCGGTTAGCAGCACCAGAGCCAGCGCGAACTGCAGCACAACCAGGATATGTTGTGCGCGCTGGTGCCCACCCGCGACGCTCCGCCCGCCTTCCTTGAGCCCTGTTTGCACGTCCATTTTCGAACTTTTCAGCGCGGGAAATAGTCCAAAAACAATTCCCACGATCGTTGAAACACCGAAAGCAAACAACAGGACCGGGACGTTCACTCCGATGTTCTCGATGCGTGGCACACTTCCCGGCGCCGCCGCCAGCACGGCGCTGACACCCGATTTCGCGATCACAAGCCCCAAAAGCCCGCCGCTCACGGAGAGCAGTACGCTTTCGGCGAGCAGTTGACGTACGATTTGTGCGCGGCTGGCGCCCAGCGCGAGTCGAAGAGCAAACTCGCGCGTGCGTCCCACTGAGCGCGCCAGCAGCAAGTTTGCGACGTTCGCGCACGCGATCAGCAGAACTAATGCTACCGCTCCCAGCAACCACGCAAGCGTTCCACCGATGTCGCCAACGATGGATTGCTTCAGCGAGACAACATAGGCCCCCAAGCCGCGTTCCGTGTTCGGGTTGAGATCGTCGATGTGCGCCTGCACCGTGTTCATCTCCGCGAGCGCCTGGCCGAGGCTCACTTCCGGCCGCAGGCGGGCGACCGAGAGAATGTCGTGGACTGTACGATCGTGGATGTACATCGGATTCCGCCGCGCCAGCGGCGTATAGACATCCGCCGGCTGGTCTCCGAAGCGAAACCCCGCACCCACGATACCCACGATGGTGTGGTCGATTCCATTCAAGGTCAGGTTCCTGCCCAACGCCGCTGGGCTGCGCCCAAACCGGTCTTGCCATAGGCGATCGCTGATGACGACTGCGGGCGAGCCCCCGATTTGGTCTTCATTCGGTGAAAAGCCGCGCCCGGCCGCCAGCCGAACGTCCAGCGTTCCAAAAAAATTCGCCGAGACTTCCTTGCCGTCGAGGTGCTCGGGCTCACCGGGAGCCGTCAGATCGAATCCCTCATTTGCAAACGCCGCGATTTGTTTGAAAGAGCGGGAATTCAACCGCCAATCGAGGAAATCGGGATACGAAAGATATGTCGCGTACCCGAGACTTCGATTGTAAAGCGCTACGACGGCGAGCCGGTCGGGCTGCCCATAGGGCAGCGGGTCCCAGACGACGCCTTCCAGCACGCTGAAGATTGCGGTGTTGGCGCCGATGCCCAGCGCCAGAGTCGCGATCGCCGCGGCTGCAAAACCGGGGCTTCTTCGCAACGAACGAGACGCATATCGGGAGTCCCGGAAAAGCTGGGCCAACCAGCCCATGCGCGTTATTGTATCCAGTTTCTATTGCCATCTGCATCCGGATTGCCTGTGCCACTTCTGTCGCAAAACTCGACAATCCTGTCACGCCGGGAATCTCACCGACATTTAGATCTTGTTTGTTTTGTTGATCTTCCGGTCGAGCCAGCAAATGCCATTGCGTGGTACAACGCGTGCTAACCAGCCTGTTGCGAGGGGAATCAATGAAAAGTCAGGTCATGAGCAGGTTGGTTGCTCGAGTTGCCTGTGTGGGGCTCCTTTTGGCGGCCTCCGGCAGCTTGTTGGCGAATAACTCCAAAATCTCTCCGGATCTGCAGGCGCTATTGGCCAATCCATCGGGCACGGTTAACGTTATCGTGCAATACAGCGCGCCGCAGAAGTGTCCCGGGCTGCTCGGACAAATCCTCTGTCCGGTGGTGAATCTGTTGGGCGGCGTTGTGAATTCGACTTTTTCGCTCCTCAATGCGGTCGCCGCGACCGTCGAGACGAACAACATAGTCGCCTTGTCCAACCAATCCAACGTCTCCTATATCTCGCTCGACCGGTCGTTGGTGGCGGCGCTGGACTACACCAGCCAGGCGGTCAACGCGCCACAGCTATGGAACTCGGGATGGAAGGGAACCGGCATCGGCATCGCCGTGATCGACAGCGGCATCTACCTCCATCCGGACCTGAACGTAGCGGGAACCAGCAAATCGCGGGTCGTATACCGGCAGAGTTTCGTTCCCTCGGTGCAGAATGACGATTACGGGCACGGGACGCACGTGGCCGGCATCCTGGCGGGTAACGGCAGCTCTTCGCAAGTGCCGGGGTCTTTCCGGCTGTTGAGTGGCATCGCTCCCAACGCAAACCTGCTCGATCTGCGCGTGCTGGACGAAAACGGCGCGGGCACTGACAGCCTGACCATCGCCGCCATCCAGCAAGCCGTGCAACTGAAGAACACGTACAACGTGCGCGTCATCAACCTCTCATTGGGACGCCCCATTTATGAGAGCTGCGCGTTGGACCCGTTGTGCCAGGCGGTGGAGGCGGCCTGGAAGAGCGGCATCGTCGTGGTCGTAGCGGCGGGCAACCTGGGACGCAACGGATATGCCAGCATCACCGCGCCCGGCAACAGCCCACACGCCATCACGGTCGGCTGCATGAAGACCATGGAGACTTATCCACGCAACGACGACCTGATCGCGAGTTACAGCTCGAAGGGTCCGACCTATATCGATTTAACGCTGAAGCCGGACGTGGTGGCTCCCGGCAATCTGGTCGTGTCACTCCTGGATCCCGGCTCGACGCTGGAGGCGCAGTTCCCGGCGAATGTCATGCAGGCGTCCTATTACACGGATTCCGGCAGTGGACCGGCCATGTATTTCCAACTCAGCGGCACCAGCATGGCCACCCCGGTAGTCGCGGGAGCGGCCGCTTTGATGTTACAGCAGAATCCCAGCCTGAGTCCCGACACTGTGAAAGCGCGGCTGATGCAGACGGCGACGAAAAACTTCCCGCTCATGAGCACCGCGACCGATCCGGTGACTGGCGACACTTATGTCGACACCTACGACATATTCACCGTCGGCGCCGGCTACATCGAGATTAATGCGGCGCTGGCCAGCACGGCCGTGGCCCAGACCAGCGCGCAATCGCCCTCCGTGATCTACAGTCCGCTCCTCGCGCTGATGAACGTGACTCCGGCTTCCGGCACCATTTGGGGATCGAATGCCGTGTGGGGTACCAACGCGGTCTGGGGCAGCTCCGTGCTGGTCAGCGGGACCAATGCGGTATGGGGGAGCAACGCGGTGTGGGGAAGCAATGCGGTGTGGGGCAGCAATGCCGTCTGGGGCAGCAATGCAGTCTGGGGAAGCAATGCGGTGTGGGGCTCCACCACCGGCTACGGCGAGAACTGATGGTGGGGCAGACCATCGATCTTTGTGGTCTGCCGCTTCTGCGGTCAGGAAGACGGTGAGTAACCATGAACCTGAAATCGAAGATCTACGTGCTTGCCGTCAGCCTGACCGGATTCGCCTCCGTGGGTTGGTGTCTCCGCCATTGGGATTCGCAAGACTGGCCGCGCTTCGTCTGCTACCTGGTGGTATCGGCGTTAGCCGCGGGGCTTAAGGTCAACCTTCCCGGCGTTCTCGGCACGATGTCGGTCGGCTTTCTATTTGTCTTTGTCGGCATTACGGAATTGGGGCTGGCGGAGACGCTGATTCTGGGATGCACAGGCACCCTGGTCCAGTGCATTTGGAGGCCGAAGCGGCGGCCCGCGCTATTCCAAATCGTTTTCAGTCTTGCCAGCACTGGCCTGGCGATTATCGTCGCATATTCGTTTTATAATTCGCCGTGGCTGCATCGATTCGGCCGCGGCAGCCCGCTGCTGCTGATCGTTACCGGCTTGATTTATTTTGGCGCGAACACAGCGCCCATCGCCGGCGCGATATCTCTTTCCGAAGGGAAGCGCTTCAGTCAGACCTGGCATAGCTGCTACTTTTGGTCGTTTCCCTTTTACCTGCTGGGCACCTCGGTAGCATGGATCATGAGCCTTGTCAGCAAGCAGTTGGATTGGCAAAGCTCCGTGATGTTACTGCCCGTAATCTATCTCATTTTTCGTTCCTACCGGCTATATCTGGGGCGCTTGGAGGATCAGAAGCGGCACGCAGAGTCGATGGCGGACCTGCATTTGCGAACCATCGAAGCCCTGGCTCTCGCCATTGAAGCCAAGGACCATAAGACCCATGAGCACCTGCAGCGCGTGCGCACCTATGCCGTCGAACTGGGCAAAGATCTGGGGATGAAGGACGGCGACCTGGAGGCGCTGAGGACCGCGGCCTTGCTGCACGATATCGGGAAGCTGGCCGTGCCGGAACACATCATCTCCAAGCCGGGCCGCTTGACACCCGAAGAATTCGAAAAGATGAAGATCCATCCCGTGGTCGGAGCGGAGATCCTGGAGCGCGTAGCGTTTCCCTATGCCGTGGCGCCTATCGTGAGGGCGCACCACGAGAAGTGGGATGGTACCGGATACCCATATGGGCTAAAAGGCGAGGAGATCCCCCTGGGCGCCCGCATTCTCACGGCGGTGGATTGCCTGGATGCACTGGCCTCCGACCGGCAATACCGGCGGGCACTTCCGCTCGACCAAGCCATGGAGCAAGTGGAAGCCCTCTCCGGCCGTCAATTCGATCCCGCGGTGGTGTCCGTACTCAAGCGGCGCTATGTCGAACTGGAACGTATGACGCAGGAGCAACCGCCGGTCGATTCGGCTAAACTGTCGACGGATATCAAAATCGAAAAGGGAGCTGCGCCGGCGGCGGGCTTTCAATGCACCAAGCCGGTGGCCGGCGCCAATGAGAACGATTTTCTTACCTCGATTGCAGCGGCCCGCCAAGAGGTTCAACTCTTGTTTGAACTGGTGCAGGAACTGGGCAACTCCCTGAGCTTGGATGAGACGCTCTCGGTCGTCGCCGTGCGCTTAAGGAAGATAGTTCCTTACGACGCTACCGCTATTTACGTGCGCGACGGCGGTAAGTTGATTCCACGCTACGTCAACGGCGACGATTTCCGGTTCTTTTCATCCCTGAAGATACCCATGGGCGAAGGTCTCTCCGGATGGGTGGCGGAAAACAGGAAACCCATCGTGAACGGAAATCCGGCTGTGGAGCCAGGTGACCAGGCGGGTCCGTCTAAGCCCACCACCATGCGATCGGCGCTGGCCGTTCCGCTCGAAGGCCCCAGCGGAGTGGTCGGCGTGATGACGCTTTACCGGGCGGATAGCGACGCGTTTTCGCGGGACCAACTGCGTATCCTGCAGGCCATCAGCAGCAAGGTATCCGTGGCGATAGAGAATGCGCTCATCTTCCAAACACTGGAAGACTCCGCCGCTATAGATTATCTTTCCGAGCTGCCGAATGCCCGGTCGCTATTTCTGCGGCTGGATAGCGATTTGGCGCGGTGCAAGCGGAACGGCGAGCCGCTTTGCGTGGTAGTGTGCGATCTGGACGGCTTCAAGCAGGTGAACGACCATCTCGGCCATCTGGAAGGCAACCGGCTGCTGAAAACGATAGCGGAAATGTTGCGAAACCAGTGCCGCGAGTATGACTACGTGGCACGCATGGGAGGCGACGAGTTCGTTCTTTTGTTACCGGGCAGCGGCCATTTGCTGCAGCAGCGTATCGACGAGATCCGGCGCATCGCCGTCAAAACCGCGATTCCCAACCATAACGTATCCATGAGCATTGGCGAGGCCTGCTACCCGGAGGACGGCTCGGACGCGGAGGACCTATTGGCTGCGGCGGACAAACGCATGTACGCGGCAAAGCAAGCCAGGCGCAGATCTAACGTGGTCGCGTTTCCCGTGGAGGCTGTAGGACAGGACTCCGGGCCTGTCCGTCTTAGTGCAACTAATGCCTCCTAGCGCACTCGCCGCGCCAGCGCCCGCACCACCATCCGTAAACGGTCCGGCCATGGCAGCCGGGCGAGATTAACGCGCACCACGCCGTTGGTGAAGTAAGTCTTGCGCGAATAGTCGATGGCCACTTCCACCACCACCGGACGTTTGGCCTTCGTCAGCTCACAGGCCTGCCGCAGGACAGAGTTTATCTCCGCATTCTTGGCCAGCATGAGATACTCGACGCCCACCGCGCGGCAGAATGCAGGCAGGTCGTAGTCCGGCAGCTCGCTGCAACTCTTGCGCCCCAGGGCGGTCTGCTGAAACTGGGCGATTTGCGCCAGTTCGCGGTCGCGCAACAGCAGCACCATCACGGGCAATTGAAGTTGTGCGGCGGTCAACAATTCGAGGCCCGTCATCAGGAACGCACCGTCGCCTGCCAGTGCGACCACAGGCCGGTCCGGACACGCCAGCGCCGCGCCCAACGCCGCCGGCACGGCATAGCCCATGCAAGAGTAATCGATAGGCGCCAGGAAGGAGCGCGGCTTATCGAGCCTTAGGCACTCGACGGCCAGGAAGGTGCCATTTCCGCTATCGGTAGTATAAATCGCCGCTGGACCTGCTAACTCCTGAACGGCCTTGAGTAACTGCGGCGGCGTCACCTTTTCCGCGTCCGCTGGAACGTCCCAGCCGGACCATACTTTCGCATGGCCTATACTAATAGACTCCCTTAGTTCCGGGTCTGCCGTGCGCGCGGGCATGTTACTCAACAATGCGGCGACAAAAGGCGCGGCATCGGCAACTACCGCCAGGTCGGCGTGATAGTTCGTATTCAGCACGGAAGGATCGATATCCACGTGCACTAGCTTTCCGGGCAGATCCAAGCCGTAGCTTCCCGTGCCCACTTCCGAGAAACGGCAGCCAATAGCCAGGATCAGGTCGCAGCCGGCGGCGATCTTCCGCACAAACGGCGGCGCGGCCGCTCCGAATCCGCACCACAGCCATAATGGATGACTCTCCGGGAAGATACCTTTGCCTTCGAAAGTGGTCGCCACAGGGGCGTCCAGCCGCTCGGCCAGCGCGATGAGATCGGCGCCGGCGCCCGCGGCTCCCAATCCTAAATACAGCAGCGGGCGGCGGCTTGCGGCCAGCAGGGCGCGCGCCTCGTCCAGATCCGCCGCGCGAAAAGCCGGCGGCGTGTCTGGCTCGTCCCGATAGGCGTCCAGGTCCACGTCGTGGCGGAAGATGTAATGCTCGGCGGGTACCTCCACGAACACCGGTCCCGCAGGCGCCGCGCGCGCCATCCGGCAGGCGCGGCGGATGGTGGCATAGAGATCCGCGCCATTTTCGATCAGGAACTGCGCCTTGGTCACGGGACGCGCAACGGCCAGTTGATCGATGGCGTGAAGTTGATACGCCTTGCCGGTGTCGCGCCGGATGCCGCAGGCCAGCGCCAGCATGGGGATGCCATCCAGATACGCCTCGGCGATTCCTGAGAGCGCATGCGTGAGTCCGGCCCCCGGCACCACGTTGGCCGCCGCCAGCATCCCAGACGACCGCGCGACGCCGTCGGCCATGAAGGAGGCGCTCTGCTCGTCGGTGACCAGGATCGGGCGAACCTTGGTGGAGCGCGCAAGCGAGTCGTACAGTTCGATATTGTGTGTACCGGGAATGCCAAACGTGAAGGGAATGCCTTCGTCTTCCAGGGCGCGCACGACGATGTCGGCGCCGGTCATTTTCATGATCGTCCTCGTAAAAGGGCGGGAGCCTCGTCACGGATGCGCTGGGCTACGCGGTCGGCCAGCGCCATGATGGTGACGTAGGGATTGATTTCGAGAGAATTGGGGAAGAGGCTGGCGTCCGCCACGTAGAGCCACGGCAGGCCGTGTACGCGGCCGCAGGAGTCGGTGACCGAATCGCTCGGACCGCTACCCATGCCGCATCCTCCCTGCGGATGCGCGGCGGAAACGGGAGTCTTGCCGGGCGTGAATTCGGCGGCGGCGGCGATTTCTTCCAGGTGCACGGCGTCGCGGGCTTCGATGGTGGTATCGCGGGCGACTGGCATGTGTACCCGCACGGCTCCGGCCGCAAACAAGATCTTCGCCGATGTGACGGCGCCGCGAATCAAGCCGCGGATGGCTTCGTGTTGGAAGCGGTAATGCACCACCGGCCGGCCGGCCTTGTCGATGGCCACCCGATTGTACCCGTCGGCTTCGTCGCAGGCCAGCACCAGGATCATCTGCAGCCGCGGGAAGGCCCGCATGAAGGCGCTATGCGGCGCGCCGAAGCCCGCCATGCTTTTGGCCGTGATAAACGGAAAATACATGCAGGTTTCGAGAACAAAGTGCTCCGCCTCGGCGAACTGGTCGACGTAGTAGCTCTTGGGATGGCCTACGAAGTTGACGATGGGGCGCGCGTGTTCACCTACGATGATGAACGCCGGATGGCTGGTGAAACCGTAGCCCAACCGCGGTAAATTCCGCCCTATGCCGGAGCGCAGCAGCAGCGCCGGCGTGTTTACGGCGCCCGCGCAGAGCACGATGACCTTCGCGTCGATCTGGTAATCGCCCGGTTCCCAAGGCGACGGATCGCCCTTTCCGCCGGCGGGTTTGGCGGTGACGCGCACAGCCAGCGATTTCTCGCCGACCGTCAACACCTGGCAGCGCGTGACCACTTCCACGCCGTTCCGCTCGGCATGCGGCAACTGCACGCGATCCGTGCCCTGCTTGGCCTGATTGGGACAGCCCAGGTTGCAGAGACTCGATCCGCGGCACCCTTTGACGTTCACGGGGAACTGTTGCACATCGTAACTCAGCCGGCGGCAGCCTTCCACGAATAGCTTGTTGTTTTCGTTGATGAGGCCGTCTTCCACGAAGTGCGCGTTGTTTTCGGCCATGAACTTCCGCGCGCGGCAATCCAG